>Ga0214545_1003893_pt1 | contig 28239 bp, 17 predicted proteins | sample CNSS4metaG_FD_160064 | JGI IMG/M metagenome (GOLD analysis project Ga0214545, IMG submission 160064) | Root nodule microbial communities from cowpea collected in UCLA plant growth center, Los Angeles, California, USA - CNSS4 | ecosystem: Host-associated > Plants > Roots > Nodule | place: USA... | reverse complement strand
TATATACACGATGTTACCTCAAATCTATATATGCTTATCATATCAACATATTCATGTTTTGTCATATGTAAAATTAAGATTGCACTATATTGTTCGTTTGTGAGACATCACATTTGTGTCTTACATGAATCATGTTTTATTGTTGAGTTGGAGTTATTGTATTGTAGACAAAACATGATCATGCTTTATACTTAATATTTTAACACTTAATCAAAATTATATAAGTATTCAACTTTTATTCTAATCCATTTAATCAATTTTCAGACCGATTGTATTGGTCATAAACTATGTTAAATCAATTTATTAACTTTTTGGTTGAACTAGCAAGTCTCGTTATTACAATTTCAAACTTAAAAACCCTGCAATGAATATATTTACTGACAATAAGATTGAATTTTTCTGCCCCCATCTTTAGAATTTTAAAATAATACAATTTTATCTCTTTTCCATTGTTTCACATCCAAAACATCACAGAAGAACAATAATATATATATATATATATATATATATATATATATATATGCAATTAATTAATTATTCATAGTCGTCGATTAAGAATCATTAATCTTTTTTTTGGTCTCGTAAATCTACAATGAAATGATTAATTAATTAATATATTCATTTATTTTAGTTCTTAAATTAAAAATAAATAAAATTTTAGGGTTACATATAAATACACTCATTACTTATGATTATTTTCTTTAAGTAAAACAACTTTATGCGTGACCTCATGACAAATATAAGTGACCTAACTTGAACCTTCCTTTTAGTATTAATATTCCAACGTCAAGTACTTTATATGATTAGAGTCATTTCAATAAGTTAAATAAGAAAAATATTTATCGATGACTTTTTTTAAGTAATATTATATATTTTTTGTACTAAAACACTAAATATAAGTTTATTTTGAGTTAATATAAATTTTTAAGCTTTTACAAAATAAAATGAAAGTGATAAGTTGACTAGTGTAATTCTTTATACAACCAGACAATAATTATTGGCGTAACTATTTAATGAAAAAATTTAAAATAAAAGTAACTATTATACATTCATAATGGTTAAAGATAAGAGAAACGGATAATCCATAATATATATATATATATATATATTTATTGTTTTATGATTTTGGATTAAAAGAGTGGTATGAAATCTTTTATAAATAGACTCATACTTCATTAAATTTAAAGATTTTTTTTTTTACTTCTAAATGTAATTTATTTTATAGATTTCTATAATAAATTAATTTTAATTTAAAAAATGTTTATTTTTTTTTATCTCTTAAAATGCCTTAATATAATAGAACATGCATGGGTTTTTTTAGTTATATATATATATATATATATATATATATAGTTGGTAAAACAAAAGAAAATGGTAATTGAAGTTTGGACATGTGGCACCGACATATTTGAATATGGATTGAGATTTGGACTAAACCTAACACTCTTAACATCACCAACTTGCGGTCTTGTGGGACGATATCTAACAAATCACAAACATCTAAACTTCTTTTCATGTGTTATGTCTTAACACACTACATTATCCCAAATTTTATCAAACTTTTCCTTAAATAAATAATCAAAAATTATTTACATCTCATTTATTTTCAAATTTGTTCTCTATTATACACAATCCAAATACAAGTTCTTCTTTTTTTCTTCCATTTTTTACCGGTCGGTAATGCAAATTTTTATTCCATATAGTACCCAGACTTCATTTTTTTATTAAAAATAATATAAAAATGTTAAAGGAATTGCATCCGACTTATACTAGTACCATTACTTATCATCTGTGGATTGCAAATTAAAATTCATTTTCACCAAAACCAATTAATAATAATAAAAATTATATAAAAAAAAGTATGCAAAATGTTACGGTGATGCAGGAACGACAAGTGCGGTATACACGTACTGCAGCGCGAAAAAAGATAAAAGCTGTATTAGGGAAACACGTGCATGCTGCATGAACAATACTTTTTTAAACCACTGTTTATTCATCATTGAGTAATGATAATACTTTATTTAAATAATATGACGGTACATAATCATTATAAATATTTTCATTTTCTTTTAATATAAAGATATGTTAATTTTCAGAATCATAATAAATGGTTTAAATGAAAAAAACAATTCTTTTAAAATCACTAATGAAGTAACTTAATTTTTATATATAAATCACAGGTAAATTATTAGACCTGTGTGTAAAAAAAGTTATCTCTCCTTAATGAAACAGAGTTGAAGAAAAATACTCTATCATCTTTTTTGTTTGTATCAAGGAATTATCTTTTATAAAAGCATAAAGACTATCATTTTGTGTGAGTTCGATAATTAAAAAAGTATATTCATCTTTAACCCTTTTTTTCTTTCATGTAATTTGAACTTACCTGGTTAAAGAACACAAGAATCAAGCAACATGGTAGATGTGGTTGATTAGTATATTATATAGTGCATGAGTGGGAGTTGGCACGCACCTGTGGCCCATTGAAGAGATACTGAACAGAGTGAATTGACATGATATTGCAGCTGGAAAAGACGCGCCTTGTCCCTCATTTTATATTGGAATCATAAAAATGCATGTAGTTTTTGGTGAACTCATTCAATGTATTGCATTAGGAACAAACAACTAGTTTGTCAGTTACAGCTTGTGACTATGTGAAAGACAGAGTGAGAGAGAGATCTTCAGATTTAACTCTTCTGGGTTCACTTCTTACAGAGTGACAGCTTCCGGTCTGAGTTTCCTAGATTCCTGACAGGGGTTTAAGGTTGTGGGCACTTCATGTTTGGGAAAAAGTTGTGGCCTTTACTCCCATTGGAGAATGTCTGAATCTGCTAGGCACTGTCGTTAAATTAGAATCAAGGAAAATATTGGGCTTTTAAAGGAACTAGTAAAGTGTCTTTGGAATGTGAGCATGATTTTGCAAATAAGGTTGGTCTGAATAGAGTTCAGAAGGGCTCTCAGGAAGGAAAAGAAAGAGCCTTTTTTTTTTTGTTTGCTTTTTCCTTTTTCATTTTCTCTGGAGAAAGTGAGAGAAACAAGGTCAAGGAAATTTCTTTTCACCATCTTTGTCATATTGGAAATAGTTTTCTTTTTTCTTTCTGGAAGAGTCTTTGATGATGGTTATGGAAGATTTTGACATGCAGTGAGGAGCTAATCACCATGTTCATTTGGGGGCTTTACCAAAGTTTTCTTTGTTAGCAAATGGTATATGTTCAAACCTTGGAGTCAATGAAAAAGAGATTGGAAATTAAAGCTTCCATTTGGGTTCTATTCCTATTCCTTTGATCTGTTGTATCTTTGTATTTGTATGTAAATTAGTAGTCAAGATCACTACTTTGTATTGTCTGTTGAAGAAAGATACTTTAGAATTTCTACTTATGAGTTCTATTTGTATAGTTTTCCAATGAGATCTTTGATGAGACTATGTCTTAAGTCCATTGAAGAAGTTGGCCTGTGACTTTATTAGGCATAGCCATAGCCATATTCAAGGTTTGGTCTGTGATTTGGGTATTTCAAAATGGACAATAATGCACAGGAAACAAGGTCACTGGCCTTGACTCCTACATGGTCTGTTGCTACTGTGTTAACTGTCTTTGTTGCTGTCTCTCTGCTTGTGGAACGCTCCATTCACCGTTTAAGCAATGTAAGTAATAGTTAAACTAGAATCTATGCTGTTTCTTGATGTTAATTTCTCTGGTATTGCAAAAAGTTGTATGGTAAAAGTTGAAATTTTGTTTAACTTTTCATATGCATTTCACTTTTCATTTTTGTTTAAACTTTTGAGCTTGATTCTGTCTTAATCACATACTTGTCTCACTTGTGATTGAAGAACAATCCTTTCATTAATCAAATACTTTGCCTTTGGCATGAATTCTGATGTGTGATTATGTTTTTCTGTGGCTGCAGTGGCTACGGAAAACTAACCGGAAACCTTTGCTTGCAGCTTTAGAGAAGATGAAAGAAGGTGCTGTGCATTAAATTATACTTGTATTGTATTCGTTTCAGATATAAACAACAATTCTTACTAATCAGTTCCCATTATTTTGGAATTCCATCTTCAGAATTGATGTTACTCGGGTTTATATCACTCTTACTAACAGCTACATCACGCATGATAGCTAATATCTGCATTCCATCTAAGTTCTACAACAGTGCTTTTGCTCCATGCACTCGATCACAGATTGATGAACAAATGGAAGAGAATGGCTCTGAAAAGCGTAAATTATGGATGGCTTCTGCTTATCATGTATCTGGGAGGATGTTGAATGGAATAAACAGAAGCACTTGCAAAGAGGCATGAGCAATAATATACCTTACATGTATAAAATTTGACTATCACTTGCTTTTACTGCTCTAAATCATTGTAGTTAATTTGCAACTTTGTTATCATGGTCAGGGTTATGAACCATTTGTTTCGTATGAAGGTCTAGAGCAGCTGCACAGGTTCATTTTTGTCATGGCAGTAACTCATATATCTTACAGTTGCCTAACTATGTTGTTGGCCATTGTGAAGGTGAGTTATTGTTTTCTGTTTATAGATTAAGAATGTCTGCCAAATACTTGTCACTGTTTCAAAAAAATGGTTAGTGTAAATTTTCTTCAAAATGCGCTTGGGTTTTCACAATGATTTTTCTAGTTCTTTACCATGCTTAAAACCTTGAACAAATTGGGATGATGTTATAAAATACTTTGAGAGATTTCTAATAAGTTTTGATAAATGATGGATGGACTTTACGATACCAGCATAATTGAGATATCAAGTTCATAATGATGTCTAACATGATTTTATTTGGAAATAAGTTTTGATACGATGTACATTACATTTATGTTGTCAGAAAAGGACTATTATTCAAACAAAGTAAAAGTACGGAGATTGGTCCTATGAAAATTAACTAAGTAATCCATGGAAAAGATTTGTGCATTTTTCTTATAAAGTAAAAAATATCATTTGGGATTTTGTTTGACATAATAACAATAGTAGTTCAAACCAGATTCACAGTTGGAGAGTGTGGGAAGATGAGGCTCACATGGATCGGCGTGATTCATTATCTGGTAAGCACATTGCCCTTTGAATGAAAACTATTTCTATGTTTTTAGTTGTATGATTGATATACAAACTTAAAAAACTATTTTTATAATGCATCTCTTCTCTGAGTTATGTAGTCAATGCAGATAACACAATCTGTTATATAATCAAAATCCAAAAGCATTTGTGTATGACCTCTCCTAATTCACTTCACTGATCCTGTTTAGTAGGCTTTTAGGAGAGTTCATTGACAGAAAATATGTGTTCATGAAGTGCATATTGTAACCATATTTTGAATTTGATTTTTCAATTCTTTTGTTTCAACAGAAATTACAAGAGAGTTGACTATGAGAAGGCAATCAACCTTTGTCAAGTCTCATGTATCAAATCCATTGTTCAAAAACAGTTCCCTTATTTGGGTGGTAACTACATATATCTCCCTTTGCTTTCTTGTTTCCAATTGGTTTCATTTCATTATTGTTTTTTTAGCATTCCCCTCTTTAGTTTCTTAAATTTATTTGAAGAAATTAGGAAGATATCACGAATGTTTAAAATCATAATATGCAGAAAAGAGTAGATTTTTCAGCTTTTGATCAAATTGTACCGTGTACCCTCTACTACTAAATTTATATATCATTTTGATCATCTAATTCTATGTAAATTCCGGTTTCATTTTGAAGCATTTACTCAGTATAACTGCATATCTATCTAATTTTATTTTAAATAAGCTGCAGACATGTTTTTTTCGACAATTTGCACATTCTGTGGTTCGTGCTGATTATCTTACACTTCGCAAAGGCTTCATCATGGTACGCAGTATTGCAATAAAATTTGTGTTTTGTATGGATGCTTTTTATTCACAAGCTATCTAATGTGGTTCTCATCTCACAAAACTATTTTGTGAATGTAAACTACTTAACTATGTTTTCATTCTTCATGGCAGAATCACCACCTTTCATTAAAGTATGATTTCCACAGCTACATGGTTCGGTCTATGGAAGAGGAATTCCAAAGGATAGTTGGTGTGAGGTTAGAAATAGTCGAGATTCAGCAGACAGTTTCATGATTTTATCTTCAAACACCAATTTCTGTTATTTAAGTATTATAACATCTCTAGTGTAGTGCACTCTTATGTGCATTCCCATTATCTTAAATTTCCAAGATGACCTGTTTTAATTGTAAATATTCATTTACTTGTATTTAGTGTTTTAAGAGGTAGTTAAATTTTCTATGCTATAGTCATTGCAAATTGTTGGAAATTGACTAGTGATAAGACCAGTTTACAGTATATAAGTAGGTGCAAACCTCACCTTACAAGCTGGTTTTGTAAGGTTAAGTTAGACTTACAATGCACTCCATAACATAGTATCAGAACCATGAGTTAAAACCTATCCTAGTGAAATTATCTTCGACTTCTTACAAGTTGGTTTTGTAAGATTAAGTTAGGTTTAAAATCTACTTCTTAACATGATATTGGTTGAAAATTATCTTGGACTTAATCTTTTTAGATTTTTATTGCTTTAGTTTTTCAGCTTATTGTCTTTAAAATCTCTTGCAGTGGCCCACTCTGGGGATTTGTTGTTGGCTTCATGCTTTTCAACATTAAAGGTATAGCCTATTAAAAGCAATCTAGGAGAAAATCAGTTTATAATTCCTTGATTTTAACATGCTTCTTCACCGTCCCTTAAAAAAATCTCTTATGCTTATACTTTCAGTCCCTTTTCTCTGTAAGATTCACTGAAGCATTGTGGCCAAGTCAATCTTGGTTTTGCATACTGTTGAATCTTACATATGGTCATTTTTTCGGGTGGTTTATGCAGGATCTAACCTATATTTCTGGATAGCTATCATTCCTGTATCTGTAAGTTACTTCGCTATTTCCTTTTAGATATCCTAATTTAGTTGAGTAAATTATTGATGATATTCAACAATGCATTCATTATGTTTCATGAACAGCTTGTGCTATTGGTGGGAACAAAGCTACAGCATGTCATTGCAACCTTGGCATTGGAGAATGCTGGAATTGCAGGGTTCTTCCCAGAAGCAAAGTTGAGGCCTCGTGATGAACTCTTCTGGTTTAATAAGCCTGAACTATTGTTGTCCTTGATCCATTTCATTCTCTTCCAGGTTGGCCATGGTTCGTCTACATCTTATGCCATGTTTTCTTACTTAAGTTTCTTATTTTAGTATTAACTTATGATTCGTATTCTTTTTGACAGAATGCTTTTGAGCTGGCTTCATTCTTTTGGTTCTGGGTACTTCCTTGTCCATTTTACAACCTAGAATTACACATGGACCAATAGGAATCATGTTGTTTTAAGGTTGAATTATTAAAAAGTTGTCACATTACCCAAAATTTTAAGCAAGATTCAGTTTTAGGGAGTTATAGTGAAAAAAATAAGATACAGCTATATATTTGTGTTACTGAATCATAATACAGATTGCAACTTTGAGTTTTTGCATTTGACTAAACTAGCAAAATGTGTTTTTTGACTACAGTGGCAGTTCGGATATGATTCTTGCTTTATTAGGAATCACCTTCTCCTGTATTTAAGGCTAATATTGGGGTATGCAGAAATCAACTTTTTCCCCTTATTCAGGATTTTACATATGCAATGCTCGTGTAAACTAATTCAATAAAGAATTAACATGCCATTAATATAAAATAACTACTTGGCATGGACGTTATTCAACTATTTAATGTAAAATGTCAGCATTGGATATTTACTGGTTTAGTTTACACAAGACAAATCAACATGCACCTTACATTTCAACTTTGCAGCTTTGCAGGACAGTTTCTTTGTAGCTATAGCACCTTGCCACTATATGCACTTGTTACACAGGTAGGTTAACCCCAGTTAGAAAAAGGAAAATGTAATAATATCTTACTATGGATTTGTTTAATTCTCTTCTCATCTTTTGGTTTTAAAAGTTGTTTTCTAGAGTAATTCCACACTACTCAAAAATCAATTTCTCATCCAAAGGCAAGGGAATTTTAGCTAGAATTCCCATGTCCACCAGTTTTATAAGTGGATGCCGACTTCACCTTACAAATCGGTTGTGTGGGATTGAATTAAGTTTATAGTTTACTTTTTAACAGATTTGAAAATTGTTTCTTAAACTTGTGATTTAAAATCCAAAGAACAGAAACAAATAGATGTTTTCTCATCTTATACTACTTTTCTATTAATTACACCAGCTGATACTTGTTGGAAATCCAAATGTAAATCTAAGTTTCATATTAAGTAAAGATAAGAAAGTTGAACACCATATAAAGATAAAAACCCTTAAATTTATTGTCTTAAAGTTTTTTGTTGAAGACGATATCAATCTCTTATGTGTGAGTTGGGCTCATGTGTCATTGGTGTTATATCTCTGCCAGTTGTTTAGCCAGTTGTTTGTATAGCTTTGTTTTGAAAACTAATAACAATTTTTTGAAACTGTAAATCACACACTCTATATCTGACAAGTTTTCAGTGTTTAATAGCTTTTCAATGTTTATGTCAGATGGGAACAAATTACAAGGCAGCATTAATCCCACAGAGGATAAGAGAAACAATTCATGGATGGGGTAAGGCAGCAAGGAAGAAGAGAAAACATGGTCTGTTCCCTGATGACTCCACCATTCATACAGACACAAGCACTGTGTTGTCTATTGAAGAAGATGATCAATTAATTGATGCCCCTGAAGTAGAATTGCAACCAGTGCCAGCTGTTACATCTACCCCTTCTCCCATTGCTAATGAAACTTCAAGTAGGGCTGCCACACCCCTCCTAAGACCCTCTGCTTCAATATCTTCAGCACATAGCAGTTCTAAAGCTGAAGTAACTTTAAGATGCTCCTCTATGCCAAGTGGCAGATAAAATATCTGCAATGGAGGAAAATGAAAAAGGTTAACTGATATATTGATGAAGATAGTATGATAATTAAAGATGTATAAGATGATTACTAGTTCAATTAAGAAAAGCTTTACAAGGTAATAGTGCTAATTTATGTGGAATAACTATAGAATATGAGTGACTTTTGTTGGTATCATGCAGTAACACAATTTCTTTTTGGATTTGACTTTATGTAAATTGTTAAAGTTGATTATACATTAAAGAAAATGGATGTCAATGCAGTTTGCAGAAAACTCCTTTGTGATATTGATGCACAGTTTATGAGAGTCTTTATTATACAAACTGCATAATTGGATCCTTACTATGTTACATGAAGGAATTGATGTCATTTTTCAGATGCTGTTATATGTGTTTGATCTTTGCAAATGATTTCATAACAAATATTTTTTACGAAATATTTGAGATGAGTGGTTTACAATGTGTTCATATATATAAAAGTAGTTTACACATATTATGTATTGCCTTATATCATTATATAATTTATGTTTAATTATTTAAAAATAATTTAGAAATGAATTTTTTTTAAAACATTATTTAAATATATGTATAATCATATGTCGCTTTATAATTAATATTTAATTATTTAAAAATATTATAGAAACCACAAACTTTAAGAAATAAGTTATCATGTTTGCAGTGTTGTTGATCTACAATTCCTATTTGGTAATTACTTCATGGACCCTGTCATTTTATTACCTGCACCCTATCACTTTTCCTATACGAAAATTTATTTTCCGAAACACAATAAATACTTTTAGATTTTTTTTTAAACCAATCACTCCTCCTTTTATAAAAAGTATTTTCTAAAAGATTTTAATGAAGTAAGAGATGAAATTTGATGGACTAAAGAAGGGAAAAAATGCACAAAAAAACAAACTCATTTGGGAAAACTTTTTCCAAAATGCATTTCATACATTTTGAAAAGTTCTATCCGAAATATTTTTGATGTATGAATATTTTAGAAACCTCATTCTATGGTTTCTGAAAAGTTGTTTCCAAAAAATTCATTCTAGAAAATTTATTCCAAAAATTCTGAAAAGTTTGTTTGGAAAAGTATCCTAAAGCCACTTTTTTGGATGGTAAAATGGTCATTTTGAAACTTTGAAGGGGCGCACGAAGAAATTGTGGGGTGCAGGAAGTACAAGCCTCCATTTCTTGCATAGGTCTTGGAACACTCGAGCCAAAACTGTTTTTATATAGACTTCTTTATTAGGTGTTATTATGAAAGTTATATGGCAACAAGGAACAAGATATGTTTTAATATATAATCATACATTATCGAGTAGAAATATATCTAAGGAAAGTTGCATCCTATGTTCCTATTTTTATTTTTTTTTTACTTTTGGCTTTCTCCTCCTTTTCATTGGTTTAAATGTAATAGTATGGTGCATTTATTTTTCGTATATTTTACTTATGAGTTTAATGGTGTGATTCCTCTAGAATGGCTGGAATAGCACTAACATTGAAACTCAAGAATTGACAATCAAGAACCTACAACGGAAGATATTATAAAACATCCCAAGATGCAAGTTTAAGTTAGGTTATAATTACACAAGAACAATGATTGGATTTGTTTGGTTGTGGCCATAACATCACATCCTAGAATAACCCATTTGTCAAAGATTTAAAACTACCTAAAGAAGCTACCTTAATCATAGGAAACCTTTGTTGGCATATATATATACAAGGAAATCCTGAAGCACCTTAACAAAATTCAAAATCCTGAAGCCCTGTTAAAATTCATGACAGAGAAAATAGAACAAGAAAATACTTCACTGTGTAAGTCTCTGCGTCTCATTTTGGTCTTCCAGGGTTTGAATGAGAAGAGGTGGAGCATACTGTGCTGTTCCATGCTCTTCAGAATCTTGGCAAAAAGAGAGAATGATGGTGTCTATTGACATCTCCACAACTGCAAAGAAAAGAGTTGCAACAACATATCCAAGACCCCAGCAAACCTGCATTGCACAAAATTACAATTCAAGATTCATTTTGGTTAAACCATTATTGATTTTCAAGTCCTACTCTTACAACACTATAAACATACCACAACAGGAAAAAGTGGAGATGATATCTTGTTATGTGCGGATCTGTACTTGTGTGTGTCCAACATGAGGAAACCAAAAACAGCACTTGAGAGGCTCACACATAGTTTTCCAAGAAACAAAATAACATCTCCAATCACATTCACACGTCCAATCCGTAGGATGTTACTCATGATCAATTCGGTTGCAACAGCAGAAGCTTTGAAGAAACTTTTACCCGTTATAGCAATCTGCAGGTGTGAGGCGGACATGTAAAAATGCAGAAAGAAAAATTAATAAATGGATTAAATATGTTTTTGTTCTCTTAACTTTGAGTGAAAATTGGAATTAGTCTCTCTTTAAAATCTTTGACCAATTTTGTCTCCCACCTTTAAAAATACGTAAATTTAGTCATTTTAACCAAATATTGTTAATTTTATTATAAAACACCTTTAAAACATCAAATAAACTTAACATTTGTTTAAAATGACTAAATCCATACATTTCTAAAGTTGCGAACTAAATTAGGTCAAAGTTTAAAAGATGAACTACTTCCAATTTTTATTGAAAGTTAAAGGAATCAAAAATATATTTAAACCTTAATAAATTATACAAGTCTATATAAACAAACTATTTAACATGCAACATAAATGGCTTATGGAAGATTAACAAAAATTACCATGACATAAGCATTTCGGTTCACTGATTTGAGGGTCCACCCAATACATCTTTGAAAGCATTGAGAAGATCGGTAAGCAGCTTTTCCAATCCAGCTATCAGGCACGTCACCGGAGACTTTTAGTTTCCGGCGAATAGATTCGAGCAGAAAGCGGATTGACTCTACAAATGATACAATCAGAGAACCAAGAGCCACAGAACCAAGACTGTAAAGCATAAGCCTCTTCATCGAGGCAAATACTGAAAGAAAAGGAATTTCAGGCTGCATCCAGAAAGATGAAAAACATTTAATATCGTATAAAAGATAATTTGTAACCATCAAAAGAAAAAGGTTTAGTTAATTGATAAACCAAATTCCAATCAGCCAAACTGACAAAACCTGATGTTTGTCATTTAATCTAAATTTGGTTTTCATTATTATGAAGCTGAAAATTTGCCCTGACACAAGGATACATTTGGTCTTTATTAAACATGGATATAGTAGAAAGAGGAAAACATTAATAGATCAAGGTAATGAGGAAATTTAGTCAAATATAATGATGCTTTGCTTCCATCAAATGTTTCTTAACCTATGGTTACTATCCTTAAACATCAAAGATATGAGGAGCTAGTAAAATGATATTCATATTTGAACAATCACTAATCCTACACTAGTATACCTTATACTGATTAAGAATAATTTCTGAGCCAAAATGAAAACCATGGCCCTGTTATGGCTGAGACTACAAATTAGTCGATCTAATCAAACTTTAGTAGTTTTTTTTTTCTGAACATAACCTTCCCTTACCACATCTCAGAATTATACAACAATCACCACCCAATCCCAGAATGTTTGGTTGGCTACGGGGTAGAAAAGCAATTTATCAGTCACATTATTCACCATGAAATCTCCTTTAATAATTTTCTCTGGTGTTCTTTTTGGTCTGGTTTTATCCATTTTATGGAGCTAAATCACACAATCTACTTCTGTTAATGATACATCATCACAATTATGGGAAAAAAAATTCCTCTGAATTGTTCATTTCTTTATTAACATGGTACTTTGACTTACAGATGCTTCACCATGGGCCCAATAATAAGAGGCAACAGATCCAGCAATCACTGTTGACAAGCAACCTATGAAAAATTGTGTAGCCCAATAACCGCCAAATAGGTGAAAAAGGATGGCAGCTCCAATATGCGGCGTGTAATGAATGCTATATCCACAACACCGATCACATATCACCTTTTTCTCGATGAGGTCATATGTACAGCAGTTAGAATTGCAATTGTTCTGCACAACCTCACCAGAACTGAACAAATGAAGAGCAGCAGAAATCCAGAAAATATAGAAGATAGCAAGGATACCACAAGGTATGATTGGAAAAATAATAAGTGCTTGAACTTCTCCTATCACTTTTGCAGCAACCTGTGAGAAATATTTACATTAAAATCAATTGAACTGATGTGTCATAAGGGAAAATATGCTGTATCATCATTCCACAATTATTTATTATTATTTCATTGCTATGTTGTATCATACCATGTGACTAAGGGCTCTGTTATGTGTGACAATCTTGTGAAAGAGAAGTTATGCATAACTTAGTGACAACTGGATGTGAAAATTAACATATTACATGAGATTGTAGGTTATAGAACTTATGAAATTAATATTCCATAAGCCAGACACATCACACATTAGCAATGAAATTGTTATGTTATGGTCAACAAAATATATTATTGGCAGAGAAAAGAATAAAATATTAAGCATCCATTAATTATACAGTTAAACAAGAACAATACATGATCAAATTAATTTGACCAAAGTTTGATTGCTGTGAATACTACTGCTGCCAGATGCAGACCTGGCAAGGCTAGCATTTTCCTGACCTGGAGTGTACATGTACTCCAATTGCTTACTTTAAGTAACGATCAAGTACAAGGCAAAGGAGTACAAGTCTGAGATAAGACGAGTCTGCCACAAAAACTTTACTGTTTGTATTTTGTTTTAACTACTTTAACCACAAAGACTAATAGAAGAGGAGGATGTTTCTAAATACTACAGTAATAACATAAACTAATCCATTTTATTGAGACCAAAACAGGCATTTTTTCTATGGGAAAACTAACACATTATTCCCCTGTACTTTCACCTTTTTGCCATTTTTCAATTAACAAAACACCCCTGATGTTACTTCTATTTTTGTAGTGTTTTGTTTAGTTAATTCTAATGGAAGTTATTATCTCTTATACACAATAGCCCGTTGTGGTTTGGCACACCATAAAGCTTCCCTTTATCATCAAACCTCCTATGGAGGAATAAACAGTAGGGTGGTAGATTAAGTTTTTGGGTGCTCTTGGTTAACTTATAAGAACTCAAACCTTTTTTTTCTTTGTCAGAATTGTTCAACTTATTTGAGTGGTCACCTTGTTAGAATAGGGTAACTTATCTTTTTTGAATTACCTATCTATCACCAATGAGTACGTTGCTAATATCTTTTCTCAATATCTCTGATGTAAGGATCCTTATAATATATGAATAAACTAAAAGATTATTTATCTCTCAAGCATTCGTTCTATTTTCACTCTCAAGTCAAGGTATCAAGGCTAGTCAATCCCGCTTTGTTTGTCATTTCTGATGGGTTTGTCGCTAGCCACCATCATTTTTTCTCCTACAAACACCCAGTCGTGTTTGCCTTGTCAAGTGACACAAAACCCTTTGTACAACATCGCTGTCTACTGCCATCCACTGTAGTTCTGTCTGACAAGCAACAAATTTGGATCATCTCTGCAAATGACAAATGTAGATCTTCGTGTAATGAACTCTTTCTAGGATAGGTTGTTTGATGATTATAGATGTTTTCTAGTGGAGTTGTATGATAATTATAGACATCGTCTATTAGAAGGTCATCTAATGTCTCAACATTTGGTGAAACAATACTAGTTTGTATACACTAGTTAGTAAGACTTTTGTTTTGTACATCTAACTAACTTGTAACCATTTTGTAGCCCTTTATAAAGTTGGACGCTGCTCATGCCAGATAATAATACAAACAGTGACACATTACAATGTATTTAATAACCCTTATTATCAAATACATGAGACATCTTTCATTTCTAACTTTTAGTTTGTTCTTGGTTTCAAATTGGTGAGATTCACTTCATCTGTTTGGCCTGTTCTTTTATTGTTCTTGGGCTTCTTTATTGCCACTCTAAGCACGACAACAAAGAACTCAACCGGTTTTGGAGGCACATGCCATGATGCCACCTAGCACACAAACTTTTTACATTGCTCACCTAGACTGTGCCACCCTTGTTCCTTTCACCAACCTTTTTAGTTCTTGTTCCAACCACTTTTCCTCCTTTTACTACATGTTGACATTCAAGTACTCTTGAACACTTTGAGAGTTTGTGTTTATACCCTGGTCTTTTCTTTACGTATTCTAAAATAGCATCTTGACCTATCCACTCCTTTTTTAGGTCTCCAACAATTACTTCAAAAAAGCTTAATGGGAAAAAGTAGTATCTTGTTTTGCATATGTTGAACATTGGTTTCTTGGCCAAGGTTTTTGAAAGCACTTGGAAGAAGATGGTAGTAAAATACCAGCAATCGAGGTTGAACAAATAGTGGAAGATGGATTTTAAACTTTATGCCTTGCTGCAACAAACAATCTACGGAACCCAATATATTGGGAACTCTTAGAGCATTTAAAACTTCAAACACCTTTTGAATGAAGGCCAAGAGCATTTTCTACAAATAACATTCAATATCATTATGATTATGTTCATAAATAGATATCTTTTAAACAAAACAGAACACAGCATGACTTCTAGAAAGCCTAACAACACGACTAATTTGTGTTCCCACTCTTGCCAACAAAAATCTTCATGATTATGCTTAATCATCTGCCATGGTGTCTACTCATAGGAGGGGAGGCCGCATAAATAGAGGAGGGTAAAGTGATCAAGGCTGTCCCCAATGCTCTTATTGTAAGAGAATGAGTCATACTCAAGAAAAGTGTTTCTCTTTACATGGTTTCCTTGACAAAACAACCAATGTCTTTAAATTTGAGAAGGCTGAATCCATATTTTCTGATTAAGAGTATGGGGAATATCTAAGTTTAAAACCCAATAGCCAAGCACAATCTTTCACCCAGTCTAGCTTGTCAAAAACTTACATTTCTCAAACCATGGAAAGTCAAAGTCCATGAATACTTGATTCAGGTGCTTTTGTTTGTATTTTTTTATAACAATTGATCCAGACATTTATTTTTATTATGTTCCTATACTGTTCTTATGTTCTTAATTATGTTCTTAAATCCATGATTTAGCTTAAACATGAGATATTCTCATGTTCCGTAGAAAATAGGAGATGCAATATTTGGATTTGATCTTACAAGAACATTGAACAAATTGATTCGCTCTCATGGCCAATTGGATTTGATGGAGTGTAGGTGTGTGGAGTCACTTTTGTGGAAGATCACCCTTCCATACTCTCTATGAGGTTCCCTTGTTTGGTATGTACAGTAAGGATTAATCCATGACTTTTGTGAATCAATTTAGTGTCAACTAGTAAGAAAACCTAATTTCACCAATCCACCACAAAATCCTTCGAAAATTGTCACCACATTTGTCATAAAACCTAACAGAGATATTTATGAGTGAAAACTTTGGTGCCAAACCTGACCAAGTGTTGATGCTGGCCGTGGTTCTGGTTCTGTGGTGCTAATCTTGATTGTGGTTCTGAAACTATTTCTAGTGTTAATACTAGTTCAAAAGGGCTTGGTCAAAATTCTAATCAAGGTGCATAAGTTGTTGTTGGTTCTGGTCCTTTGGTGTCTTATTTGGTGTGCATCACAGTGCTAGTTTGGTATTGGTTGTGGTGCTTAGACTGATTCCAGATTCTGGTTCAAAATTGGCTCAGGGCTTGGGCAAGATTTGTGTAGCGTAAGTGAAATTTGGTGCAATCAAAGTGCTGTGGAAATCACAATAGTATCACCTCTTCCCTCTCCCATTGTTGTCATTGTTGTATTTTTAATAGTCTCACACACATGACCGTACTTTGACCTTTCTCCACTTAAATAAATGAGACAAATGGGCTTACACATTTGAGTCATTTATCCACATAGGAAGGGAGCCCAGAAATCCAATAAGCAAAGTTTAAAACAGGCATCACTGAAAATGTGCAATAATACATTTAGGTAATGGGTAATTCACCTTAGCTTTTTATCGTTCACCAACTTCATGACAAGAGTTCATTTGAAGCAATTTTGCAAAGAAAATAATGTTTTTCTTACATAAGAGATTATTAAAAATGCATGATAAATCTGCCCCTAATTGGATGTTCAGCCTAATAAATTTTTTAGATTAAAAATATACATAACCACAATCAGAAATCAATCAATGAACCAAAAGAATAAACTCAATCATGTTTCATAAGTGCATTCAATAAAGTTATGCTTGCCTTAAGGACAGAAGTTGCCATAAGGATGCGCCGAACAATAGCAATTGATGTAAGAATTGCAACAAGCATGATAAAGCTCATAAGGACCGTGAAAACCCGTAGATGAGTCAGCTCCTGCAAATGAATTCAAACATTAAATCAATAAATATAAATCATTAATGTAGAGACAGAAAATAAATACATAAGGACACAATCAAGATGATACTCACCCTCACATAAACATGAATGTAAGGATCATGTTCACCAATAATGGGGGAAATAACATCATTTCCTATCCAGCCAACTGAAAGTCAAGAATTAGACATTAGGCATTATTGTTTGGTTGATGCATGCTCAAAACCTAGAAAAAGAAAACATTTGGCTAGATGATTCAAAACTAAAAGAAGTAAGAACAATAAGACTTCAAGGTTAATCACCAATACATTACGTCTGTTAGTTATACACATTCTTTCATCCTACATTTGAATATTTTAAGAGTTCTATTCCACACAAGCAAACATTTCTTTTTTCATTGTTTCAATGCCCAAAAGGAAGATCAGGGATATCTGGATCATTTCCAAGTTCTAATGAATCGCTGTGCTATCAAATGCAAACTCAAAATTAGCTGTATCATCTAATATTTTTATAGGAATTCAAAATCTAATATTAAATAAAAGAAAACACATTACAAATAAATTGTCCGCTTCTTTTCAAAGGACTCCTCCTCATACCACCAGCCATAAAATTTAACATAAATTATGTAGAAAACTTTTTGTGCTGGTCCAATCCAAAAATTCCTTTTCGATTTTTGGTCTAGATTGTTACACAAGTAAATATGTGGCAAGCCTCTAACTATAAGTTTGCAACATGTGTCAAACTAAAAATATGACAAGAGAAGAGTTGTGTGCTTGATTGGATACATGAGAGGATGCAAAAGTACAGCTGACGCAAGGGTGTTTATGAAAGTGGTGAACTAAATAATGAATAGGCCATGCAGCCGACAAGTAAACATTACATATGCAGAGCAAAGAAAGGAAAAAATGAATAACAAAAAACAATTCATAGTTGGTTGTCTCCTGTATATTGCTACTTCCTTAAAAGAAACATGCATTTGGAAATCAAAATATCCCAGCAGAGAGATTCTAACCTTTAAGGTAGAAAAGCATTGTAATCGATATCATTAGAACATTAAACAAAACCACTGTAACCCAAGGCATAGCAGCAACAAAGTGCCGAATCATCAGCAGCCAAATCACAGACAGAAACAGAGGTAAAATCCCCCCACAAACAATCAGCACAGGCCATGACTTTCCTATGTCAGCCATGTATCTCTGCAAATAAAAGTATTTATGAAACTTCAAATTTCTGTAACGCATAATATAATGCTCAAAGGCAGATAAAATGAAAATACAAAGCAAAGTTTTAAACAATTGTCATTAGTAAGAGTGAAAGTGACAGAAAGGGTGAAGGAAAGGCAGTGTGAAAATAGGTAGGGTATAAGATTTCATAGCACAATGCATATCCACAAGCCTCCTTAATTTTCACTTGTTACAACTGTTGGGAAGTTCTACATCAAATACCTAATGTATTGGAATGTGGCTTATATATTTGTTGGATAATTTCACTTAATGTCAATAGGCTTTAAAATAAAATCTTACTTTGCATAAAACCTATAGCTCATCTTGGTAATTTCCTATTCTGGTAGGCTTGCCAGGTTTGGCAATTGGTTATAAGATGAAATATGATAACAGTTATCAACAGAACCGAGGAGAAAAAAATTAAAAAAATTTGCAGTCTTTGCTATTTTGACAATATATCTTTTCAGCACAACACTGATATCTCTAGGACACCTCCTTGCCCCAGAAACAAACTTATTTTAATTTCTTGTTTCTTGTGTTAAAGTTTAAAACCAAGTTGCTGGTAAGAGGCTATGCTTTTCCAGAGAAAAATCAGACTCATAACATCAATTAAAGAAAAAGGTAGAAAGAGCAAAAAATTAACCTTTAAGACAGCTGACTGAGAATTGATATATTCATGAATGGACTTATCAATAACAATGTCTTCTTTGATGTTAACTCCACCCATCTGCTGCCAATGCTTTAAAGATACATTTGAAGCTCTGGCGATGAATTGGCAACTCCAGTAAACTAGACAAAAAAAGTATGCTCTAAGAATCAAGCACTTCATAAAGTTCATCATATGTAGGATATGGACAGTTCCCTTACGCCCTGTCCACTCTCCGTGCCCCAAAGAAAGGTGAAAAATAAGACCTAAACATAACACTTTCCTTACAAGAGGCAAAATTAGCAACCATGTTAAAAAGACAAAGTAATGAATCCACACAACAGAACCATTAGCAGGCATGCAACAACCAGTGTTATCAATGGTGGAAGGCCAAAATTCTGCCATATAACCACACCATTGTGGTCAATGCCAATGGCACTTCCATAGAAGGCCACCTACACAAATTGCATATGGCAGGTCCATCACACCATGGTGCCACCATTTAACAACATTGGCAACAATGACATATTAGGAATGCAAAAGTTTTCTCACCATTTACACTAGGAAATATGACAGGATAACAAGGGCCCTGAAGTTGAAGTGAAGAGTTTCTCATTTCTGGCGTAAGGAACTCAAAATAATCGTAGTTCATATCAATCCAATCATTCAGTGACACGCGAATATCTCCTTCAGGATAATCACACACCCAAGTAAGTGAATCTTCAGAAGGTATAGGGCAGTCCAGCAAGCATATACTACGGGCATTGGAAAGTTTGAATTGGCTGTCCTTCAATCCACTTTGATAAACCTGATTAGGATTTAGCCAGTATTTCAGCTCCAATTCTCGAAGATCTTGAGCTGCATGCTTCTGCCCACACACATTTCCTTTGTAGTCCAGCCCATAAGTAAGCCTAGTGAGACAAAAAAACCAGTGACAACAACTTACACAACCCTAACAACAAACGCTTGAAAAGAATTACAGGTTTCATGCTACCATACAATCAAGTTTCACGTCTTCTTTCAGACTCTCATTTCCTCAGCAACCAATAAATAACAAAATTAGTACACTGGAAGATAACATGCAATAACAGAAGATCTAATAAAGATAGGATTTTTGTGGTATATCAGTTGAACAATTAGTCAAATTGAAAAACCAAAAATTTGAAAGAAAAAGGTTAAGTAGAAAAATGTTGGACCGCAAGAAATACCCCTTCCCCCAACACACACACAAAAAAACAAGGGAATCCATAAATTGCTAAACACACCCATGGCAAAACCAGAGCTTCCACTTACAGAAACTCCATTAGCAAAATGCACAATCAGATAAAGTTACAAACTTTAAGATCTTTACCTTAATGGGTTTCCTCGGTTGAAAGCAAAGCTGGAGTTGACAATCATGGCAATCCAGAAAGCTATAAAGATAACAAGAACAGTTATGTCTCTGCATTTTCTGTTGTGCTTAATGATTCCACCCAAATGAGTGCTTCCATCACTTGAAGGGTACCTCCCTATGACAGCACCCAAAGGACCCCTCATTTTGAAGCCTTTTTGTATATATATGTATCTCTTTAATCAATTGCAAGTAACAAGCTTGGGGCTTTAGTTCAGCATTTCAGAGAGAGATGCAGACAACATTGAAGAAGGGACAGACAGACAGAAGTAGAGTAGAAGGTAGGACACTGTTGAAGCTTTTGTAGTGAGCAAAGGTTTAGATTTTGGGATATTGAAAATGATTATTAAAGATTATTACAGATTAAATTTTTATTATTCATCCCATCAAAAGACAAAGATATTCTCTAAAATCTAAAGTGCTTTTTAGAAAAATAAAAAAGACCAGAGTCCTTGTCTTGTTGGGGCTCACTTCATAAACTTAGCCGGGCGGTGAGAGGTGTGTCGGTTCAAAGGAAAATTATGGGTCCGGTTTTCACTTTTCAAGCCAATCACAGATTATATTCAATAAACGCGTATTAATATTTTTACTTAATCAAGTTTTATAATTTTAATGGTTTTCATAACTTTTTACATGTTATTTTGTTTCATAATCGAAAGGTTTTTAAATGACTATTTACAATGTTAAATAATTTTAAAAATCATTTTTATGACATTTTGTAATGTGTCTCAACTATAGCAAATGTTAGAATAAGTTGGATTCTTTAGTGAGTTTTTATTGTCGTCTCTTACCTTTAAAATATACAGCTAGATATTAGTTTTAATGTTTAAAAATATATTAAAAAAATCAATATACCAACGTCAGAATATTTTAAGTCTTTATCAGAGTCTTTGTAACAAAAACTCAATTAAAAAGTGTAAAAATATTTTAATATTTAATAAAATTAAAATTTTAATAAACATTCAATGGAAAATACTTAAATTTATCATAAATTCTAAATTAAATCAAAATTAATATTTTCAATATTAAAAACACAAGCACTATTTTATGTTTTTAAATTAATTTTATTATAAATGTAGAAACATGTGTTTTACATACATTGTACAAGTACATTATCATTAATTAAGTCAATCTCAAAGCTTATAGAGTTATTTTGTGATTGAAATTATATAAAAAGATGACATTAAAAATGTTTACATAACCAATTGAGTAATTTAATTATTTCAAAGTGAAGAATAGTAATTTAGCAAATAACTGGAATCACCGTAGTGACCAAAAAATACACAAAGTCTAAACTCTAACATTATACCGTCATTATTCATTAAAATAAATTAACATACTTTAGCACTTTAAAACACATTATAACCCTAAAAATCTAATTAACTATCAACAATCCTTTTTAAGGACATTATTTAAAATTAATTAAGTAGTTACAACTTGATAGATGAATTAAACTTGTGTAATATTTTGAGTGAGTGAGTTTTGTTTATTAAGGTTGCTTTTAAATTAAAATTATTTAAACAAAAAAAAAACCGATACATTTAAAATTTAAATAACATTGACTTATTTAATATTATATTATATTTTAATTACACGTTATGAAAGTTATGAAGTTAATACTTTAATTGCTTCATGAGTTATAAGAAGGATAAAATGAAAGTTTTACATACCAACTTACATATAAATTAATTTTAAATTATAAGAAGTTTTGAGTAAAGATAAATTTAATTGAGATATCGAATAATAGGATGAAGACAAGGAAAGTAGAGAAAAAGGATAAGATGTAAATAAAAAATGAATGTAACAAGTCACAGGTGAAAAATGAAAAGTGGAGATGCAAGGTATTGATCCCCGTACCTCTCGCATGCTAAACAAACGCTCTACCATTTGAACTACATCCCCAACGTTAATGACTTTCATAGCACCATTATTTTAATAAATAATATAAAGTGTAGTAATTTCAGAAATTAATCCAAGAGTTCAACGCACTGACTGCAGTTGTACGCCGATGTATTCTTTTCACTTACCAGTTTTAAAGTGGGACGGGCTGTGTTTTCGGGTTTATATTAATTCATCGAAAATTTAATTAACAATTTAACTTTTATATTTAAGGTTATGATTAATTTACTTTCTAAATTTTTTTCAATAAAGTTAAAGTTATTTTATTTGTTAAGGTATCAAATTGGTTATTGGTAGACTAAAATGTGAGACATGCTTGTCATTTGTAAGTTACTTAGAAATAAGTATTTATTTGTTAGTGGTGAATATTTTTTTAGGTTAGATTTTAATGAGATTCAAACAAGGTTTTATTTACGTTAGGATTGAAATTTGGGAACGTGATTGAAATTTGGGGACATTTGGAAAGTAGAGTGAGATTCTGAGAGTAGAATGAGCTTGATATTTGCATACACTCGCGAGCATGAGTATTTTTGTCATCCTCATGCGTAAAGCCTTCATACATTTGAAGAAGAAATTTATTAGAACCATTACTATCAATTAAGGTATTTTCCTTAAACATTTATTCCCCTTATTATTTAGTATGCATGATTTTTCCAAAATAGATCCATATTTTTCTTTGTGTGTATTAAACATGCAATTTTTAACCTATAGATACAACCATATCGTTGCATCTATACCAAGAAGAAAAGGTAGAATTATCTTTGGTAGGTCGAGGTGCAATCCCAAGAATAAACTCTAATTTGTTCTTTGCACTTAAAGCGATAATAATTGATATGCTTCTAGAGCGATAATTGCAAACATCAAGAACGAGTGAAACCAAAGTTATAGTAGGATTTTCATTCGAATGCAAGTATGGAAAACTCTGCACTAGTTGTTCATCTCCCATGAGAAAAAAAAGGAAAGAAACCAAGATAAAAGCAAGAAAGAAAGGGAAAGAAAAAGGAATCAGAGTCATATAGCAGAGCTATTCAAAATAATAACTCTGATACCATAACAGAGTCCACGTTATTAGGCATATAAGTCAAGATCTAGGTGTTGGAGAGATAGTTGCATCATAACAAAAAGAAAGAAGACAGAAAGCAATGAGAGAAAGTGTAAAACCCTAGAAAATGACATTTTAGAAGTAAGACTCAATTATTTTAACATTAAAAATTTAGTATAAATAGGTTTGCTATAAAGGAGTTTCATTATTTTAAAACACATTGTGTCTCTAGAAATCACTTTTCTAGAGTTCTTTGACTTCTCTTTAGGAGTTCTCATCTTTTGTTCTTTTGTTTGAAGATCGGAGATCACTAGGGTGATTTTCTTGGTAAGCTCTTCCTTTTTGTCCGACTAGTTTCTTCAACTATGTAAGTTGAATTTATGCTCGTTTTCATGTGGATCTTATCTGTTACGGCTCGCATGTGACTCTCCTTTGGTTACATGTTAGGTTTTAACCCTCCTTATGAGTCTTTGTTGGTCAGTGACCATAACGGTAGATCTTGATCGTTCTTGTGTTGTTCCTAAGTATAGATAGAGCATCGTGGAGCTAAAGGTGTTTTGGTGTTCCTAGAGCCATTTTGTCAGGTAAGAGAAGTTAGCTCTTTTTGAATTTTCAAAATGAACTTCTCATTGGTATTTAATTGTAAATTGGTGTGTTGAATTGATGATTGCATATGGAATTGTTGTGGTTTGTGTTTCTGATTTTGGGTGTTGAGAATAGGGTAAAAATCTACTATTTTTTTAGTGAGAGAAATCTAGCTTAAACGAAAATAGCTACAATTTCACTTTGCTCTTTGTTAGAATTTTAGGTCAAGCAAGAATTTTGTCACTCAAGCGAGAGCCCAGGTGAGAATGCTCTAAAGTTTTATTTCACTTTTTGTATAAATGTCGCTCAAGCGACAATATCTCGCCCAAGAGAAACCTTGAGTTATTTTAATAGTTAGAATTAATTGAAGAACGTATTCTCATTGGATCTCTCATTGATCAAGGTTAGTATCCTATTATGATTTATATATGTGAATTTGTGAGACTCATGAATTTTAAGATCCTATAGTAGTTTTATATAATGAATTATTATTGCATGAAAACTACAATTTTATTTACATTAATTCCTTATTTTAACATGTGGTTGACTAAGATAGTTATGAGAATATGATGTATGAATATGTGATTATTTGATATTTGGAATTTAAGATGGAATTATCGATATGTGAATATGAAAAATGTGATTAAGGATGTATATGATTGTGAAACTATTGTTGTAAACTGTGATGATAATGGGTTTGTTAAAATATACGAGCATTGTATGTGTTTGATGTAATTCCATGGGCTTTATGGGGAGATTTTATGGTTGTGTTATTTTAGTGTATGTATTGAACTGTGAATTGAAATAAAGTGACATCCTAAAAATCTAATGATGTAGATGTATGAATGGTTAGTACGTTTAGTATAAAGATACATTTGCATCATGTTTGGTGTTATTGTATAAATGATATATTTTTATAGTATGAACTCTTAAATGATTGTATTAATATATTTTGTATTTTGTTAATCTGTCTTTGAAGATTATTGTGAAATGCTTTATTTTATTAGTTTTATACTACTAAAATGTGATGTTACAGAAAGAACATGAAGAAAGAGAGAAAATGAAGAAACTTTATCTTATTGATAGAGAAAACAAAGACTAAAAGATTATATCTCAAACATGTGAATGTAATTCACAAATAGAAAATGTACTATATGTCCCATCGGACCATCGGCAGCGCACAGTCCTCCGGTCCATCGAACAAGGCTGGGAGGGCTTACATATGAAACAGAACCATCGGTCGGTCGACCCACAGAAACCATGTGAACCCATTGACCATCGATCGATCGGCCACTTAAATAAACTACATATGAATGTCACAAGGGACCATCGGTCGATCGGTCCCACTGATGAATCACGCGTCACCTCATAAGGGACCATCGGTCGATCGGTCCCCAGATAGACAACGCATTACCCTATAGAGGTCCATCAGTCGATCAACCCCATAGGTGATTCGCATAGTGTCTTACATATGATCATCAATCGATCGGCCATATAGATTAAATATTCACTTAAGGTTGTTAAACTCAGAGAAGATAACCCACCTAGTCAAGCGACTATCGGTCGATCGGCCAAAACTGAACCAGTCAACTGGATTAATTAACATTAAACAAGTCAGTAATCTTGATTAAAGGATCATTGGACCGTGATTAAGGAACCCTAATTATAGGCCCACACCGGAAACTATAAATAGGGCCCAAAGGTAGGTTGGTGAGAATCTTTAATTCGCATTTATTACAGTCGTTATACTCATACACCGATCGGTCCATCAACTGACTTAAGCATTGAAGCCTTTTAGACAGGTACCCCGATCGTCTGTTCAACCGATCGAGCAAGGAGGAAGATTTCTTGGCGAAGAAGTTACAGTAGATTGCGAAGAGGAGACATATAGGAAAAATGAGTAAAATTGAAGTGGTTCTGAGTAGGTGTTTGGTCTCTACACCCGAAACAGAAAAAAACTTTATGTGAGAACAATAAACAAACACTTAGGAATGTTAAACAAGAACAAAATGTTACAGAGAGTGAAAATAACATGAACAATCTGAAACTGATTTTATCGGTGAAACTCAAACTCATATGTATTCCTAATATTTTTTTTAAAGTATGTATCATTTTCGTATTCAAAGAAAAACATTTTTCACTAGAACTAGATGACTAGTGATACCTAATTATACCATTATTTAAAATAATAAGATACAATTGTCTATAGCTACTATCTTACTTGCTTGATTTTATTATTAAGACAAACTATCAACAACTTTAGTACTGTTGAATCTTTTAACACCTTATTATTAAATAAAAAATTATAATGAAAGTAAATGTGCATCGTTTTCTATTTTAAAACACATCCCTGTTCAATTTAACTTATATAATAAGATTTAACAACACGTCCATGTTCAATTTAACTTGATCCATGTAACCTAAATAATAAGAAATTGATGCAGCTCGGAAAAAAAAAATTGATGCAATTCCAATACATGTATTATTTAGACGCACAAAACATATAATAGTGTAGACAAGTGTTCCGTATTCTCATCCTTTACGCGTTACAGAGCCACGAAACTTGCGCATGTTGGAACATAAAGCAGAATCCGTGTGGGGTCGAAGGTGTCGTGAATTCGTTCTGCTCAGCGGCGCAACTTTCAGAATCCTCAAAACCAGTGTTGAATTGAGGTTGGAGTGCCCTGTTACTTCACACGTTAATTCTTGCTTTGTTTATTGCTTTTTTTCCATACCTTATCCAAGTTATAGGCCATAATTAATGTTTTTGTCCTGTCCTTCAACACTTCCATGTGCAACAAGGTTTGGCTGAGACAAATGCCCTCGTTCCTTTGTGATTCAAGGGTGTGCTTGTTGGAGACAACCAATATTGTGGAAGATTGAAAAAAGTATCTTCCTAAACTTGCTTATTTCAATACATGATGAGAGATTATGACAATCTCTAACTGTAATTCTCTTTAGTATTGTTCATTGCTAAAACAAATATTATTTGTTAAATAATTTAAAGTTAAATATATTTTCCCTTGTTCTTAGATTATTTCCATAAGTTGTGTTTTGTTTAAATAAATTTGTGTGTACGTGCGTTCTAAACAAACTAATTAGTCATTTTATATGTGAAACACTTCATTAATGTTTATTAGTTTTCTCATTTTCTTATAGTGATTTAGATTAAATTACTCATATTTGTTGACTTTTTAAAATTACTTACAATACTTGCATTCGTTTGATGGTCAGATATCATAGAATAAAATGCAAAATTAAGATATACGAACATAGTAAATCAAGTGCATGCACTAATATATTATTTCGTGTTTAGTGTCATAATAACATTAAATTATATATATATATATATATATATATATATATATATATATATAAAATATAAAAAAAAATAGCAGAAGAGCGAGATTGGACCGGTACAGAGAAGGGGACACATGCACAACCTTCTTAGACAAGTTTATTGCTTACTGCACTCCATAGTTACTAACTGCGTTCCAAGTTTACTAAATATACCTCCAAAAATACTAAATGCATTCCTATGTTAACATGAAAAGACTAAAATATATCTCTTCGTTCACCGTATTACCACTGCTGCAACCATCGCTTCCATCATCACCACCGTGGAAGAGAAAAGAGAGAAAGAACGCTGCATTAGGAAGAAGACAAACATTACAAAAAAAGTTTATTCTGAAAAGTTCCTGAAAAACATTTCAAATGTTTTGGAAAATTTATTTTGGAAATTTTATTTCTAAAGTTATTATATATATATATATATATATATATATATATATATATATATATATATATATATATATTTTTTTAATAATATATATAAAAATAAAAAAATATAATATAAAATAAAAAAATAAAAAATAAATATTTTTTTTTTTAAAAAAAAAAAAATATTATATATAAATAAAAATATATATATATATATATATATATATATATATATATATATGTTCCAGAAAGCTTGTTTTGAAAATAGAAAAGTTTGTCCCACAATATATTTCATACATTTAAGATGGTGAAATGGACGAAGATTTTCAATCCATTTTAATATGTTTTGACGCATAAATAGTGAGGTAGGTAAAAACCAATGAGTCAGCACTATAGTTTATATTAAAGGTGTTAATAACTTTATTATTCAGGTGATGCTTAATAAAGGGAAATAAATGCACCGGTTTAGCAATGTAATTATCCATATATATATATATATATATATATATATATATATATATATATATATATAAAAAAAGGAAAATAAAAAAAAAA
>Ga0214545_1003891_pt1 | contig 28244 bp, 19 predicted proteins | sample CNSS4metaG_FD_160064 | JGI IMG/M metagenome (GOLD analysis project Ga0214545, IMG submission 160064) | Root nodule microbial communities from cowpea collected in UCLA plant growth center, Los Angeles, California, USA - CNSS4 | ecosystem: Host-associated > Plants > Roots > Nodule | place: USA... | reverse complement strand
AAAATCTCACTCAGGTCCTAAGATTTTTTTTAATCTCAATTAGGTTCATATTTTTTTAAAATATGTAACAATTAGGTTGATTTCGTTAGTATGGTGGTAACGATGTTAAGGATGTGTCACATGTCAGCTTCTCATTTTTTTGATTTTTTTTTTTGAATTTTTCTGATTTTTTTTTTAAATTTTTCAAAATTTAAATTTTTTTATTTTTTGTAAATTATTCATGTCACATGTCACATCAATATTGTGCCACATGTCAAGTCATTGTCTCAATCTCAATTTGGTCCATATATTTGTTATTTTGATTACTTCGGTCCATTTATTTTAAAATTTTAAATATATTTATTTTAACTTTTTACAAAATTGTTTTAAAATTTTATATTTAAATTTATAAAATTTTTATTTTTAAAGCAACTCTAACATTTGTATATAAATTATTTAAAACAATTTTGTAACAACTTAAAATAAATATTTTAAAATTTTAAAACAAAATATAAGTAAAGTTTAATGTAAAATAAAAATTTAAATAAAATTAATATTATTAAAATGTTTAATAAAAATATCATTATAAAATTTCTATAAAATTTAAATTTGGTCTCAATTTGGAGATAATGAAATTGAAAATTAAAAAAAAATGGACTGAAATATAATCAAAATAACAAATATATGGACCAAATTGAAATACTTGACACGTGTAATTTAAAAAAATTTAAAAAAATTTAAAAAATGAGGAGCTGACACGTGGCACATCATTAACACCGTTACCATCATACTAACAAATAGACCTAATTGTTACGCATTTTAAAAAATATGGACTTAATTGAGTCTAAAAAAAATCTTAGAACCTAATTGAGATTTTTGAAAAAAACGTTGACCAATGGAGTATTTTAACCTAAAAAGAATATTTACCTATATAATTTAGTTTCAACAAATATTTTCAAATTTTAAAACAAAAAAATATATTTATTTCATTAAATATTTTTCTGCTTTCCACATATACTTTTTTAACTCCTACATTTTTCTTAAAATTTTATTATATTAAATAATTTTTAAAAATAAAAATTAAATATACGAAAAGTTTTTTTTAATTTATTGCAACTAAAAGAAAAATAGAAACTCTTTATATTTTATTTATCGAAAAATAATATTTTTAAATCTCTCAAAAGAGTAATCCATTTTAATAATTATTTTTAAATCTCTCAAAAAAAATAATCCATTTTAATAATGTAATAGTATGTTTTAAATTTTTAAATTAAATTAAAATAAATATAATTAAACTGTGAAGTTGGTTTTGTATGGGATAATAATAATTATAATAATAATACTTTCGATATATCACCATTATTGTTTATTTTAGGTTTAATTACTCGGATGATACCCACTTTAGGTGAAGTGTGTCAAATTGGTATCCTGCGAAAAAAAGTGTCAATTTGGTCCCAAATAAGTTTAAGTGCATCAATTAAGTCCATCCCGTTAGATTCTCACAAACGGCGTTAAAATTGTGGTGATGTGGCAATGAAGAACGGATATGTGTCAATTACTGAAGAACATGTGTAAAAAAATAATAATTGTACAATGTTATGTGTATAAAGTATTTAATCAAAATCAGTTTTGCCCTAAATCATTTTTGCCTGTTACTATCTTCTTCTTCCTCTCCTTTTTGTTTCTGGTTCAGACTTGTAGTGGTGGTTTTCTGGTTCGTGTCGGACCTTAAGAAGTGGTCTTCAATCAATTATCCAATGTCTCATAGTGAGGGTTGTGTGTGTTCTTCATGGGGTTCATAAAAGAATAGTGTCTCTTTCCTATTGTTTCATATAGGGGTGTGGGTAGAACACCAATTTACTACGTTATTGTAATGGATTTTTATTATGGAATGAATTTAGAGTTTCAGTAAGTTCTCCTGTAACTTTATTTCAAGAAAATTCATGGAATAAATGAACATTGTAAGTAAATTTGGAAAAGAAGTTTCACATGGACCTTGTAACTAAAATATTTGGTACACAATATAAGATTGATAATAAAGACATCATCATGCAGTAATATATTGGTTGAATCATTAAAGTCAATTTGTGCATAATAAGGCATCATTATATTCATCCAAAATGCATCTCAATATTCTTCTCCTAAACACAAAAGTTGTTAATTGAAGTGGATACCCAATCGATGTTCAAAATACATAATGCTAACCAAAATCATCTCCTAAGCATTTAAATACATATCAAGGTTCTTCCAAAATACCTCACAATCCAACAACAAATGAAGTACAAAATGACCTAACAAGGTTCTTCAAAAGTCTTCACGAATTCAATATTGGGCTCCTCCTGTATGACAAATTTTCTCTATAGGTGGTTGTTGTAGTTGACTGAGTTTGATGGACTACAGTACTCTAACTTGTTTATGTGGGAAGAGTCTGATTATGTGTTTTAGGTGGTAGGGTTGGCTGAGTCGAAGTAATCTGACTTGGCTTTGTGACTTGAGTAGGCTGACTTTCTTGAGGATCTTGATTTGTTGGGGTGCTTTGGTGTGTACTAGATGGAGCAGGTTGTTGTGGCGCAGGAGAAGCATGTTGGTAATTAGTTCTTTTGTGTCCAACTTGTCTACATAAACCACATTTTTACGTGTTCCACCTAGCCTCAATTGAGTGTCGTCCTTCTTCAATTCCCATGACTCTAGTCTTCGTTTCTTTTTTGGTCTTCCTGGCAAGACCCTTTTAATAGGTGTAACATCCCGACCAAATATTACGGATTTAAATAAATAAAATAAAGAAATAAATAATAACTTCAGTTATTGAAATATCATTTCCTAAAAATACGGTAAATTTTAAAACTTTTCTTACATTAGCAATAATCCAAAATCCATAATTATAAACCATTATAATTATAAAAGTCTAGTAATGTAAAAGATTACAATTTATTCAAAACATAGTAAAATCATCAATACTCTGATAAATTCTTTTCTCAGTCTAGCCCCGCTCCGACTCTATGTCTCACCTAATCCACTTGTAACATCATCTGCTCACGTGTACCGCGTACACGATCATCGCCAACCACAAGAAAATAGGGTGAACTAACAGAATAAACATATATATATATATATATATATAGAATATACATATATACATACAACACAACAAAGGAATTCCATCCTTTGATTCAATAATACATGACCACCACCATGTTCACCGTGTTCTACGTCTTCTGATGGGTACCTCAAGATGTCTTGCTGCCACACCTATCACCCACAACTAACAGAGCACGGGCGGGAAACCATGCTACGGATCACACACCGTAACGCCAGGTGGAGTTCCCAATACGAATAACATTCGTAATGTCCCGAGACTACCAAACTCGTCAGCTTAATACTGAGGAGGGCGATCTAAATTGACCCATCCGTACACGCCACAACGTGCACACTCATACCGGCAACACTCGCCAACTCGAGCCACAACTCAAGAGTTCCTCGTGTTCATCCGACATCCCGAGGCACAACTGAAGGGATGTCATTCCAAGCCACAACTCAAAGAATGTTACGTGTTTAACCCCTATCCCGAGCCACAAGTCAAGGAACATCAGTAAGTCGACCTTAGAGACATCATTAAAACTTGTAGACCACGCACATTCAAAACAAACAAAGCACCCTTGCTTCATCAATATCGCCTGGCGCTACACACCAGGCGCAATAGGCCTCCAGACTGCTTGGCAAGGGACGCGTACCGCCAGGCACCTCTACACTTATTGTTCCTGCAACTATCGCCTGGCGGGACTATCTATGCCGCCAGACGCCTCGCTTCACACAAACCCCCTGGAACAATGCCTATCGCCTGGCGGTTTGAACCATGTCGCCAGGCGCCACACCAATACGACAATTATTCTGGTTTTTCTACACTTCGTTCAATTACAATCTTCCAGTCACGTACTTGCACACCTCCAGAGTATCTATCACCCCTCTATTCAGTACTCATTGGTCTATATATTGTATTCCTTAGCATACACATACCTTCTTACCTTTATTTACTTATATTTCATTGATTCAAGTCTTAGGTTTGACATTGCTAAATGAAATAACACTATTAGCTTCTTGCCCTTACCCTCTATTAATTAACCAATTGTTAGCTAAGTCTCCACCAAATTCTATATGACATAACCACCATCGCCTAGTCAGGTTTACCTCATTCTTCCCACTTGGCAAATCCAATTACTCATACAATTCCATATTTACTCTAGCAATGTCTTATTATGACTAATATTACAGTAGGTTATCGAACACTTTATGTCTCACTCAAACTGAAATTCCTACTGCACTACAATGACAATTCTCTTCCATTCAAATCCTAGAAGTTACACTTCTAACCCCAACATATGCCATGCTTTGATTCAATTACTATTTCCAATTCCCTAAGTAGAACGAACCTGATTCGCCAAAAGTCCAGAACCATCAATAACTCTCGCGACCATGTCAAGTCCCAAGCCCCTGTGATGGCGCCTGGCGGCATGGAGCTTGCCGCCAGGCGGTGCATGTAGTTCTGGGCAATTTTCCTAGAATTTTTGCACCTACGTTGCCTTCCTACATTTTTTCTTGAACTAAACTCTACCTATCTTCATTGTTTCGTACGCGAGCATGGTAACCGAGACCCAATTATTCAAACTTAACTATACCTACCCAGCACAGTTCCAATACCAATTCACAATAATTATACTCGAATCATAAAACCCCGAAATGTTCAACCCTAAAAGGGTGTTCATAGCAATTTTATCGAATTTAACCTTCAACCACACGTAATTTGACCATGTAACCCATCATATCAGTCACAATTACTTAGGACTTACTTAGGACTCGAGTTGCCTACTGAGTGTTCATCACTGCCAGACAGTTCATCAAGAAAACCCAGAATTGGGTTGCAGGCTCGTGTCGCCTGACAGTATAGGGTTTCACCGCCAGGCAGTTCCTCGTAGGAACCCAGCAAAACACATAAAATGGTAGGTATGCGTCGCTTGCCGGGGGTTCATAGCCCGCTAGGCGGATTCTGGAAATTTCCAGAAACACAAAATTTAAACAGTGCAGAAGGGTTCATGCATAATCACAATATATTTATCATACAATTCATGCTTAAACCTAAATTTAACGCGTAAAACTACCCTAACATGGATTCCTTTGCTTAGAAATGAAGATTTTTGAGAGTTCCTCTTTGATCACTAGGCCGCCTAGCACCTCCCTTCAATTCAGCTTCCAATTTCACTCATTTCTCAGCACACACTCTCTAAATTCGTTCTCTTCTTCCTATGCAATAATGTCAGCCACAAAACCTCTCTCTCTCTCTCCCTTAATTGGTCACTAAATGGTGTCTTAATGTGGGTTAAATGATGCAAAACGAAAATACCATTAAACTAAGTTTAATTGTCATTCAATGGTTGTCTTATGATGGTTTTCGAGCCCTCCCTTGGCTGCTAGGGTTTCTGGCTTTTCATATTCATGCCAAAACTAATCTTAGTAAAAATAAAGTTTAATGTGAAACTACCAAGGTTTGAACCCATAACCATGCCTATGTCCAAATAAATGCACAACTATTTAACAAATTCACATTTAGTGATAATTTCTATAATTATAGGATCACATCATCACTCATCATAGTCAAGCATATTATTAAAAAAATAATAATAATTTAAATAATACACAATGGCATACATAGGACTTGAACCCAAGTCCTTTCACACAATAAAGTACTATCAACCATTTGAGCTAGTACTTTTCCACATCACACAGGTCAGGATTAAATTCCATAAAGGCTCCCACTACCTGTATTTATTAATTAAATTTCGCGGGTCTTACAGTAGGAGGCAAGACATCACAGGCAGAAGTCATTTCCCATAGATGAGGATCGTTAACAGGGTATATTAGTAACAAATATGTTTCTTCATAAGTTAAGGCAAGAAACTAATGTGGAAGGAAGTCTTCGGCATTCAGATTTAAAAATCTGATTGTAGTAAGTGTGTATTAGTAGGGAATTGTTGTTATGATCCACTTTCTGCAGTTGCATTCTTAGTTATCTATGTCAACCACAATTTTTTCTCCAATCATTAACCTATGTCTGACCTCAAACAGTCTTTGCCCTAACCAACTGTTATTAGTGAAAGCACACAAAATCAATTTATATTGGAACTGACAAAAATCATTAGCAAAATAATGTTATTAGCAGAATAATGTTATTAACAGTATTACCTTGGAAGCCAATGTTTAGTCTTTTTGGCCTCCTTTTCCATTCTATTCTTATTTTTTGGGCAAATGGAGCATTCAAATGTACTAATCTTCTTTCTATTGCTTGCCCATCTCTTCATGAGGTAAATTCGAATTTCTTCCATCATGCTTATGATTGCCTTTCTCCTTGCATCAAGTATTGTACTGTTGAACCCCTCAAACATATTATTCACCAGGGTGTCACATACAGGTTTGGCTGTGAATCTTGACCTCGACTAAAACCTACTTTACAAAACAAATTTGACTTTAATAACAGATCATAATGTAAACAATAAAATATAGCAATTAGTAAGACATGCCTTGGGGGGATGGCTATCAAGTGTTTGAAAGCGTCCACATTGAGTTGTTTGATTTCCCTCATTACTGCCTCCCACGATTAAGGATGTGTATAGTATGTTGCTTTCCATAACAACAACTTCAGATTTTTCCCAAGAAATTTCTTCCTTAAATTTGAATAGATGTGTTTCACGCAGAACCTTTGGTCCACACTAGGCAAAAGTTCTTGCAATGCTAGGAGTAGTCCGTGTGAAATGTGTTAAAAATGCATTACTATAAGCACAACAGTGGAAGATGAATTCTAAACATGTGAAAAAATTTCCAGAAAACTTACTTTTTGTTGGTCTGAAATAAATGTATAAGTGGAACACACTTTAGGCCCACAAAGGTCTCCAATCATTAAATCTAGAAACCAACTCCATATGCGTATGCCAAAGGAAGCATTTGGTATTTCCATTTCTTCCCACAGTTGTCAACAACTCACCACCACATTTGCCCTTCAGAAAACAACCATCTACACCAATGATGGGCCTACAACACACAAAGTTGTCTTTGCAAGCCTTGAGACAGACATAAAGTCGTTTGAATATTGGGTTCCCCTCATTCTCCTCAACATGAACTTTAACAATTGAGCTCATATTAGACCTTAAAAGTTCGTGTGCATAATCATAAATTCATTTATACTGTTCCTTAAATGATCCATCAATGTTTGTATATGTCATTGTCCTTGCCCTAAAGGTCATAGACCTAGAAACACCAATGTTCCATTTTTTACCTATCTTGTTTTTCAAGTCAGTCAATTTAACACTTGGATTTTCTCTTAATGTCTTCTCCAACCTTCGACTCAACCATTTAAAAGTCATTAACCTAACATTGAATTCCCAACTATAGGTGTGCTTGTTGATAATTTTCCTCAATTGCCAAGTACTTTGGGCAGCCTTATAAGCACAATAGGCATACCACTTACACTTACCTTTCGCACCCAAACATTTAACACAAATTCTTCTTTTATCATTTCTAAATATTTTAAGCTTCCTACCACTATGCACCCCATAAGTTCTTATTGCCTCGGTGAAGTGTTCCTTTTCCATGAAGTAAGTCCCAACCTCCCAGTTGTAGTCCTCCATATTTTTGGGCTAAGAAAATATACCAAAGTTACCATATATGTCTCTATCTTCCTCACTTGTATCACTGTCTAATGTTTCAGACTCTCATTCGATATCAGAGAATCCTCTTTGATCCACATGTTTAAGCTTGGGCTTTTGGCCAGATGAACCTCTCAATCCACCATCCTCAGCTTCTTTAATTCTAACTTCATATAGATCATCATCCACTTCACCATCGCCTCCAACATATACATCATAAATATCATCTTCCACTTCATATCCTTCATTATTAGTAGATAATTCCTCCTCATATTCGTTCCAACTATTTCCATCAAACTCATCATCACTCTCATTATTTACATCAAACTCCTCCTCAGACCCACCTTGTAAACAAACTTCACCTTCAATATCCTCTTCCACGGCGACCTCTGCAACACCTTTAGTGAACACACCAACATCTACATCAACTGGATTAACTGCAATTCCACCCTCCACCCCAACCTCTGGATCAACTCCAATTCCAACATTCACCCTAACCTCTTCAGTAGATGCAATCTCACCTTCTACCCCAACCTTTGGATTAACTCCAATTTCAGCATCCTTTCCAACCTCTACAGCACCTGCAATCCCAACCTCTGGATCAGCTGCAATTCCAGCATCCACCCCAAACTCTACACCAACTGCAATCCCACCACCTTCCACACTAACTTATGCATCAGCTGCAACCTCATTACCACAATATTCCAACAAATGAACTATTTGAGGTTTGGACACCATGTATACAACATAAAGATGCATTTGGCTATTCAGTGTGCCAATATTCACCATATGGAATGCACCTTTGTCATCACTTAGCAATTCCAACCTTCCTTCCAACAAGGAACCTCCACCTACTGAATACCACATCTCTTTGACATTCACATATCCCATCTCTTTCAAAATTGATAATATTTCAAAGTAGCTCCACTTGTCTGGGTCACATGACAGAGTATTGGTCTCACCCATGTATTTCAGTGACCCATCACTGATAAACTTCCCCCATGGTGGAAGACAACTTCAAAATATGGCTCGTCCATCTCTCTATAAATCCCTATGAAGTATGAAAATGTCCAAACAATAATACCAAATTTACAATCAATACCACCTACACACCGACAAACACTTTAAAATGGGGGACCACAACTAAAACATCGTCACTTTCACACAAACGGTGGACCACCACTAACATCAAATTCATTAAACAAATACCCACTAAACTGCATTACAAAAAGTGGCACATTGAAACTACAAACACATATAAAACCACAACCCTAAACAATACCACTAGAGCAATTAAAAAAATGCATACAAAACAAAAAAACCCTAAAACCATCACATGAACACAATCAAGCACAAACGTGGCTAAGCTTCAACAAACACACCTTTGATCCAAAAAGCACTGCTCTACAATGTCAATCACACCTTTAGATATCGATTTCAATTTCGGATTGAAGAAAAATCCCAAATCGCTTCTGCCTCTGCTAGCTTCTCACTTCGCTTTCTCCTTTTGCTCGAGTAAGAACCTTAATTGCAAAGACCCCCTTTCAAAATTAATAATACAATTTCATTATTTTTAGTATTTTCAATTTTTTATTTGCAATTCCAATAAATTATTTAAATACCACATGACGAAAAAATGTGTCAATGAAGTACCTTAAAGTCAACATTAATTATTTTAACGGCGTCAATGAAAATAGACTTGATTGATACACTTAACTCAATTGGAGACCACGTTGACACTTTTTTTTGTTTAATTACTCGGATGGTACACACTTTGGTTCGGATGGTACACACTTTGGTAGGAGTGTGCCAATATGGTATCTATGGGAAAAAAAGTGTCAATTGCGTCCCCACTTTTTCCAAAGTGTCTCAATCAGGTCCCTTTCAGAAAAAAAAACTAACGTCATTAACGGCACGCCACATGTCACTCTCTCATTTTTTTTATTTATTTATTTTTTTTTGAATTTTTTTTTGGAAAATTTTTTTGTTGCCACGTGTCAAGTCCTTGTTGTGACATGTGACAATGTCAGTGTCATGTGACAATGTCAGTGCCACGTGATAATGTCACGTGTGACAAATGTCATTGTACTGATTTCAATCTAGTACCCATATATACCTGATTGTTTCAATTTAATCTCCACTTTTATGCTTTTGGTTCAATTTTATCTCAATTCTTTTTAATAATTAAAGAACATTTTTTAAATATTTTTTATAAAATTAAAAGTAATTAAGTATAAATATTTTTATAACATTAAATACTTGATTGAGGCACTTTTGAAAAAAAAAGTGAGGACAGTTATTCCGCGGATACCAAATTTATACAATTCTACGATACCATTCCAGTAATTAATTTTCTTTTTCTACGAGAGTTGACGGTGGGTAACATACCGTTGATTAAACCTTTATTTTACTATTCCTTTTCCCTTTGTTTTCCTCTCGGTTTCACATGATGGATCAGTAACAATAAAATTCAAGAAACAGCTCACAGTGATTTCTCTCAGCGACTTAAAATCTCTGCATAGCTCCATTGTCACTGCAACCACACTCACTATCTTGCTTACCCTAATAAGCTATCACCTTTCTCACAGTCAACCTCAACTTTCTTTTCTCTTTCTCTCTGCATTCCCAACAAAAGATGAAGCAATTGCGTTGAGAGAATGTGAGATTCTTTGGTTCAAAGCTAAACTTCTCATTAGTGTTATTTTTATTATTCTTCTCTTCTTTTGTGATCGACGTTTCACCTTTTCTCTTTCTCTACCGGCTCATCTTTTGGTTCACGTTCTTCTTCACCAACAAACCCAAACCTTCAAGATTTGGTTTTTCCGTCAATGTGTTATGCAAAATTGAAAATTTCCGCAAACCCGTTTCAACTGCGGATCTCAATTTCACGGGACTCACCCCATTGCTTGGATTTTCCGGTGATCGAGATCTAGGGTTTCTGCTTCCCCTTTTCAAAACTTTTGATTAAATCAACACTCTCGAGTTCGACTGGTTCCGATTCTTCCTTCATGGGTTCGATTTTCGTCTGGTAGGTTCGTAAACAGTTGATTTCAGCTTCTGGGTCGCAATGCTCAAGCAAATCCTCAGCAAGCTTCCTCGGAAGTCGTTGAAACCCGACTCGGACGAGTCGACTTGGGGTGACTCCGCGCTTTCAGCCGATTCGCCGCGCGTCGCCAGTAAAAGCCAAAGACCGCATGGCGGCAGTTCCACCGCTGCGAAGCGAGCTTCGTCATCGGCGGTGTTTCCGGCGAGCATGGTGTCCGGATTTGAACCTTTGGTGCCGTTTAAGGATGTTGCTAATGCGGAAAAGATGAACCTGTTCGTGAGCAAGTTGAGCCTTTGTTGTGTAACGTTTGATTTCAGTGACCCTAGTAAGAGCGTTGCAGATAAAGATGTGAAAAGAAAGACTTTGGTTGAGCTTGTTGATTTTGTGGCTTGTGGGACAATGAAGTTTAGTGAGCCTGCTATCCTTGCTTTGTGTAGAATGTGTGCTTTCAATTTGTTTAGAGTTTTCCCTCCTAATTATAGGACAGGTGGTGGTGAGAATGATGATGATGAACCTATGTTTGATCCTGCTTGGCCACATTTGCAACTTGTGTATGAATTGCTGCTGAAGTTTATCTCATCTTCGTGCCTCGATGCGAAGGTGGCGAAAAAGTATATTGATCATTCGTTTATTGCCAGATTGCTTGAGTTGTTTGATTCGGAGGATCCTAGGGAAAGGGATTGCTTGAAAGCAATTCTGCATAGGATTTATGGGAAGTTCATGGTGCACAGACCCTATATTCGGAAATCTATTAACAACATATTTTATCGATTTGTGTTTGAGACTGAGAAGCACAGTGGGATTGGTGAGTTGTTGGAGATTTTTGGGAGTGTGATTACTGGGTTTGCTTTACCCTTGAAAGAGGAACACAAAATCTTCTTGTGGAGGGTTTTGGTCCCCTTGCACAAGCCGAAATCAATTGGGGTCTACTTTCAGCAATTGTCCCACTGTGTTATGCAGTTTATAGAGAAGGAGCCCAAGTTAGCGAGCATTGTCATAAGGGGTTTGTTGAAATATTGGCCAGCAACAAATAGTCAGAAAGAGGCGATCTTTCTGGGTGAGCTGGAAGAAATTTTGGAAGTAATTAACATGGTAGAGTTCCAGAGGATCATGGTTCCTTTGTTTTGGCGGATTGGATGCTGCATAAACAGCTTACACTTTCAGGTAAAATTGTTGTACTCAATTCATTTGATAAATCCTCATCAGTTGCACATTTCTAGTTTTGTGTTAGTTTTTCACTTGAAAGAAATAGATCCTTGTTGCATCTTTTTCATGCTTGTATATTTTTTCTTTCACTTACTGGTTCTGGCAGCTTTTATTTCTATTAATGTACAATACAATCTTTATTAGACATTAATATCTTGCTTATTTTGTAATATATTTTGAGTATGGAAATATAGACAAATGCTTGATAAGCTCAACCATATTTGTCAATGTGGTTGGATTAGTTCTTTTACTTTTCTTGGACTTCTTCTCCCTTCTTTTTCCATATTTGAGTAAAATTCTTCCGTAGAATTTATGCCCTAATACCCTCTTTATGAAGAAAATTCTGTGTAAGATGTAATGACATTTAATTAAATATTAATGGTACTGTAAATGGTAATCCAGTTAAATAGCTGTATTTGTTTGAACATTGTTTACCCAACAAAGATTTTGAGAAAACTGTGAATGTGATGCAAGCTGGTGGCTGAGCTACCGATGTGGAATTATGTTATAATAGTAATAACTTAGATGGTGGTATTGGAAGTTTAAACTAAGATTTTTCTGAGACACAAGGTCATGTGTCTTTTTATTGATTTTTAAAAGGGGAACAACTGTACTCGATGATGGAACAAACTTGGAGTTTGCTTCATCCCACAAGATATGAAAGCAGTTTGTGTTGTCATCCATAGTTAGTTTGAAATTTCTAGTTGGACCTCAAACGTTCATGGGATTGAGGATAAACAACACTCTTTCTTGTGTGTACAGGGCGTTATATGAACTTGTAACTTTTTTGGCGCTTGTTGCCATTAACCAGCTTGTTAATTGCTGAATGATACATTTTTCTGTGTGTATTGAACATGGATTGTTGCAGGTAGCTGAAAGGGCCCTATTCTTATGGAACAATGATCACATTGTGAACCTGATTGCACATAACCGGCAAGTGATCCTGCCCATCATATTTCCAGCTTTGGATAGGAATGTTCAGAGCCATTGGAACCCGGCAGTTGTGAACCTAACTCACAATATTAGAAAGATGTTTTTGGAAATGGATGAGAAGCTCTTCATTTCTTGTCATAATCACTTTAAGGAGGAAGAAGCAATCTTGACATCTGCAGCAGAGAAGCGGAAGGAGGCATGGAAACAACTAGAGCATGCCGCCAGTCTCAGGCCTGTTACTGGAAATACTGCAGTGTTAGTGTCCTGACTTGTATTGCATACTGCACATTGTCAATTCTCTTTTCACTTGCCTCATGTTATGGTGGAAAATTGTAAGAGATGTGGAATAGCTGGTAATTGGGATTGCCATTTTGTTTTTGAATCCTATGTTCTATGATGCTTCTGGTTGCCAGATGAAGCAGTGAGAGGGTTTTCATTGGGAGTGTGGTACATGATGAGAGGACCATGCAGTGAATTAACTCATTTTCTGTGTAACTTTATTTCCAGAAGCTTCTGTGTATGTCGTCGTACTAGTACCAAATCAAGGACTCGTGCTCTCCTGTATTAACTATCTGGCCAACTGAGATTAAGTATTAGCTAGTTATAATAACAAAAATTGAACAATTCTGTCCTTGGATTTTGTAATTTTCTTTCTAAAAAGGTAAATTGATGGTACTTTCACCAGAACAGTCCCGACTATTATTCAATTAAGCAAAATTTTATTATCCAATTTAGGTAATAAAAATATCATATTCTTAATTAGAAAAATATTTTGTATTGTTTAAAGAACATAAATGATGATCTAATAAGATTCAGTCAGTCTGATTTTATATCCTTAGTAAGAAGATTTTGATGCCCTTTCAAAAATGATTCTGTCGTATAAAATAAAAGATAAAATAAACGAAAACCAGTTTTAGACAATTTTTACTACCGCGGATGGTGGTTGGTACGACACAAAACTATTCATGAAACACTTGTAGAGCTTGTTGCCTGAAAATGAAGCTTAAATTTGATGCCTTAAACTACAATTCTCTGCTTTAATTGTATCCTGATGTAACAATTTCTCAGTACAATAACAATATGCAAGTACCAGAGTTGGGTACCTACCTTCCTACAAGTTACAGCTATTAATCAGACTGCAATTGGGAATTAGATGGTCAAATAAATAGTTACAACCAAGGGTAATACACATTTCTTGTATCTGAAATTCCAAAAGTCAATATTTAGTCTTCAGGGATACCATCATTTACAGCTTTATACTTCAGCCTCAAAAAGTGACTGCACTGGTTTTGGAGACAAATTTGCCACACTCATGAACTGTCACAGGAAGAAAGATTCACTGTCATTAGCATCTTCATTGGGCTAAAACTCACTTGTTATGGTTAAAAGGAAGCAAAACAAATAAATGTGAAGCACGTGAGAAGTTCATCTTTTGGCTTTGTATATCTACCTTCTGCTGTTTATATTTTTCACGTATAGCATTCAGAGGACAGCCTTTGGTATTAAGTTGCAAATCTGCCAGTGCCAGGACAATAGTTTTAAGTTCTGACACTTTGTAATTCGTATAGTGTTCCATGGTTGAATTCTGAAAGTATATGCACAGATGAGTCTTTAATTTAGATTTATTTACAAACAAATAATAAGGTAAATTTGTCAACATTCAAATAGTCATATTAAAGTACAGACCCATGGATGTTCTGACTGGTTGAGGGTCCATCTGGCTAGTAAAACAGCAGACGCAGCTATCATGGATGGTCGAAACTGCGAGAAGCTGTATTCAACAAGAGTGAGTTCTGCTAAATAATTTGCCAGAAATTCCACTTCAACATAAGAAACCTGTATAACATGGAAAATTTACAACACAATGGGTTTTGTTTGTTACCCTTTTCTTTAAGTACAATAAAAAGTTAAATTGTGGATGTTTAATTACAACTGCAGTCTACGGTACCTTACAAGAATATTGTGCTGCTAGGATGAACCTCCTGAAAGGCAGACAACATGATCATAGCAGTTAAACTCTAACTAAATGACGAACAACGCAAGTCCACAACAATAATAACTACGCCACCTCCATGGCGCCGGTCGGCTATGTGAATCAAATGACTTCTTGTTCTATTGTAAATCATATTTTATAGACAAGTTATTTACCTAGGTGTTTCTTAATGATTTTTCATATTATTTTTGTCTCCGTTTGCTATGGTGATGAAGTCATCCTCCACAAGACATACTTACTCTGTTCACTGGGGCTTTACAGCCCTTCTTTTCATCGTCTCTATAATAAATGCTGCCCTAACTTTATAATGCTTCATTCTTAACCATATCTTGTTTAGTAGCTATGCTCATCCAACCAACATTTTCAATTCTACTACATTGAGTTTATCCTCGTTAGCTTTTACTACCCAAATTTTTGTTACATACATCCAGGGTGTTTTTCTTAGAATTCATCACTTTGCATTAAAATTTCCCATTAAGCTTGACTACTGTCTTATTTCTATTAACAATATCATGTACTTCCAAAGCTTATCTTTACATTTCTAACTTCCCATATATTTTTTCTGAGCTCTTCAACCACAAGTATTAGTGTGTTTGAGTATCCAATTCAATTGCCAACGTGAGAGTACAATTGACATGCAACATTGCCAGAAAAGTGAGAAACGTGAAAAGAAAAGCCATACTATATCATCTGCTAAATGCATGCATCATGACATCGGCTCTTGGGATATGCTTAGTGAGCATTTGAATCGAAATTGCAAATATAATACACACCTGAGAAATGTTTTAGCCGTGGGAACAGATAATTGAAAATGCAACAGATTTAGAACCTCACTCTCCATTTTCAATACCTATCAAGTGTCAACGATCAGGTGTTTTATGTCACTATCAGCCTTAATGAATATAATTTGAAAAGATGAAGATTCCAACAATATTACCAAATGTTACCTCCGCTTTTGAGTACGTATTATCTGTGATGAAGCAAAATTCTTCCACTCGAGGAGCACAAATCTCTTCATACTTTCTTAAAAATTCATGAAAAAGAAAAACATGACGAGCAATTCAGAATTTCCTCAAAACCTTCGAAAAATTTGGGATCATATCTTATATTATCGGTTGTCCCAGTCAGATTCACCAATAGCATTCAAAATCAACATAGTCTAGAATGAATTATAATAGAGTAGTTTCACTACATTCAAACTCTTCACTGCTATGTAAAAATAGCAAAGTAAATCAAGACAAGTGACACCTCTTTGCAAAATGATTATAATCCCAGCGAGAATCACAAAACAAATATCAATTTTTTTTTTTTGTAGAGCCCTCTACATTTCCAATTGGGACTCAAGGCAAGGCTCTATAAACCTCACTATAATTCTATATTTAGATTGTACTCAATCCCAGCACAAGCACATCTTACACTTCGCTGTGCTTTGCAGATTTATTAACGAAAATCCAACCAAAATTTACATACAACCTTTTCAACATTATCATATAGAATAACAAGAATAAATTTAGACCATGTGAAACCTGTTAATGAAAAAACACATAAAATTTAAAGATATACAAATAAGTAATAATCATCAACTCATCGTCACATTGAATTGAGGATGTAAAGTATATTGTGATACCAACCTCATTATAAAGTGCCTCAGTATTCATAGTTCTGAGTTCAGAGAGAAGCATCAAAAAGATTAAAGAAGAGCACGTGGAACTTTCATATTACTTAATCAGGGCCAACTGGACATTTATAAAGTATTGTACTTACGATGCAATCAGCATGCAAGTAACACCCAGCAACTGTAGTCCTTGTTTCTGAATCAAACTTTGAGAAAGAAACCGATCAATGAGATTCACAGTAAGGTAAAGAGTATCTGGAACTAGCTTATATTCCTCAGAAACCTGAAAAGAAGATATAACAAAGCTTCAGCTATAACCCATTCAGAAGCCAAAGATTCACGCAACTCAGCTAACAGCATTTAAATATATATTTTTTAATTTATTTCTAAAGTGCGTTTCATGAGAATGCATAAGCAATTTTTTACTGTTCATAATTGCCAAAGGCATGATAGTGATAAATTGATAATGCTTGAAAAGACATTGAAGTTGAGTACAGAAATGTAACACCAGGTTTTGCGAAATTATAAAACTATTACATGTATAAGAAAAGGAAACTTGGGTTAGAAATTTGAGGTTAACTGAAAAACTAACACGGTTGGAGAGTGTTGAAAAGTTTAATTGTGAAGGGAAAAAAACATGGGTTGGTACTCTTTGATTATTTTAAAAGCTTCTCTGCAATAAACTGGAGTCACAATTAAAGAAGTGCAACCGTCAAAACTATACATAACATTCAAGCAGTTGAGCAACACAAACAGAAATTTGCAACAAGTGATAATAAGGGAAAAGAGCTTAAGTTGTCAAGTAGCAAATATTTAAAAAGTGCCACTAGACTAACCTCCACAAGCCAATCAATCAGAATTGCGCGCATGCTTGGAGTGACGTCTTTCTGTAGCTCGCCCATGTAATCGATTAGTCTCCTTTCAAACTGGAAATATTTAACCAAAATTTATTATCAATTTTTTACAGTGAAACTTATCCAGTTTTTCCCAAGTTCCATACAGTCTATATTGTTAAGAATATAAGCCGTCAGCAGTCACTGGTGAAATAGAAGAAAAACAGAAACCATAACACCGATAAAGAGAAGCTAGTTACAATGTCACCAGTAAACTAGGAGAAACAATCCAAATATAAAATGACATGTCTACAATACTAACCTCTCTGACACGTATATTATTGTATATATCAGGGGCATATGAACTCCAAACTTGAGGATCCTTTAATTTCACTGAATCAATGTCCACAATTCCCAAACCATCCGAATGCTTAAGTTTCTCCGAAATCATATCAATATCTGCACAATCCAATCAACTTACAATTAATGAAATCAGGAATTTATGAAAAGCTAAATTGCATGTCATCTTTCTTGTAAAAAATTTAATGAGAGCAATCACATAAATTGTAACTCTTCAGAACTTGAAGTTCCTTCAATAGAGTATAATTTTTTTATGGTGTCAGTGTATAAGATTTTTACAATGTCAACCAATTAAAAAATACACTAGGTATGACGTTTAAAGTAGTTGTTACAATAGTCAACATATTGCCATGCATGACAGTCTATGAGTGAATGACAGTTATATTCAAATTAAATCCATACTATAAGCATAAATACATAAACAGCCGTCAGGTAAAGTGATAAATAGCTTCTATATTAAGACCTGTAATCAGATAGCATTCAGTGCTTCTAGGTAATAATAGATATGGTGGAATATTTAAGATGATATTTTAGTAGATTGCATAAAAAGTTATAGATGAGAGTAAACGATTAAAAATGGAGACATACAGAAGAAAAGTGTACAAACTGCGTTACAAAGAAACAGTTACCTCATTCCAACAAGACAAGTACGATTATAAATGTCAATTTTACAATTATGATCTCGTAAATCGGTTAACTATAGTCTAATACAGCAGAAATGCATACAAGCAGTGAGACGAAATTATTGAAAAAACCTTTGTTCGGAGAGCTAAGGAGTTCATGGGACAGCATAGAGTCCTGCATTGAAAGCTGGGGACCTGCCATGACAGACATAGAAGGTGGCACTAGCTCTCTGTCTTCCAGCCTTTCAGCAACAACAGGTTCATGAGACTGTACCATCGACATTGTGGATAAATCTTTTGCTGACTTTGCTCTAACATCTTGAGTTGACAAAACTTGCATGGAGACATTGGAAGCTCCCTTTGTGTTTCGCTTCTTATTCTTATAACCTCCTCTTGTCTATATAGTGCGAAGATATCACTAACTTGTGTCAGGCAACTTAAAATTAACCTCCCCAATCTCTGAGTTTATTTTTTACAATCTAGTGATTCTCAAATTCATACAATCCCTGCTGAGCTACTCTTTTTTTATAAGAATCGAAGTGTTGGAGCATTACAATTTGAAACTATCACATGCACAATCAATAGTTGCAAATCGAAGTAGTGGAGCATTACAAATTCAAAACTATCTTGTTCGCAATCAATAGTCATAAAAATCGCAGTTTCAATCGTAATCATTGCAGTTACAAGTATTGTGGTATGAAATTATTTTATTCTTTAGGTCCGTGAATACGATCCGCAAATATATGACGGTTTCACTTCAAACTAATCTGACGTCGTCAGAGGTAAATAGATCTCAATGATTGTTTTCCTCAAGGATAAAAATCAAAAGCATTCGACCATGGGTGAATGCAGAAAAGAATCACATAGTTATTCTACTTACTTAGACCTTTTCTTTATAAGGATGGATAGATATTTTTCTGTTTTAAGATTATGTATAGTTTTCCACCTAACCAGATGCCTCCCGCATGCCTTTAAAATATCCCACATTATCCATTCACTCAACCACCAAGAGATAAGAGTAGAAAAATCGAACTTTGAATCTTTATTATTTATTTATTTATTTTACCACAAAAAAAAAAAAAGTGGCAGTTGGGCCCAGCTGTGGTTTTATTGCTGCCAATTATGCACGCTTGACAATTCATGTGAGCTGAATTTATGTTGCAATGGATGACTTTGCGCAATTGAAGAAGTCCATGTGAGTTAGAAAAAAAATAAAAATAAAAAATAAAAGCAGTGGATCATAGGTTTTAAAAATACGATCCAGGACCAGGACTGCGATTTTGGCCACAATGCCAAGGCTTTTAGGGTGTATGCCGCCTCAACTGTGACCACACAAAACAAAATTGCAACTCCAAAACCACAATTCAACTTGCACGGTATACCTTAAAGCGGGAGACAGCGCACTTATTGAGCTGCGGTTTTCTGTATTCATTGGTTACATCTGCCAGCGCTGCTCTGCTGCTCTTCTCCAATTTCCGCTGTTTCTTAAAGCATGGTCTTGAAGAGGCAGAGACCTCTCTCAAAGCTCTAGCCATTGCTCGCGTCACTCGAACACTGTCTCTCACACCGATTACAGCATTCTCTCTATCCATCTTTCATTCCTCAAGATCAACACCGACCTGAAAAATCAACAACGAACAAACCACCGTAACAATAAGACAATAATTTAAAAAAAAAAAAAAAAAAGAAAAGAAGCAGAACAAGAGATGTTGGTAGACCTGGTGAAAAGCCGAGCTCTCTATTACTAGAAATTCAAGCAGCGATTGAAGAGGTGATGGTAACAGAAATTGTGGTGATCCTATATGCGAGTGAAAATTGGGTGGAAGTTGAAATTATAGGTCAAAATTGTGGCAACGGAACGCAGCGATGGCAATGGTGGTTAGATCTGTGCATGAGAATCGTTAGAAGAGTGAAGGAAGGTTCTGGAAGAAGTTTGTTAGAGTTGGAAGCTATGGTTACTCTGGTCTCATGAGATTGAAAGATGGAAAGAGTGAAAGAGTGAGAGAGAAAGCAGGGAATTGAAGAGAGAGTGAGAGAGGCGGATAATAGTGGAGTGAGTAGTAATAAAAGCAGAGCGTGAATGAGAGCGGGAGTCACAAACACAGTATAAACTCTACAAAATCTAAACGCCTACATTATCATTTCATGCCTCTCTCTTTTATTAGATTTTCTAGAGTATCTTCCAGATACCACATCGACTAGAATGAAAAACTCTGAAATGATAAGTCTAATATAATTTAAATAAAGTGTATTTTAAGGAGGTTTAGGATTTAAAATTATTCAAATATATTTTTTGTTAAGAGTTTTTTCTGCCATTAAAAATCAAAGTTTTATTTTGATTACAACCTTAAATGTTTAGATTTTTTTATGATGATGTTGTATGGGAAGTTTTTTTTTTTTATTGAATTTTCCTCACATATTTTTATTTTTATTTTAAGATAATAATGTGAATGTTATTATTTGTTATATTGATTTTATTAGGCATAGACTTATGGTGTGGTGAAGTTTGATTGCGGTTGAAGTGGTAATGATAAAGATTTCAATATGTGAATGACGGTGAAAGAAGAATTTTATTACAAAAATATTACACTTAAATATTAAGGAAAAATAAGATAATTTTATCATGTAACATAATAGAACAAATGTTAAAAGATGAAGGAAAATATAAATTCTTTTGTTTACTATAACAGAACAAATATTGAAAAAAATAAGGCAAAATATAAGTTTTTTATTTGTATCAAGTGATATCAAGGGATAATGTATTTTGTGTCTATAAATTCAAATACATTTACTAGTTAAAATAAATTTTTTTTTCATTTCATTATAACAATAACATACTCTTTATCTAAATAATGAAAATGAAGTTGTAATGTATAATTCATAAAAAAATACAACTTTTATTGATTGATTTTTTTTCCAATAATAACTAATATTTGTTAAACCAAATTATATGAGTCCCTTTTTTTAATTTAGCTATTTTTTTTTCATCATTAAATTTTAATTTTTAAAAGCTTACTCGGGTGATTAAGTTAGTTCTACTCATATCTGTAGGTTTAGATTTATAATAGTTATAGAACTTTAATTTAAAAAGATATACTTATTCTTTTAATCTAATTTTTTTTCCTTTTTTTTTTACATTATAGTATATGGAGAAATTTTCCATCATAAGAATTTTAACGCGTTTACATCTATTATATAAGTTGAGAAATTAAAGTGAATTAATGGATAAGATTTTTTTTTTCTTTTTATGTGATCTAAAAAATATTTTCCTGTAAAAGAGGTACAAGTCTTTATCAGTTTATTCAAGTGTGACATACATGTTGTCTTTCTTTATAAAACATGTTAATTATGTAACTTTTTAGGTCATATTAATAAGGAATTTCCACTTTTAGAAAATTTCTGAAAATGCATTAGTTTGACCAAATTTGGCATAAAATAAAGAAAATGTCCAATTTTTAGATTATTTTCCTTATTCTTAAATTGAATACCCCCATTAGGCAACATGACACATTTCTTTTATTTATACCCATTTTGTCAAATGAGTATGTGAAATAAGGAAAGTAAATTATTTACACTGCAGAAGCCGACAAATTAATGAGAGTAACTCAAATATTGTTGTAATTATTTAAAATTTAAGGGATGAATAATTATATTAACTAAAACTCATATCCATGTACTTAAATTGTAGATGATAAATCATTAAACTGCATTAAAAGAAAGTAACTGTTTTTTTTATTTATTTATCATAACGTCTTTTTTATTAAATATAATAATAACTAGCCAAATAAGTTATAAAAAAAATCATTACAGCTTTCTTTCTAGAAGTCTTAATTTAATTTTTTGGGTTCTGATGTCATATATCACTATTAATTAAGATGTTTCTGAATTTTTATTTTAATATAATGGTAGATATTTAAATTGATTAATGTATAAGTTATTTATTGGTAGAAATATATATATATATATATATATATATATATATATATATATATATATTTATATATATATATATTTTAATAGAAACATAATTTTCCATTTTATAGTCCTGAGTTTTATTTTAAATCTCAAATTTTGTTTGTTATATTATCTCTAATATAATTCTGATATTAATTTTAAGATTGAATATTTTCTAATTCTTAAATTTTGATTTAAAATTAAAATTTGTCATTGTTTTGTTTATTATCATAAAATATAAAATATGTAAAATATAAAATATGTTTGCTGAACTTAAAAAATAAATAAATATAATTTCATAACTCATACCTTAAGTTTATTTATTTATTTGATATTTAACTATTTACACGTGTTATATTTTCCAGTTCATATGTCTTAATGAAATCTCACTTAACTAATAAAAAAAATGAGTATTGTTGAGTTAAGAGGATTATGTAAATTTTTAAAGTTTTAGACTAAAATATATATAAGTTTAAAATATTGACGAATTTTAATTTCACGTTTAAATTTAGAGATTAGAAATATATTTAATTTTAATTTTATAATATAGTGCACATTCATATTGTGAAATGCCGAGAGATTCAAATCTAAATTCTCTATCGAATTTTTGATATTGTTATATAGGATACTTTAAAATATATTAATTTTAATATATTAAAAAACTAGTATATTTTAAAATACCAAAATAAGTAAATATATCTTAAAAAGAAAGTAGAAAGATAAAGAAAATTAAAAAAAAAAAATAAAATTCTATCAAAAAGCTCAGTAAATAAATTTTTAAATTTAGTTTAGTGTACAAAATCAAACATTGTGGTTTATAATGACAATAGATAATTTTATGATGATGACCTTTTAGTAAAGTCCAAAAAGCAGGAATTTTGGTAAGATAATAAGGTGGAATTTTGAAAAGTAAAAGAAATGGTGAAATGAAGACATCAAAGAGATGTGATGCATGTGGAGATTTTTGTGATAGTGAAGGGAACGGTTTAACTACTATGTTTTATAATGGCAATTTATTTAAGTGTTGTTGCGTGTGTGCAAAACTATCTTCTAATTGTAAACAATTAAATTATTTTTTATTAACAAATCTCAAAACCATTGACCAATTAGACGTGAGTGAGATCTGAATTCGAAAACTCACTTCACCATTGGTAGAATAAATTAACCCTAGTTGCATCAGTAACTAATACATTGATTTACTATCACAAATATATCATTTTTTTATACTGTCATTCTATTTTTTTTAAGGTTTAATTAATAAAAGAAATATTTGCATCAAAAGTTAAATTTTAAAAAATTATTACAAAAAGTCAACGAAATTACCATCATTGTTATTAATGTGTTATCTTTGTTTTTTCTACGCTAATTTACTTTTCTTTTCACACGTCACATAAACAATACAGATCTACTTCCATTAAACATCTATAATCATGTTATAAATCTGAACCAAACATGCATTACAAATATTGAATATAATTTTTAAAATATATAATTTAGTTTTGTTTAATATGTGATTTCTCATATTTCCTTTTATAATTCGTTCTCATATAATTTAAAAGAAGTCAACATGGTCACTTTTATATATAATATTAACTTTGTTTGGAAAATATCAATAATATTTGAAAAATATCAATTAGTACCTGATTTCAGATTTTTCTAACCTTTCACTTTCTACTCATTGCACATAGAGATAGTGAGTAAAAATAAAAATAATAAAAAGTTGGAGAAATCTAGAGTCACTCACACGTATAGATGAAAAGTTGGGTTTGGTATGGATAATGTCTACATGCTAATCAACCAACAGAATAAAAAAAAGTCAAATTCGTTACCATCATGTTACTTGTCGGATACTGTTTAAAAAATATTTATGGATTTTAAAAAATTCGCAGGTATCCATGGATACATGTGAATATTTCAAAAAAAAAATATTATATAAATTTTTAAAATAAAATTTAAATAAAATTATAATAAAAAATAATATAAATTAAATTTTAATTTTTTACCGACAAGAGATACGTGTGGATATAAATAATATGATATTTGCACTTAATCCATTTATAAACGGATATTAAAATACCTATTCCCACAAGTAATATATACTAATACCAATTATTCGTCGCAAATTTAACCTATTGATATCCAGAAACATAGATATTATTATTTGTACTCACATGTGATTACTTTCCAAACTATATCAACACCAATTTAATAAAAAAAATACATCAATTAAATAAAATGGAAACCAAAATAAGAAAAAAAAATCACATTGAATAAATCTTTGGGATAGTAGGACAAAAATGTATGAAGAATGCTAATGAGCACCCTCAAAATACTAGTTAAAGAATAATTAACATGCATTGGTACTATTATTTTTATATTAAAAACTGAAATAATTAAGTACAGGAACTAAAATAATATAAATACATATAATAAATTTTATAAAAACAAAAATATTTTTTATAAAACTTTTAATTATTTGTGAACATTAAATAAAATATTAAACACATTTATATAATATTTATGGATATTTTTGTTCTTTAAATAAATAAAATTATATTAATGATTATTAGATCAAATCTTAATTATTGTTAATTAGAGTCCTAGGAGACCGGTTAGCGATAACCAAAATGTAGTGAGCAAGTGTTTAGTATTTAGGTTTGGAGAGATATAGTAATGGTTGTGAGATGTGGGTATTAAATGTTCCGTTGGAGTGCAATTATTGAAACGTGAAAGTTGTAAGAAGGTGCAACAATAGATTAAGTTTAAAATTGTTTTATGACCCACACACCACTGTAGGCGTCTCCTTCATTCCCCGCTCCCCGTATGTCCTTTCTGCATTCCTCAACCCTCCAAACATAAACAACCTCATATGCTTATTGTCCACCACCATCTCATCCCAATCATTTACTTCTTCTTCTTCTTCTTTTTCTTTTTAATTATATTACATTCTAATCACATTTCAATTTACTTTAATGGACTTTTTTATATCCATAACCCTTCTAAATGTCAATTTAAATTTATGTAACTACAACTAACCTTTATTTTATAAATTGATTATTAGATAAGTTAAACTTAAATTTATTTACTAATATTATATTAAAATTTATCGTAACAGGATTTGTTAAATTATCATGTCGTTCGTTATTTGATTAATCATAAATATATCGTTTCACATACAAAGGGAAATTCAAATGTTAATCTAAGCCTTTTATTAAGTAAAGATGAAAAAGTTAAACACTGTATAAAAAAAAATTCTAAAAACTCATTGTAATAATGTTTTAAATTAAAAGTAGTATCAGATATGCAAATGAACTATGCAAAAATTAAGTTCATGTCTTATTAGTATCGTTTCTTTTTAATTATAAAAAGGTCCATCAATTTTATTGTGAGAGATGTGTTGAAAATTTTGTATTAAAGAGATGAAAACTAATTCACTTTTTAAAAGTACTTTTAATTTTATTTTTCTAATTCATGGAAAAGGTTAATTCATTCATATTACAAATCTATCACAAATCAACAAAAAATTGTCAATAATTTGCAAGAACCCTTTTTCATTTTTCTCAAATCTCTTAAGTTTAATCTTTTTTTTTTCAAATCTTAATTATTCTTTTATCTTCCCAATTTTGAAATGTACACTTCTTCTTATGTTTCAAGCTCTATCCAAACCACCTTTGTCCATATGTAAAACCTATCCAAATTACTTGGAGGACAAAAATTGGTGTACGTGAAATTAAAAAAAAATACAACTTTTATACACATTTAAACACATGATACATACATATACATACATAATATATTATTTATATATTATATATGAATATATATCCAACAAAATGTAATTTGTAGCATTGAAATGCTAGGGTCCCCTTGGATACATGATTCCCTAAGTGCAAAGGCAGGCATTGGCATGTTGTGTGTGTTTTTGAGAAAGGGCAAAGAAAAAGGGTACAAATGCTTATCCCCACACAATAAAAGGCCAAGAATTTGAGGGTACCCACTTTTTTTGGCTCTCTCTGGTTGTTGAGTACAACCAATTTTGGATCTTTTATTTCTCTCTTTCTACACTCAATTTCAAAACCAACTCTCAAAATTGGGAGCTTCAACTATAACCAACCATCTTTCCACAACCCCCAAAAACAAAACAGTACACTTTCCTTTCTTTTCACTTACCATCTCATGTGAATGTTGCACTTCCTCTTCAATAATTCAATCCCTAAATTCAAATAGGATTTCACGTCTTTGTGTTGCAAATATGAGAAAATTTAGTTCTGGTTTTCAAAAAAGTTGTTAGATTTGGTAATAAATCTTTTAGAAATATTAAATGATATTTTGATAATTAAATTTTGATAACTTTTACTTATAACTTGAAATCTTTTAAATATTTTTTAAATATAAAAAAATAAAAATAAATAAATAATTACTTAAATGATATTACCTTAATTATAAAAAAATTATTAAAATTTAGTTGTTAAATTTTTTTATTGTTATTTAAATATCATAGATCACCTGTGGTTTTAGAATAGAAGCAACATTTAATCTTTATATGCATGTGATGTCATTACAAAATTATAATAATCACTTAAAAAAGTGAACTTTGGATAGGGCAATCCATAGCTTTAAAAAGAAAAAAATTTACCATTTTATACATGACCCATTGAAGTATATGATTTTATTATGATTTAGGTTTTAAAAAAAAGTTGAAAAAAAAAGTGAAGCTTATAATTGTTTATAAGGTTAAATATGTTTTTTTTTCCTTAATTTTAGTGAAAATTGAAATTAGTCTCTCTTAAAAACTTTGGTCGAATTTAGTTAGTCCTTCAACTCTAAAAAACCTGGATTTAAACATTTTAACCAAATTTTGTTAAATTTATTTGACGTTTTAAATGCATTTCATGATAATATTTGAGTTTGTTTATACCGTTTGACACATTTCCGTTTCAATGTTAGCTAAAAAACGTGTTTGAAACGTCAAATAAACTTAAAAAAATTTGATTTAAAGAACTAAATTCACGCATTTCATGATAGTATTTGAATTTGTTTACACCGTTTGACACATTTCCGTTCCAATGTTAGCCGAGAAACACATTTGAAACGTCAACTAAACCTAAAAAGAAAATTGATTTAAAGAACTAAATTCATACATTTAAAAAGATGAGGGACTTAATTGGTTTAAAGTTTTCAAGAAGGACTAATTTCAATTTTTACTATAGGGACCAAAAATACATTTAACCCTCGTTTATATTAAATTGACAACTAATTAAACTTTTCATGTACACTAAAAAATAAAGTTCTTATTCAAAGGTATATTATATAAGCATCTAAATTTAGTATTTTATTCTATGCATTAATTAGAAAAAAAATGTAATATATATTAACACTTGCCATAATGAATGGAAAAAGTGATTGGAAATGATGTAACATGTTTTGTGCTTGTGGGAAGTCTTTTGAATTCACAATGTTGAAAAAGAAAGAAGATTGTAATTGAAGAGAAACCAAATTTCAAAGTTCGGCAAAGACACAAAGCAAAATAAATAAAAGTGAATATATCTACTTTGACCAATGAATATAATATATGTGTTGTCACTATTTACTATTGTCTCCTTTACACTCCACTTAGCACGGTAAAGGAAATGTTTGACAAAAACTTATAAATGAAAAATAAATAATTTTTCCATAAATTAAAATTAGTTTATGCATATTTTTAAAGTTTAATTTTGGATAAACTAATATAGAATATTTTGATGAATGTTTAGTTACATAATAGAAAAATAATTAAATATGTTTTTGTCCTTTAATTTTTAATAAAAGTTAGAATTAGTCATTTTTTAAAATTTTAGTCCAATTTAGTTCTTCAATATTAAAATTATAAAATTGTAATTGTGTAAATTTATTTCTTTTAACTAAATTTTGTTACATTTTTAATTAACTAATGATGTTTATCCAACAAGTTATCTAATAAACCAATGCAACATTAAACGTTTTTTTTTTTTTTTTATTTAGAGTTTTTATTT
>Ga0214545_1003889_pt1 | contig 28255 bp, 15 predicted proteins | sample CNSS4metaG_FD_160064 | JGI IMG/M metagenome (GOLD analysis project Ga0214545, IMG submission 160064) | Root nodule microbial communities from cowpea collected in UCLA plant growth center, Los Angeles, California, USA - CNSS4 | ecosystem: Host-associated > Plants > Roots > Nodule | place: USA... | reverse complement strand
AAAGCTGTGAGTACTCCTCTTGCTACTCATTTTAAACTGAGTGTTAAACAGAGTCCTTCAAATGAAGTTGAGAAGACCAATATGAGTAGAGTTCCTTATGCATCTGCGGTGGGCAGTTTGATGTATGTGATGGTGTGTACAAGACCAGATATTGCACATGTTGTTGGTACAGTTAGTCGATTTTTGTCAAACCCAGGTAGAGAGCATTGGAATGCTGTGAAATGGATTTTGAGGTATCTTCATGGTACAGTTGATATGAAGCTTTGTTTTGGAGGTGATAAACCTACTTTGATGGGTTACTCAGACTCAGATATGGCTGGGGATATTGATTCCAGAAAGTCCACTTCGGGCTATTTGATAAAGTTTGCAGGGGGAGCTGTGGCTTGGCAATCAAGACTACAGAGGTGTGTAGCGTTGTCTACTACAGAGGCAGAGTTCATTGCTATTACTGAAGCATGCAAGAGTTGCTATGGTTGAAGAAATTCTTGCAGGAGCTTGGTTTTAGGCAAGATAACTATTCATTGTTCGTTGATAGCCAAAGTGTTATCTATCTTGGTAAGAATCTAACTTTTCATTCTAGATCCAAACATATTGATGTGAGGTATCATTAGATACATGATGCTTTGGATGCTAAGTTGTTGGAGTTGGAAAAGGTTCATAAAGACGATAATGGTGCTGATATGATGACTAAAGCATTGCCAAGAGGGAAGTTTGAAGTTTGTTGTGAGATCGCCGGTTTGGCGGTTATCTCCACATAGTTGTGAGGGGGAGATTTGTTGGGTATTGGGCTCCCTTCCTATGTGGAGAAAAGGCCCAAAACTTGAAAAGTCCATGTCTCACTTAACCTAGTGGAGAGGGGGCTATAAAATAGAGAGCAAAATAATAGAGTCAGAACACACTGAAAGCCCTAACACATAGAGGGAGAGGTAGAGGAAAATTTTTTTTCACGTTTTTCACATAGCTGTCACCGTAAATTCGGCACTGCGGATTCGTTCACCGTTGGATCAGGCTAAAATTTTTACAGCAGGTTCGAAACTCATTGCTCTTCATTCTGACTGGTCGGATCGTTGATACGAGGTCTAAGTTGGGAGATATTAATTTCGCATTGCAACTGTGATATTATAGGTTTTCCTCTCTTGTTCTTCTCTATTTTGAAAGCTTTGTTGCTTTGTTATTTGGTTGGGTGTTGACACTAATTTGTACTATTGATTGAGACTCTTTTGTACTCTTGTTGGTCATAGTAGAGCTATTTCTTTGGTCTGGACAACTTGTGGTTTTTACTCTTGATTTGAGGGTTTTCCACGTTAAAAATCTTGGTGCCTTTATTTGTGCCTTTGGTGATTTATTATTGCTGCTTTTTGATTATTGCTCCTCAAAAATTCATGCAAGTTAGGAGAAATTATATCCGCTGCATTCGCTGGTATATTGTTTGTGTTATTGTTTTCCCCATCAGGAGGTAATATTACACATAAAAGAAATGTCTACTTGTGACTAACTTAGCTTTTTCATTCCTTACCAAAATTAGTTAAGTTAGATCTAGGACAAAAATGGATCATTTGCTTTTACTACAATTGGTAAATCAATTGTTATTCTTATGAGACTGAATATACTTTGTAAAGATCTTCTCCAATTTCACGTATGTCCCAAGCTATAGCTTCACATCAAGATGTTCCAAGTACTCACCTCTTTTGAACTGAAGTAGAGGTGTACCTACATAAGATCTGTGACGCCCAAGTTAGCCAAGTACATCATATAGAAATAAATGCAGTAATAATGACGAACATATTAATTACCTTGTAAACAATGTTATATTATAGTAAATACTAGGTTTATGGGCCCTTACCTGATTTGGCCTAATATGTAAAAATAATTACTAGGATTAAAATTTCCTTAATGATGTTAGTTAAAATGATTTAACTTTTAATCTTATCCATACAAGAGATAACAAGGCTGATATGATCTCGACTATCACTTGGTTGACATGGTGTCAACTAGTCGAGGGTGTCGAAAGCACCTACACTAATAGGGACTTGTATCTCCCGTTCTTCTTGGTACTTACTAGCTTGGACAACACGTCAACTCTCATGTTATTCTCCTCATGGGGATATGCTTCAATTTAACATCTATTAAACTCTCCAACATAACCTTGACTAGATGATAATATTCGAGCAACAACTCATCTTTAACTTGATATTCTTTAGTAAGATGACCAATAGTGAGTCGGGAATCTATTTGGCATACCCTTTTTGTTATCACCATTTTGTGGAATTTTTATTATTTTATTATTTTTTAAAACTTTTATTTTAATTCTTAATTTTTAATTTTTTTAATTAAACTGTCATGTGTCACGTCATGATTGTACCACATGTCAATTCATGAAATTTTTAATCTTTTTTTAATTTTTTAAATTTAAAAAAAGAAAACAAATTGTCACTTGGCAGGTTATGGTTATGCCATGTGTCATACTAACCGTGTTTGTTTTCAATTTAGTTGTCTTATTTCTTAAAATGATCCGGTTTGAGACCAAATTAGTAATTAAGTTTAATTACAACTTATATATACATGTTAAAATAAATTTTTAGAATTTATGCATAAAATTACTTCACCTAAATATTCAAATTAGTTTAAAAAAAATTCAAGTATAAAAAACTACAAGTCAAAAAAGTAAGAAATAAAATAACATGAGTGAAAAAAGTTAGGAAGTGATTAGATGTATAAATGACAAAAAAAATATTTTTACATAAATATATAAATTATAATTAAGTTTAATTACTAATTTTATATTAAATTGGAGAGAACAAAATTAAATTATTTTAAAAAATAAGAGGATTAATTTGAATCAAAATCATAAATAAAGAAACTAAATTGAGAATTGTTAGTCTAACATGTGAAACAACCATATCACGTCACTGTGATAAATTTCTTTTTATTAATTTTTTTATAAAGATTTAAAAACTTAAGAAAAAAATAAAAAAGAAAAAATTCCACAAAACATGTGATATGTACGAACCGTGTCAACTTCAACTCTTCTCGACATAGACTTATAAGCCATTATCCAAGACTCTGAAGCTGTCAGTGTAAACCTCTCGTTAATCACTTAATTATTCATTTTATTTTAGACACCTAATAATCACTATAAAGTCACTATATCTGTAACCAAATAAACCTTTATCCATTACACCGATAATCATCTTCATCACAAACCCATACCCACTCGAGAGGAAAATGTTGGCTTAAAAAATAAGAGTAAACAAAACTTAAAGAATTAAATTGAATTAGAAAAATTAAAGCAACAAAGTGAAATTTAAATTTAAGGATAATTTTTTTTTTCAATTATATTTTCTAAATTTTAAGTTCAGTAAAAGGGTGCTATAGTAATCAATGATCAGTTTAGAGGTTTTTTATTTTTTTTCTCAAAAACAAGTTGTTAAAGTATAATAAATAAGTGAAATATTTATTTCTCAATTCTCCTTAACTGGTTATTACATTTATTGGAGGATGTATGTTTTTCCCGATTATTAAGTTCAAATTACAAATAAGAAAAGAACTGTGCTAAGTATGTAGAAGTTTATTACACGCATTATTCTACTAATATCATTATTGCTTAGTAAAGTTCAATTTTTTGAGTTAGTTAAGGAGTCAAAGATGTCTATTCCTAGTAAAGCTTTTTGAGCAAGTTAAGGAGTCAAAGATGTCATGCTAACTAGTTAACACTAAATTGGATTTTTTGTGAAAAATAGCATGAAGCACAAATCATATTTCATTAATTAAATTACTTTTTTGCCCTTTGAATATTCAACCAATATGAGCCGATAATGTTGAAAATTCACTCAAGTTTTATTCTCCGCAATGGTTTTATAAACACATTTATTTTATTGGAAAATTATGTGACCTTCATTTTCTTCCCACTGTCAATTATCCTTCTCTAATTTTCCATTTTGACAACATTTTATAGGTCATTGAAAAAGGCCACTAAACTTGGGACTGCCTTAGAACTTGGGACCCATAGCCCTAATAGTCAATCATCTAGAGAAACAACTAGGCTTTTTGTAACCATTCACCAATTGGGCTTAAATGTCCTAACTTAACCTCTACGATGACGGTGAAGGAACCAAGATAACCCATAAAAAAGGGTAGCTTAACATATCTTCTTCTGTATCTTTGTATAAAACAAAGTCTTCACTGTTAAGGTGTCAACACTTTCTCAAAATTTTCCCCTTCTGAATTTGAACTATATGTCACTTCGTTGCTATCACCATGTACTGCAAAACTAAAATTTTGTATTGGAAAATAAATCATGTGATCATTCTTTCTTTTCTTAAAAACCAAGTTTCTTCCATTTCAAACTTCTTCAAATATATTGATAGCAATTTTTGTCATTCTAACATGACACCACAAATTTATTGGGTGGTAAATTGGAGCAAAATCCATTTCACTATTCTCTTAGAAAACCATCTTTTCAAGTTAATTTTCGTTACAAATGCATGGAAGAATCTTTTTCAATATTGATATTATAGTTTTAGAAGAGAGTAAAATTTCTTTGTTTGTAGTAAAATTCCAATTTTCTTTCTTTGTACGTTTTATGCTGTATGTAAAGGCTTATTTGATTATAATTTTACCATAGGTTTGTTTTGTAGTAGTTTTAGAATAGGTTTGAAATTTTTTGGTTTAATTACTCGGATGGTACCCATTTTGGTACATGTGTGTCAATCTGGTACCCGCTTTTAAAAAAGTGTCAATTGCATCCCAATTTTTAAAAAAGTGCTTCAATTAGGTCCCTTTCAGACGAAGTTAATTAACATCGTTAGTCAACGTGTCACGTGTCAGTTTGTGGTTTTTATGACTTTTTTTTTTATTTTTTTTATTTTTTTGAAAAAAAATGTCACGTGTCAGGTCCCTGTGTGTGACATGTGGCATTGTTAGTGACACGTGGCATTGTCAGTGCCACGTGGCATTGCAATGCCACGTGTCAATGTCATTATCAGATGTCATTGTGTTGATTTCGATTAATCCCCATATATGTCTTTTTGTTTTAATTTAGTACCTACTTATGTGTATCTTATTCAATTTTGACCTAATTTTTTTTAATAATTAAAATCTATTTTTTATAAAATTAAAAGTAATTAAGTATAAAATTTTTACAAAAATTAAGTATTTGATATTTATATTAAAATTTAGTGGTAAAAGTTATTTTATTAAGTCGTTTTTAATAAAAAAAAATTAGTATAACATTCAGACATATAAAAATTTTGGTTTAAAATTAGTAAGAGACAATATTGTTCTATTTTGGAAAAAAAATAATAATTAAAAAAACATGAGTACTTAATAAAAAAGTAATTAATAAAGTAATATGTTAAAAAGTCATTTTTAATAAAAAAAAATATTAGTAAAACATTTTATACAAATAATAAATTTAGTCTAAAAAATATTAGTAAAACAATATAAATATTAGTACTTAATTTTGCAAAAATATTTATACTTAATTAGTTTTAATCTTAAAATAATGGATTACAAAAATAATTTTCTTATTAAAAAAATTGGGACAAAATTGAATCAGATACACATAAGTTGGTATCAAATTGAAACAAAAAGACATTTATAGGAGGACTAAATCGAAATCAACACAATGGCATCTGATAGTGACACTGACACATGGCATTGCAATGCCACGTAGCATTGACAATGCCATGTGTCACACACAGGGACCTGACATGTGGCATTTTTAATTTTTTTTTAAATTTAAAAAAAATTTCAAAAATTTAAAAAAAAATATAAAAAAAAAATCACAGACTGACACGTGGCACGTTGACTAACGACGTTAGTCAACTCCGTCTAAAATGGACCTAATTGAAACACTTTTTCAAAAGTTGAGATGCAATTGACACTTCTTTAAAAGCGGGTATCAGATTGATACACCTGTACCAAAGTAGGTATCATCCGAGTAATTAAACCAAAATTTTTAATTTCAAAATAGAGTTTTTGTTCAAAAATAGGAATAAAACATGATAAGGAGTGCACCATTTTGAGAATAATCTATAAATTTTATCAAAGGTTGTGTTGCAAATCAAGCGTAGAAACGAGAGTTTATATTCTCAGCCAAATTAAGCAAAAAGAGAACATGAAACAAGGAAAATATGTGCATTTCAGGGAAGGTGAAGTGTGATTACTTTTTTAATTTTCAAACTTTTGTGATGAAAATGGATAAGAAAATTTTGAATTAGATATGAAATTAATTAATACATTTTTAATCTTGTTTTAAAATTAAAAAATGGTATTTAAAAGTAAGAATGTTCTAAATATTTTTTGGCTTTGGTACGTTCCTCTTTATTTAAGAGTTTAGCCTCAATGCATCACAACTTATAAATGAATTGATCTTCCTTTTGAATTTGAGAATTTTGTCTCTTAAGAATAATGTAATTTTATATTTTGTTATCTTAAAGTTATTAAGAATTTAAGCAGTGACTATCCCTTATTTTAAGTTAATTCACGAAAAGTGTTCTTCATTTCTTTAAATACTCCGTTTTTTTTTATTTTTTTAAATTACTATATTGACACCTTCATCCTTAATTATTGACTCATATATCTTAAACATGAGTATTCTCATGTGGCATAACAAAGGGGAGTTTTTTATTCCTTTGGTTATCATCTTAAAAGGAATTGAATTAATTGATTCGCTTCCATTGCCAATTTGATTCAATCGATTGTAATGAGTGTATTTGTGAAATATCAATTTTTCATACTCTTTATTATTACATGTTTAAGTCAAAGTTCTTCTGTCAGTTTGGTTGTTCACGGTTTTTACTGTTTCATTGAACTTCGTTTGTGACTCTGCTGTATAAATACATCACATGTCAATTTATAATGAATCGATATTAATGAAATCTATTCATGCAAAAAAAAAAAAAACATTTCAACTGATTAATTAAATCTACTAATTCCAAACTTCTGAACTTATCTAGTCATCCATACCTATATAACTCAAATAAATAATTAGAATAAAATATAGCACACGTGTGTGTATATTATGCATATATAATGTCCAAAATAATTTTATAAAAATAAAAATACAGATTGTAATTTATTTTTAAAATATTATTCTTATGAATATGTCTAAAAGGTGATGATTAGTACAGAGCCAATTAGGAGCATAAGAGAATTGTCCCCTTGGTCCCTCCTTTTATCTTTCGTCATTCTTATCCTTATTCTCTACATCTTAAATCTACCTTTTCTTTATTTCTTTATTATTTTGGTTTCCTTTTCTTTTTGTTTTCTTAATGGTCCCTTTATGTTCCTCGTCCTTCTTACCTGAGTTTTAATTAAGAAGATTAAGGTAAATGATGATTTCATCGATAAATAAATTTAAAAAAGCGTGTGGGAAAAACAAAAATATGACAATTGAAATTTACTCCATATATTATATTATTAAAATGAAATCATTAAATGCAAATGGAGTGAAACGTTGTGGTAAAGGTCGTAATGCCAGATAACTATAAATGGGTTATAGAATTTCATAGTGGATCGACAAATTCTTGGGCCGAGCTGGATTTGAACCAGCGTAGACATATTGTCAACGAATTTACAGTCCGTCCCCATTAACCATTCGGGCATCGACCCAACACAATAGGAAGAATACATTTCAGTTTTTATTAAAAATTTTTGATTAATTTCCTTTCGTAACACCCTACCCACCTCTAATTAATCTTCTTATAAATGAGAAAAAAAAGGTTTCTCTGTAAACATTTTTAAGATAAAAAATATTAAAATATTAAAATTTAAAGCAAGTAAATTTTTGTATGTTAAAATTATAATTTATGTGTAAGATAAAAATAAGGATTAAAACAAAATATAAAAATATAGTTTTTACATATAACTTGATATATACTAATTTTAGCTTTATTTTATTCTTTCATATTTTTACTTCCTTAAAATATTTACCTAGGATCCAAACCATGTCTGAGTACAATGTTGAGAATGGATTAATTAATATCTTCAAATTTATTTTTTGTGAAATTCAACCTCTTTGATATAGGTCGTATGAATGGTGAATACAAGATTTCAATACCACTTTCAATTTTTACCTAATAATGCAGGAGTAGGATCCTTGCAGATAAAACACCAGAGACAAAATTAATTAGAGACACATATGAAAAAAATATGCACAAAGATGTCTTTCTTACTGACAAAGTCTGAGAGAAAGTCAATAATTGAATCTCCACAGTGTTTATTTTTCACTGCTGAATTTCTCATTATGTGTGTATGAAAACGACAGTTAAGGGTTGTTTGGAGAGACTTAAATTTCTACTGTTAGTAAATATGAAATAAGAGACACAGCTTAAAATGAAAACTTATTTTCTGTTGTACGCATATATAAAAACAAATATACTTTTAATTTTAACATAATTAAATGATAAAAAAACTTTCATAGCCTTTCTTGTAAATAAATATGTCTTAGTATAAAAAAAGGAATTCGTTCCCATACTTTACCAAGGTAACAATAACTATAATATATATATAGTTATCTCCTAACAAAACGTTCTTATATACATTTAACAGAATACATCAAAGATGAGAAAAACAAGTTAAAATTTGAAGTATTAAAACGGTTTTGTATTATTCAATAATAACTTATTAAGTTAATTATTTTATAATAAATATACCTATTTTGGATATTTTTTTATATGATAGCTTAAGAAATAGATTTTAAACTTAACTAATTCTTATAAAATTGGCTTGTAAGATTTTAAGTCTATCAAAGTTATGGATTAGAATATATCGTAGCGAGATTTGACGTTTGTTATGTTCACTGTTCCACCTATTATATTAGAGTCTATCCTAACGAAACTTGATGTTCGTTGGGTCTATTTTTTCATTTACGATGGAACTGTTATCGGATTACCCATTATGATGTAAAGAGATGTGCTACAAGTTTCATATCAAATAGAGATAAAAACAAATTAAAATATATAAATGAGTGTGAATCTCATTTTACAAACTAATTTTACAATATTGCATTAGATTAATCTATATTTAACTATGAATACAATAAACAAATTTATAAATACTCGAGTCCATATTTATATAATCCGATCCCTATCCAACTATACTAATTTTATTTGATTAGCAAAACCTTATCTATTAATAGTGATTTTATGTCTATTATTCATTGAGTCTAAATTATCTCTCTTTAGCCTTTGGCTGAAACGAGGTCTATTCAATGGTATGCATGATAAATTAATTGTCCGTTTTACGTTTATAATTATTTATCCTAAATAGTTGTATTTTTTTTTTCTGTATACAGTGATTATTTTTAGTTTTTTTTAAAAAAAAAGTGTTAAAACAGTTTTCTTCTTTTTACATTTTAGGAAAAGCAAATAGTTTTCAATAAATTTTAAGACATATTCTTTAGTAGAAAATACTTTTCAAAATATACAATGGGCCATTAATCTAAGCTTGACCTGAATACATGGTTGCATCTATTTTTATCCAACTATATTTTATATATATATATATATATATATATATATATATATATATATATATATATATATATAAACTTATTTTGATATGCGATGATGAGATGGAGAATCTAGTAATAGAAGAACCCGTGAATAATGTCTGGCCCGCATGGAGATAGATGAGGTTTTCTTTTCCACTCATCATCACTACTCTTTCTCTTTCTCTCTCTCTGTGCATGCAGAATATTGCAGAACAACAGTAACAGGAATATATATTGTAAGAGAATTGGATCAAATTACAAAACCAAGAAGAAACACTGAAACACTATTATGAGATTGTTATCATCATAACCTCAAATCTGTGCATCAATCACTTAGTAAGGAAACAGAATATATATCTATTAACCGATCCACTTGGGAACATTCATTCATACATGCTCTCATCATCATCATCTAAAAACGTCATATTATTTGGAATCGTGCACCATTCATAAAGTAATTTTCAGTTCCTCTGGAATATGTTATGTCCATAGCATGCATGTTCATACATGATTGAGTGTGTACTGTTCTAGGAATACGTGTGGTTTTACTTTTCAAATCTCTTTCTCCAAAATCAATCTTATATTATAAACATGGATATTCCAGATCGTGTTTGGTATACTACCCACAATTAACTAACCATCACAGATAAGGAAAACTAAATAATTTTTTTCTCTTTTCTTATTATAATTGCCTACTCTTATTACTACTGATTTTCTGCATAAACTGATAAAAAGTTAGGCGCCCACCATTTAAAATATATATATATATATATATATATATATATATATATATATATATTAAGTAATGAGTCAAAATTGAAAGGCCGCATCATTATTCATTAAATATAAGATTTCTCAATAACTTCCAAAATTTTTAATCTATCAATTTCCTGGTAGAATTTTGAGGGATGGAAAACTACGTGCCAAATCAAATTGTGATATGGTTCTAGATAATTAGAGATATAAGCTTTAAATATTTAAATCATATATTTCTAAGGTAAGGAAAAAAGCATAACTTTTGAGCTGCTAATTAAAAGTGAAGTACTTCAACATATGCAATACTCTTGAGATTCCGCAGAAACAAATTAAGTAAGTCTAATTAAGCATTGATCTAATCTTTGTTGAGGCTGGTTCCAAAAAGATTGGATCAATGTAAAGAACACACTAACGAGTGGTTGGTCAAAAAAGAATGGAATTGGGAGTCTTTAAAAGGTTTGGAATTTAAATTTGATGAATGATGAAAATATGGTTAAAAGGGAGATGTCACTAAACATGATTAGCTAACTCGGTTCACCTAATTAAGTTATTTATTTAAATAAATGTAAAGAGCCACATAGGATTCCAAATTAATTATATGATATAGAGGAAGAGAAAATGTGAAACTTGGTGGGTGTAGTCACAAAGATGTAATTTGTGATGGGTCCCTATTCCATACACGCCTATGGTTTATGAATGGCTTGCATGGCTGCTTCCACGGAAGTAGCCCACGCATGGCCCCTAAAGTTAGCGAATGCCAATGTTGATGTCCAAAATGACATCTTTGACCTTTGACGCAATGCAGGTTTAAACACCAAACCATAGCCCATGTTGATTACAGAAATGGCAAAATGGACAATTTGTGATATCCTTCCGTAGCTTTAGATTTGGGTTTGGAATAAAGAGCAAGGAAAGAAGAAAAGAAGAAACCTTTGCAAATTCTCTCCTTAGTGGGGTTTTTTAAGCACTTTCTCTACAAACTAGGATGTAAGAGAATAACACTGAAAGATAGAGTGCCAGAAAATCCTCATGGCTATTATGGACAACAATTATTTGATATTACATTCCACGAACCAAATAATAAGCTTGTGGAAAGTGTATATACATACATCACCGAGAGAACATGCTACTTTCACATGAGTTATCAATTATTGTGTATATCATCCAAAAGGTGCAAGACCATCACAACTTTAAAACCATACTTAAAGAAGTTTTTTTTTAATTTTTTCAGAGTCATATACATTACATATACGGTGTTTAAATTTTATATTAAAGGAAACGAGTGACTGTATGTATATATATTATTAACTTATGCATGCAAACTACATGACATGATTATGTTCAGATTATTACATTCACAGTTCGCAGTAATGTCAATCAGTGAATCAATCATGTTAGTTGTGGGGTTATCTCTTCAAATTTCTTAATTATCTTAAGCCATCTCATGAGTTATTCCTCTCTTTTAAGGCCCTTTTAAAAAGATTTGGGTGTTTATTACATGTAACAAAAACAAAAGACAGAAACTGCATCAGAGCTCGCTAAAAGAGAACAAAAAGATAAAAAATATAAAATTATAAATAAAATTAATTGAAGTATTTGTTAATAAAATATAAAAGTAAAAGGGGAATTTTACGAGTCAAGTGGGTAGGAGGATAGTTCCTAGTCTTTGCCCGGTCAATTCCGTCATCCACATCTCTCTTTTTCTCTCTGCAGACTTCTTAACCTTTTTTAGTCCTCTTGCCTTTTTCTTCACCAAAATTTCTTTCTTTGTTCAATTTTTTCTTAATGTGTTTTACAATTTGCCACCACTTTTGTTGTCATCATCACCTTCTCCTCTCTACAAATACTCAGTTATTATGAACTTCTCTTAGCACAATAGATATATTAAGAAAACCAAAGTCAGGTTATTGAGTACTGAGATTGTATCTTCCTTTTTTCAATATGGTTGTTGATTGCATAGAGGATTCTATCGATGAGCATGTTTAATTTTACACATATACATATATCTAAAGTAATTGTTCAGAGTTAGCTCAGACAAACAATCCACACAGCTTAGACAGTGACTTCAAAAATAACCCACCATCATCATCATCATCACCTCCTTCCTCTCTTCACGAGATTACTTACTCATTTTACCTTTTTCTTTTATTGTAATGTTTTACCACAAAGTAAATGATGTCTTTCTCTGTCTATGAGTCCCTGCCACCCCTTCACTAGCAAGGTTCTGCATATATAATTATTAGGATTTTGCATTTCTTGCCTCAACAAGGAGCAAAAAGTAGCCATCACCAAACCAAGGTAATAAATACATAGCTACGGTTTGGAACAAACAAACAAACCAAGACATTAGAATATCGTATCTTGCTTTTCTTCTCTTTCCTTTTCCTCCAACTTGGAGTTTTTCTTCAAAGCCAATGTTCCCTTCAGTTATGTCCAATTCCAATTCCTTGTCCGAAGAGGCCACTGTCTCCTGTGGTACAAGAATCGCTGGACTCAATCACGTAGTCACAACAATCATTTCTCCACAACACCCTCAAAAGATCAAGAAAAAGAGAAACCTCCCTGGAAACCCTGGTAATCAATTAACTATTTTATCATTATATGTATAACCTCTTTTGGAGTTTCGATTATATATATATGAGATGTGAATTATTTATTATCAGATGACATGTGTGTGCTGGTTAATTAGGTTCATTTTCTGATTTAAAAACTGTGCACGTTTCAGACCCGGATGCTGAAGTGATTGCTTTATCACCCAAGACTCTTCTAGCTACTAATAGATTTGTGTGTGAGATCTGCAACAAGGGTTTCCAGAGAGACCAGAACCTTCAGCTTCATAGGAGAGGACATAACCTCCCATGGAAGCTGAAGCAAAGGAACAACAAAGAGGTGAAAAAGAAAGCCTATGTTTGCCCGGAACCCTCATGCGTTCACCACAACCCCTCAAGGGCTCTCGGGGACCTCACAGGAATCAAGAAACATTACTGCAGAAAACATGGAGAGAAGAAGTGGAAATGTGAAAAGTGCTCAAAGATCTATGCGGTTCAGTCTGATTGGAAAGCTCACTCCAAAACTTGTGGTACTAGAGAATACAGATGTGATTGTGGAACCCTTTTTTCCAGGTATTTTATCAACAAATACTTTTATGAACTAGAGCTCATGCAGACACTCAACTTCTATTTATTTAGAAATTTTGAAGTGTGTTCATATGTTAGATTCAACTCAATTCAAAAGGGGTTCTCTTAAAAAATATTGGAGGATCTTTGCTCTTTATAAGAATGGAATTCAACCTGGTTTTAAATGCTCAAGTGCCGTGGTAGGTTGCATGAAAGTGGACAGAGAAAAATACAAGTGTCAATTTGCAAGAGTCACTGAAACTTTACCTGTTTCTGAATCCTAAAACAGCCAAATGAATGCGCGGCAATTAACAACAAAAACAAAATCATACATCGTTTGTTTTTATCTACTGTTTTATCTGTGACTCAATAGCATTTTGTTGTTCATTTTTTTTAACTCGTGATAATACATTCACATGCATGTCAGCATGAAGGGCATGATATGTACTATGTTTACATTATGTCAAAAAAAATAGTGTTCAATTCGTAGGGTTTAAGGCTACGAAAAAATTTCAAGGGTGTCAGAGAGTGATCAATTGTTTTCTAGACTTCTATTCTCTCTCTCTTAACATGTATGCACAAATGAGCGTATATGGAGTGGATGCAGTCTCTAAGAAAATGATGGGATCTATTTTTGTCTACTGAAAAAGTAAAAGAAGTATAATTAACATCGTTCAAAAATTTGTGATGATTTCTTACTTTTTCTTAAATTTTTTTAGTTTAGCCATTTTTCTCTGAACTTTCATCATTGTGAAACCTGATAAATCTGCAAAAATATCTGATATGCTAAGTTGCTTTCCTCTAGCATCATCAGTGCGTATATGGGATTCATTTACATTTCTCACCATTAAGTGTCGTGCATGAGCTCTAGTTTCCCAAGACTTCCGCCATCATCACAACAATGCCAATTATTCTTTTACATTGAATCGGTATCAAATTTTGGACCAACTTTGGATAATTTCCAATTCAAATCTATATACACCAAAATAAGATTTCATTTTTATAGTTCAAAAGGCTACTAACATATATAATGTAAGTCTTTTCCAATATTTTTTTGTTATCTCCATGCATGAAGCACATGAGCATTCATCAAATTTCTACATTCATTTTCTTCTCTCTCCTACTTTAAATTTGACCCTGAGACATGATTCATGCCCCATTAGGTCTAATCCTTTTACACTTCAATCCGTGTATGGATTATTACCTCTCTCCCATGCATGATTTTCCCCACCTTTTTTGAAACGGGGCACATTCTACAAGGATATGTAATAAGTCCTTCTTCGGTTTTGCAAACTCCACAATTGACATGCATGATTTCACTTCATTCATTAACACCCCCAAAGAAAAAGGAAAAGAAAAAAGAAACTCCCTTGCTCCTATAATACCCTAGTTTCTTAAAATGATATATCTAAAATGTGAAAAGGGAAGATTAATTGATTCATGTTTTTTAGTAAAAGTTTATTGGTTTTGTTTTGTATAGTGTGATATGGATGGAGGAATATATCTGTAGGGTTATCTTGTGCAGTGGAAGTAAAATTTGTATTATTTGTGTGAAAACTGCAGGAAGGACAGCTTCATAACTCACAGAGCATTCTGTGATGCATTGGCTGAAGAAAGTGCAAGATTGTCAGCAAACCAATTGGTCGCAAGCACCACAAACCCTTTGGTCCAATCCCTCTTTCTTTTCCCAACCCAACAACACAACAACAACAACACCACCAACTTCATCAATCCCTGGGACCCAAACCCAAACCCTAACCCTAGCAACCTTCCAACCCTTCACAACACCATCAAACCTGAATCTCACAACTTCCACACACCCATCTTCAACAACACCAACAACATCTCTTCTCCTTCATTGCTTCTTCATCATCCCCCCAAGACCGTCATAACCTCACCCTACGGTGACCTCCACCGCCCCTCCAACGCTGCCACGTCAGCGCACCTCTCCGCCACTGCGCTGCTCCAGAAAGCTGCAACCTTTGGCGCCGCCGCCATCACGGGCCCCACTCACGTCACTCCGCTCAGCATGCCCGAGTTGGGAACCGGGTCGACTCAGCTGGACTCGGTGCCACCCGAACGCTACATGAACATGAGGGGCCTCACGAATAGCGACGGTCTCACCAGGGACTTTCTTGGCCTCACCAATGGCGACGCGGTGAACGTTAGCATCGACGTCAAGGACATGCTAACGTTCACGGGAGGGAGCGTAGAGTACAACCATTACCACCACCAACCCTACGATCACCATCATAATCATAGTAACTCGCTTTTCAAACCACAGCATGGGTTTGGATTCCTTGGGACAACCACTGGCCCCGAATCCTGGGGAAATTGTGAGTGAACTGCTTTAGTCTGAGAAAATTGTAAGCTTCGGTCACAAATTTTCGAAAAAACTTTACTACAATCCTTAATTTTACCAGAGTTGTTCTTTTGATGTTACAAGAAATGTTAACAATACACTCCTAGCATTCTCTTTTAATACACTCGTTTTTATAGATTAAAATTTATTGAAAACCACTTTTATTAATAAAAGTTTGTGAAGGGGTGTGCTGCTAACAGTGACCGTTTGTACTGAATGACCTTGTTTAAAATCAAGGACTGAAGTAAAAATCTTGCAATGAAAGTTACTAAAGAGATTGTTGCTTACAATTTTAGGGACCAATGTGTTGCCTTTTTTTTTTCTGATACCCTTGCAAGAACTTGTATTTTTATTTTACCCCTTTGAATTACTACAGTTAATGCTTTGGCTGAGAGTTTGGTTGATGAATTAATGATTAAAAGGTTTTTTGGTTGTGATGTTGTTTTCTTAAGGTACTAGAATTGTTGTATGGTTAATGAAAGTATAGATTAAATGGTTAATGAATTTAGGTAGTTGATATGATAGGATGCATGGTGATAATTTTGCAGTAGGCATAGAATTTGTTTGTTGAATATGTGTGGAAGAGCAACGACGGTGGTGTTTCTTGCCAGTGTGGAAACAGAGAAAACGTCACATGCACAATTATAATGATTGGTCCTTTTGTTTTTATCACTACCCACGTCCCATCTTTGTCTTCACAGCTTTTAATCTGCTGCTACTGCTACTAGCCAAACTAGTGTGTCTCATATTTTCTATTTCCCTCTGCTCACCTATAATATCATATAAGAGAGAAATAAAAGGGAATCACACCATTTAATCTCATATTTAAAGAAACTAAAAACAACAAAACTTTTTATTTGTTACCATTATTCAACATGTATTTCCTTAAGTAATGAAAGGTATTTAATAAGATACATATGCATTGCTTCAAAATACTCTTCATTCAATATTGTTAAAAAAAAAGAATGAAACAGGTGATAATGCAGAGTTATATATATATATAGGCACATCACATATATATACACGCAGTGGTTTTTAATTAAAATGGTCCACTTGTTTCATTTAAATCTCGAAGTCAAGCATTTTTCCAAACCTTTTCGTATTAAAGAGTTAATTTGATTTTGATTTTCAAAATAATTATTATAAACTGGTCAGTTTATGGAAATTACATTATTCTCAATGTATTTTAATTATATTTAATATTAAAAACTTGCTCAAAAATATCTACCCTCAACCCATTTTTTTGTTTTAATAAAGACACATGATTGAACCTTTATTGGGAACAATCATATTAAAACAGGGTATAAAAGACATTTTTTCTTAAGCCAAATAACATCACTAAATGATAAAAAAAAATGAGGAAATAAATGACAAAAATTTTCTTTTAAATATTAAACACAACTACAATAATAATACCTAACTACGCTAAATGCCTTAGGTCATACATAAACTGTACTTGCTGTCTCCATTCTAGAATTTCATGAACGACATAGTTGTATGCATAAGTATATATATAATGATGCACCTCGTATGATAATAGTAAGAGAATGATAGATAAATGTACACAATTTTGTATGTATATATATATTATGTTTCTAAATCATAATTAAATAAAGAAAAGATACTATCTTCTGTTAAAATGAACATGGTGAATAAAAGTTAACTATATCAGAAAGTTTACGAGAAAGACAAGTTCTACGAAAAATCAGAAGTATATATTGAGTTCCAAATTTTTCTGATATATATTGAGAATTCATAGTTTTAACATGAAGTAATACGCGTAGATTATCTCGAAATTAATGATCGTGAGGTTATCACATGTCGGCAAGGGTTTAGCAGTTACAACCATGCAAGCTTTTCCAATGACTGAAACACCCTTGCTGTGAACCCCATGGATGAGAGCTAGAGACCACAACACATCTAATAAACAATAAATTATTATACCCTATGACATGAATTTTCATATGTAAAAAAAAAAAAATCATGTTGGTGAAAGATAGATATGAATTCCCTTCTGTAATTGGTCGAATAAATAACCACAATCTAAATTTGTGCATAAAAATCTTTGTGACAGTGGAACTTGTCATGCGTGTTGAACATTATTTGCATAATAATTTAGTTTAAGTCTGTGTCCGATAGCGAATGATGCAGATTGTGAAGGTCGTGGATTAGAAGTGACACCATTTTTGGATTTAGCAGCTAAATGCCAAAGTTCTCCGTGTCGCAAGCTTTTGTCTCCGTTTGTGCCATGCAACACAACACTCCAAAAGGGTCAAATAACCCATTATTGTTCCGATTAAATTTAACCAAAGAATTTTCGTGAATCATATTCAAACAGAAACAGCTCATGTATCTGCTTTTTTGTGAAACTGAAATCCAAGCCCGTGAGTCAATGAGATCAGTGAGTAATTGTAATTACTACCATGTACAAGATCCATGTGGGTCCCATCTACTGATTAATTCACGTACGGTGAAAAAGGTGCAAAGACATTGCAGGCTTTCAAGTCAAGAAAGAAAGCATTAATTTCTACGGTGTACATTCGTTGTTCATTTCATATATAGAAAATTTTATTTTTCTTCATTGATCGATCCACTTGGGACGAAAATTGCAAATTGCAAATTCCAAAACCAACTTGGATTTAGCTACTTTGAGGGAGATGGTGCTGCCCACATATTTATTGCGTAGAGCATTAACCAAATTCCAAGAAATTCTTTTTTCTTTTGAGGGAGAAAATGGATATGGTATAGTTTTGAGAAATGGAGGCTTTTTTTGTAAAGGGACGCTCCAAAACATGGAAGTGAATGAGGTTATGAGCGTGAGTGAAAAGGCAAGATAAATTTTACGATGTGTGTTTGTATATTTGTGCGGAGTGTTATGGTGGTCCGGTGGTAATCAATTAAAAGGAAAAGGGAAAAAGAAGAGTACAGAAAATAAAGGAAAAGGAGAGAAAAAAAATGTCAACGGTTATGAAAAAAATGGTTGATGCACGTTTGAAAGTTTAAATTGGCCTTCTTTTCAGTATATTCTTTATCAACTTTTGTGCCGCGTAGGCTTTGGCTGGCTACGTCCATAGATGTAATTCAATGTCATATATGCTGTCTACACTATTTATATATCATATCATGCTTTTGCATGAACCACCGTTTTGTCAACTTTAATTCATAACTATCATCTTAAACATGATAAAGAGACAGAAAATCAATTTTGATACGCATCAATAAGTTTTTAGTTGTTATTTATACCTTAAGTAATCTATTATTTGACATGCACGTTCATATAAGCTAAAGAAAAGGAATGAAGAAAGTTCTTTGCCACTAAAACTGAGTAAAATTCACTGCAAGAGCACGGAAGAGAAAGAGCATAGGGATTAACGAAAGAAGGTGGTGTCGGATTTTATGGTTTATATTTAGGTGTGTGTGTGTGGGGGTGTTATGGTATATCCAAGCTTTTAGAAAGTATATTCACAAGTTGCAGGGTTAAGGTACAATCCATTCCATTTGCCTACTTAAAGAGACAACCTCTTTTCATGTCCCTCTGCTGTAAAAGAAGAAAAACCAAAAGCCTCTTCTATTCCCTCCATCATCCCCTTCTTTATCTCTCAACATTTTACATTTTACATTCTACATTCTTGCATATGTCATCTTCCACCACAGATTCTCATCTCATTCACCTTTCTTTTTTTCATCTTTTTCTTCCCCACACTGTTAATTATTACCTCAGCTTTCTTTTCCCTGCCATTCTTAGATACTGTAACAGAGCTATTCTTGGACACTGAGTGACATACATTCTTTCTATACCCACTTCCAATATTGATTTCTCTACACTTTCTTAATTTTATTTCTAGAGTTCATGCGTTAATAGTAGCTGTCCAACTTTTTTCAAGTGAAGAATGTTAAACATCTATTATTTAAGAAAACAACTAAGTTTCCTAATAAAGAAGTTATATTTAAAATAGTAATTAAGATAACAATGTGGTATTTCTAAATATTAATTGACAGATTTTTAACAAATAAAATAACTGTTTTACAGGATACAGATTTTGTGAAAATGATTGGGTACTCATCATTTTTTAAGATAATAACCCAATAACAAAAGTATACTAGAATAAAGCACTTTACTAAAAGAACAATGCTGTAGAATATTGTCAATAATAATTTGTCTAAATTAGGCTTCTAAAGCTGCTCACTGATCTGGTACCTGTTTCAAATCAAGACCACGCATTTTTTTTTTTCATCCATATATGTTTCTCACGCCAGTTAAAACATTCTGAATTATGGGTAGAAACATCAACACAAATAAGGTAACATTGTTTTAGTATTTTCCTAATCCAGCGTCCAAACTGAATTTTTTTTTTCGTTTAAGGAAAAGAAGCATATGACGGGGACAAAGAACTTTGGCATGTTAATTGAACGTATATACACATCTGTTGTAACTTGTACAAATATGAATACAGTTCAAAATAGTGATGATGGTCTACTGAACTATAAACGACAAACAAAAGTACAGGCCCAGACGAACAGCTTCAGTCTCCTATATGCATCAGTTTGTGGGCCAATTCATTCATATGTTTCACTTCACTTGGCATCTAGGGACCCAGACGAAGAAATGCTTCAAGCATCAATTTACTTTTTGGAGGTACTGGTGGGCCAATTCGTCCATCAAGTTTACTCCTTTTTGAATCTCTTCTAACACCCAGCTTTCAGCTTTCCAGATTCACTCCCACAAATTTATCCAATACGTTTTTAAACGCCTGAGCCATACAAGTAAAGAAAGTAAAAGAATCAATGCATTTGAAACGCCTAAGCCTATTTTAAATTATGCATGTACTTTCATGAGTTGTTCAAAGTTTAATAAAATTAGCTTCGATCAGTTTTTATTAAAACATTCCACGTTTATATGACTAAGTAATTTTCTGAACAGAGAAAACCCTCTTAACCCATTTGCATATTCTCTCTCATATACATGAAAGTGAAACTAAAGTCTCAATGCACATGCAGTGCAACAAATGCAAGACTCATGCATAGCAATAATGATGAGGATAGAGACTATTGAAAAGAGAAAGATGCCACCATCAAAGTATATTTAGGAAATCTGTCACTCTCAGGCAAAAAAAAAATACAGAACATGACAGTCAAAATTGTCAAAATCAATTGATTCTGAGAAATAAAAAATAGTTTCTTTGGTCAGAAAATCATCGATTATTCAAAACGAAAATGACAGAGAGTATATAGAATGTTATAAATGTTGAGGCAAAGCGAATGAAAATATCAGAGGATATGATAAAAGCGCCAAATGCAAAAACAAAGATAGAATAGCGGAAATATGACATCAAATGCATATCGAGCTTGATATAGTGCAATTATTTAAGCACAGTCGAGTAATGACAGGCAGATAGTAACCTCTGTCATGCCCAATTAATTTTAGATAGATAGGCAGCAATAGTTATTGGAATGAGAATAACCTCTACGTGATCCTAACATTAATCCATCCAAGATAAGTCACAAGTCTGGCCCTAGATTGCAACAACAAAATAGCTTTGTCATATAATAAACTACCGTTCAAATATCAAGGCATTTTGATCCTGGATCATATACCAGCATTGCTGTTTGCTAGGCATTGAATGCGGCCAGAGTGGAAACAAAATGGTGTAACTTTGAACTTAGTGAAAACAACTAAAAAAGAGATTGGCAATCAACAAGTGTTCACTTTCTTTCACCCAAGTAAAACTGATATAGTAATATTACATCAACCATGTGGGCAAAAGAAACAGATGTAATTCCTCAATAAGCTTTTAAAGTCGGCTATATGTTCATGGTTTCTATAGAGCATGGAAACAAATGTTTGACTTGCTTATTGGCAGAAAGTTCTAATGAGCGAAATACCATCTTGCTGAAGCTCACAACACAAGCTAAATGGCTAAATATAGAACTAAATTTTGCAAATATAAATTATAAGCTAAATTCAGAATATTAAATTCCAAAAGATAAAGCTAGAGCACAGCTCAACAATTACCTGTTGAGTGAACAACTCCTTCCCTTTTAGAATTGAATTCATTGCTGCAGATTGGTCTTCAAATACACTGTAGAAAGCTTCATAGAATCCATTCCTAAAATTACAGGGACAAAATTGGATATTATCATTTTGACAACTACAAAAAAATAGATGTTATCTATACGAGTAAGTACCGATCTTCCTCAAGAGTATGTTGATCCATCTCATCAAATTTCCGAGTAAGGACTTCAGCCCCAACTGGCGAAAGTACATGCAGAACAAGAGCCTCTAAAGTTCTTGGGAAATTGTGCTGAAAATAGTAAATAATCCAACATGCTTCAAATAATATACAAATGCATACAACTTAAATGATCAAACAAACAACTAAAACCTAAAAAGATTAGTATATAATTCAAGTTGCAGAAGTAGTAATAGCTCCAATATCATTGATAATTGAAAAAACGATGGAAAGCACAACATATAAAACTAAAGAAGCGGTCACAATGCCCTTATCCTAATACAACAAACAAAAATCTCAATCTCATCCAAACATGTTTGTCAACTCATAAGGAATGAAAATTTTCATTGTTATGACCAAGTAATATATCTAACCATAATGAAAACACCCACCCCACAAGTTCAAAGTACCAAGAATTGCATAAAGAATATCAAACTTCTTTGACATTTGCAAGTTTAGTAGGTTAATGTAAACTAACCGCCATAGCAAGAAAGACTTCTTGGAGAGTTTGTGGATTGATGTCCCAGAGAAATTTAGCAACTGGATCATCTTTATAGTCAGCATTCACTATTTTCTCAAATTTATCATTCAGTACAAGCTCATAACCATTTGTAGAAGTTGACAGTGATTGCCGATCCTGGTTGGCGTTGACACTGTTGTGAACTAAAGACACAAGTTCATGAAGCACCTGAACTGCAGCCGGTTCCAATTCTTGCAAAGTCTTCCTCTCTTTAAGTCTTTTCTCTTTTAAATCCATCCCTTTCAACAACTTACCATCATTTACATCGGCATGATCGGCATGATCTGACAATCAGATTATCAATACTGGGTTAGACAGCCACTGGCAAAAAGATAGAAGGGATATTCTTCTCACAAGGAGACACTCATAAAAACAAACTTCATCAGCACCTTCTTGTAATTTACCTACCTGCTTGTTCATTATTAGGCAACTCGCATACCCGCATCCTAGTTTCCAACCCCAATTTACGCAGTAGTTGGTCCTGTCTATTGAAAAAAATAAACATGTCACAAGTTCAATACAATTACTTCGAATTTATGAAGACTAGGGAGAGAAGCACTAATAACCAGATGGTTTAACTTTATAATGAACTTAGCAAACCATTCCCTTCTCCAGACTTGAGATAAAATTATAGAGAAAATGACAGGAGTTCATAAGTTTGTGCTTACTACTTCAACAGCTGTTACTCCTCAAATAGCAATTAAAACCTTTCATAATTGTAATTTGACAACAAATAACTATCTAATCATAGACTTGATAGAATGACAAGGACAGAAAATTATTGATTAATAAGGAAATGAACTACTAGGTCTCTTACAATCAAGAAGCCTAAGAAATATTCTGCCAAAGCTCCTACATGAAGATAACCCCCCTGCAACAGAAAAATACTAACCAATGATATCTCCTCTCCAATAAACCATGTCTCACCAACCAATCCCTCTCTCCTCACACTTGCTACATCAATAACTCTCAACTCACTCAGTCTTTTTCTTTCTTCTGGAATATACTTTCCAAGTAAATGACTTATTTGGGCTCATACCCAAAATTGATCCACTTCACCATTGGTCTCAATGACCAATCTGAAACTTTTTAAACCAGTGAGTGATACTCTAAATAGAAAAAAGGCACAAAGAATAACACTAAAAGAAGCAACATACACATCAGAAGATTTCTAAAAAAAGGAAATAATTTACATGTATACCTCTCTAGGTGTGTTCAAAAGTTACAAAATAGTATACTAAAGTATCAATTTTTAGCTTTATAGCTGTATCCATCCTCCAATACCAACCACCCAGTACGTGAAAAGGAATAAAGAATGAAGTAGAATGTACACTTTATTAGAACTTTCATCAGTAAATGACACAATTTTAACCAGGCACGTACCATTTCTTTGTCAATCAATCTTCGTATGTGTCCCATCCAATAGGTGAATTATAATTGACAAGAAAAAGAATAACATTCAAAAGTCAGTATATCTCATAAGCATTATTTGGGGATAAATTATGCATAAAAACTACATCATCACCAATATCTTACCTTCTCAATATTCTGCGTAAATAATAAGCATCCATGTGTTCCAACATGCAAGACATCATGTTAGATCTCCACCAAAAGTTAATTGCAATGGTCAAATCATCACTATCTACCTGATGGAACCTATAGCAAAAAGTATTAATGAGACCAATGAAATATAAATAACAAATGCGAGACATTTTAAGAAGTTTGTAGATATTTAGATACAAAAACAATAACCAAGGCTTTGCACACTAGGTGGGGTCAACTGCATACATCAAACAAAACCAAAAAGATGTCATGAATCATATCAATAGAAAACTAATTGACCTCTAAATCCTTCTTAATTATTTTTTCTATAATTTTTCTGTCTCCACCAACCTCTAGCGATTGTTTTACCCTACATTTGATCAACTCTCCACAATGAGGCTTCTATAATTATAATACAAGTCTTCTCCACACACCCAAACCATCTGATCCGATGCATGTTTCAACCACATTTTCTACAATGCATTCCAATGCATTCATTCCTAATTCTATCTTGTCTAGTATGTCCCCTCACATCTACTACGTTAAATTTATTCTCCAACTAGCTATTTTACACCCAACATTCAATTCCATTCAATTTTCCTTTAAGCTTGACTGCTGGTGCCTTTCTATCATAGAGGACACCACAATTTCACCTATCCTGCTTAAATCCTATGTTTTACATCTCCCGTTTTTTGGTCATTATGTACGAAGCACTCTAAATACTTTAACCATGTTACCTGTTATATTGTCTAATCCAACTGAGTTGTGTAAAATAAATTTATATTGTCAGATGCGCATAACCAACAAATCTAAGGGAAATACACTAATAGCATTTTAAGCACCAAATACACAGAAATTATGACAAAATATGAACACGAAGCTTAAAGTGAAAAACGAAGCATGATGCTTTGTCTCCAGATGTATAAATAACAAACAGAATTTTAAATTACATTCAGTATATCTTAATGCTTTCCATCCTACAGGAAATATTATACTCTCTTGGCACAACAACCTTTAACAAAGTGTTTTATGCCAATGAATAAAATATGGAAATCAATCTAACAAGGCCACATCATATAAAACAGTACACTTTCAAATGTAACCATTCCAACCTTAAATAATAAGATGGTCCTGGAAATGAGGAAAATATAATGCAACACAAATATACAAAAGAAATGAGAGAGTGGCCTTTAGAAATGTTAGTGTGAAGATTCGTTGGGCCTGTAAGGCTGTATGAATGGATACAAGCAGTTAAGACACAGACACAAATATAAATTGAAAACAAAGCACGCCTATATTTACAATTTGACAAGCATGAAACAATTCAAAGATTAACAACCATCATTGAAAACCTCAAAAATCTCAAACAAATATGTATAGATTCTTTCTTGGGTATATTTTACATGATCTTTTTTCTTTCTGATCAGCAATGGCTGCTAGAAAGATTGACAAAAAATAAATGACAACTTATACTATTATCATGCAACAAGTTTCTCTGTCCAAACCATCCAGCCTAACCCAAGTTCCCCTAGTTCAGATGACAGACACTGAGAAAGTCATATCCTAAAGACATTGTCAAATTTTAGGGCTTACCAGCCTTCGGGAATGAAAAGTCCATCACCTGCCTGAAGAACAACCTTTTGAGCAAACTCCATTGAGCATTCTGCCCTTGGATAAATTGAGTAGTCAGGATTTTCTAGAGATACAGAACTGCCACATGGATTTTATTAGGAAAAAACAACAGAGATGTCAGAATATAATGATGCCTTGGTGACTACTAACTAGTGAGTTGTGTTTTGTGGACTTCACTTCTAAGAGTTGAATTCGTCTCATGCTAGTAATAGCGCAGGGTACAACAACCTATTCAACACATTGATAGAGATAGGAGACCTAACAATCACTGAGTGCATTTGGTCATACAGTAATTCTCTATTTATTCTCTCTCTCTCTCCTCTTAATATTTGTTTTTAAATAATACCTGTGATTAGAAGCCTCCCCGTATATGGGCATTGGGTAGAGTGAGGGACTGGCAGAAGGAGGCCACAAAACAACTACAAAGAATTTGATTGTTAGAGAAGGTTGTAAAATAAATTGAATAGAGGGAAATGAGAAGACTCTTGAAAACAAAGCTTGAGGGAGAAGTAAATAAAGTTCCAAAACTCTATTGGGGGTGATACATTGTTTATCGTCACATTACTTTAGACATTAAATAGACTAAAACATCAGTAAACCATACCAATGTACTGAAATTTACTAATAACTGATACCCTAAGAATGTGTAAAAGAAAACTGAGAAATACCACATCCATCACTCAGAAGAAAAACCACACACTGGCAAGGTCATAGGATACATCAATAAGAGGAAGACATACCTCGTTTGCAGCCAGAAACTATACAAAGAAGATTGTGGTGTGGATCATAGTGAGTACTTGATCTGGCTTCAGCATTGTTCATCCACAAATTTATAGAAGATAACTCTTTTGATGCCAAAATCGAAGGCTGCAGAAAACAAAAAGCCCAAATAAAAAGGGTAGTAATAAAAGCTCCTATTACAGAGAACAACTAGATATACATAGCTGTAGACTACAACAAATAACAGGGATAAATGCACCAACCGTCTGAATGTCTTCCTTTAGGGTTTCTAACTGAACGGTTTCCTGACTATCGCTGTTCATTATTGGTACCTGAAATATACATCACCAACATTCATTTGAAAATATGCCACCATCACACTATCTAAAAAGAAAACAAAAAAACTCACCTTCTAGGGAATTATTTTAGAAATTGTGAGGGTAAATTTTCTTACAATGAAGACGAATATATAATCACCCAAGGTAAGCAGATAGCACTTAGGTTAGATGGTACTCATGGAGATGAATGCCAATTCAGGTAGCTTTTATCACTAACTATTATATAATAGCATTGATTTCACATGCTATACTTTATGCCTATGAATATTCTTCATTGTCATTTCATCAACTTAGGGACAGCGCCAACGCAGAGATGACAATCAAATTCAATGAAATATAACAAAGCACATAACCTTCATAAAAAACAATTAAGAAAATCTTTTTATAAATCAGTTGGCAAAATTACCGACTATCTAATAGATGTTGGATTTTGAACCTGTGCTAAATAAATTTGTTCGGGAGCATCTTCCAAGGATAAACAAGCATGTTTTGTATCATCGTCAGTTTGTGAGGCAGGACAATGATCAAGACCCTGATGGTGGCGCTTACTTTGCATCTGCATCCGCTTCTTGCAAAAATCAAGGAAGTTAGAAAATGGAAGAGGAACCTGCAAGGAAAGAAAAACAGATTAATCACGCATCATTTCATCAGTAGACCGAAAACCATATATAGATAGTTTTTGAGAAACGAAAAAGAATACCCTCTGATGGCTTCCAAGATCACCATAAAAAACAGGTGCAGATTGAGATATCATGGCCTCCACCGTGCAAGAGCCCACGCGTGCCTGGGTTTCAACACATAGCAGCAAATGAAAATGTTCAACAGACTGTTAACTTACTTCAATCAATGATACAAGACACAAGGAGATGAACGATGCAGAGAAGAGAATGTGAGTAAAGTGAAGAGGAACCTGCAAGTAGTCGAGGCCACCGTTGGATGGATTCCAGTGCGAGAATGCCTTCCAACTTTTGGTGCACCCGCGAAAAACCTTTTTTTCCGGATTGAAAAAACCACCAATTAATTAACTGTAAATAATAAATTGCGCATGAAAGAGAGAAGAGAGAGAATAAAGAGTGTTGTGTGTTGTTTACATACAGCGGGAACGTTTGAAAGCTCTATCAGAGAGTCGAAGTCTTTGGCCGTTGGAAGCTCATCGAATCTTCGGATTCGAATGGACGACGACGACTCCATTCAATTCGAAACCTCTTCTTCTTCTTCTTCTAAGGTTTATTATTTGTTTGCTCTCTGAAGCAGCTAGCAAGAATTGAATTGAATGTTCCAATTTCCTGGTTTCAGAAGCTGAGAAATGAATTTGCTGGTAGCATTTGTGTGACCTGTGACCAATGATAATGGTTTTTTCTGGGGTTTCTTCCTTCAGCCCGTTGTGTTCTTCCTGCACCCCCAACTTTTGTTTTGTTGCATTCATTTTACCCCTAAAAAATATATATTAAAATAAATAAATTATTATTATATCTTTACTTCTTCAGACACTTTGAAACCTTATTTCTGTTTTTTTTTTTTTTCTCACCGTTAAAGTTGTGTG
>Ga0214545_1003887_pt1 | contig 28257 bp, 7 predicted proteins | sample CNSS4metaG_FD_160064 | JGI IMG/M metagenome (GOLD analysis project Ga0214545, IMG submission 160064) | Root nodule microbial communities from cowpea collected in UCLA plant growth center, Los Angeles, California, USA - CNSS4 | ecosystem: Host-associated > Plants > Roots > Nodule | place: USA... | reverse complement strand
ATGGTACTTTTCCTAATAAATTAGTATAATTACTTTTTGTGTTTTCTTATAATTTTATATGATGAATGTGAGTTAAAGTGTAAATCCAATCTAATTTAAATTGATTTGGATTGGATTATATTTTTTTCATTAATTTTTTAATACGGAAGTGCATATAAATATATCGTATACACTAAACACACGTTTAAATAAATACATCAAAATGTATATCTAAATTCTAAATATAATTTATAAAATATCAATCATATCGTTCCTGCATTTTATATCCAAATTCAAGAGAAGAAATTAAGCTTGATTTTGTGGTAGAACAGGGAGACTTTGCACGTTAGGTATGGAGTAATATAATGGAAAATGATATTTTAACCCATATTTTTTTACCTATTTTTAACCCAGTACTTTAATCACCATTAAATCATCTATTTTGATTTTTTTTTAATGATGTGATGATCTAATGGTGATTGAAGTGGTGGGTTAAAAAAAGTAGATTAAAATATCATTGTCCAATATAAAATTGGTTTAATTAGTCAGAAGATATCCACGTCTATTCGGACGTGTCATTTTAGTACCCACCTTTAAAAATGTGTCAATTAATTTCAATTTTTGAAAATATGTCTCAACGATATTAATATTTAAAATGACTTACAAAATTAAGTATTGATATTTATATTAAAATTTAGTGGTAAAAATCATGAATAAAATTACGTTAACAATTTTTGTAAGCAATAAACCTAATTGAGACACTTTTTTCAAAAGTTGAAACTTGATTGATATGTTTTTTAAAACAGATACCAAACTGACACATCTGAACAAAAGTGATTACCATCCGACTAATTAAACCTATAAAATTTTATTTGGCAAAATATTACTTCCAAAAGTATTATCTATAAAATTTTTGTCTAGTTTTCAGTTTTGGATCCAATAACCGATCCATTACAGTTAGTTTTTCAAATTTTTGCATTGGATTGGTTTTGTTTAGAACAGTCATTTATATTGCATCCTTCTTGGGTGCAGAAATGTGAAAACAAAGCTGGAAAAATTATGAACGAAGAATACTCGTTGGGGTCATGCATTTTTACTTACCTATTACATCGCAAAAGTATCTGAAATTGTTGGTATTCTGAACTTTTTAGCTCCAAAAATCACCTACTTTATGATAAAACATCTAAACTTTTCATGAATTACCTATAAAAATTCTTTACTGATATACATAACGAAAACTAGAAATTGAAAGGAAAGTTTCAATTATTTAGTATTCTAAAATATACAATTCAACATAAGTATGGATAATATCTGTGAGAATCATACAAAGGATCTAATTATCAACTATTGTCTAAAATAAATTTGCTAGTTTTTATAATAATTTCTAAAAAAATATATTATCATTTTTCTGTTTGAAAAAGCCAAGAAAACGAAATTAAACTAAAGATATAACGAAGCACAGCATAAAACATATACATGTAGATAAGAGGTTGGTGATCCTGATCCAAGGTTTGGACCAGAATTACAAAAGGCAAACAGAGAACATTCCAAAACAGATAGAAATTAGAACCCTACAATTCTATCATCACTAAGCATCGAAGTGCAAAAGACACAAATGAAAAAACTTTCAAATAACCAGAAGATCAAAGATTACTTTTTCACAGTTTTCCTCATCCCTCAAAGCCTTCCGGCCGCCACCTTGGGCGAGGAAAAGTCATTCCACAAGCTTTGGCCACTTCCAACAAATTCATATTATCAAAATTTGGTTCTTCTTCCTTACTAAACTCTGTAAGAAATCTTAACACATCAACCACATTCATTTTCACACGTTTCACATCACTCTTCTTCCCAGTTCCAGAACCTTCCACAGCACCATCACTTGACTCACTTTCCGCCACTTTCTCTGATTCACTCAAACCAACGTTCCCAACGACGGTTTCTAAAATCTTGGCAGAACAGTCTGAAGCTTTTTCTGCTTCAGAAACCAGCCCCATACCCTCTGAAGAATCCACACCCAGATCGACCTCCGAAAGTTTTGATTTTTTCGCCGGTGGCTCCCCCGAACGAGACAGTTCCCTATCGGAAACCGCAAATTCATCAAACCGGCCATCACGAATCTCGCCCACAACATCTCTTGGTTCTCCGTGCGAGCATTCACCGACGCCCATTTCCTGCGTCAGCTGAACTTCCGAAAACCCTAACTCCGAATCCTTACCCAAATCAACAAACCCCAACCCGTCACATAAATCGACGGACCCCTGCGTCCCAGCGGCAATATCGGCTGCGTGATTAACCGTGTAAGGGTCGTTGCCGTCGGTGGCAGCCTCCGGCGGTGTGTGGAAAACGTCTTGGGGGACGGAGTCTTGGGAGTCGGACAGCGACACCATGACGATGGAGTTGAAGTGCGGCGGGGACTCGGCGGAAGCGAGTGAGGGGGAGTGGTCACGTGAATCGTCCATGAATTTTTGCTCGGACAAGGAAACACGGAAAGGATCGAAAGGAAGAGGTAGGGGTTGATTGTGAACTTGGTAAATGTTTTCTACTGTAGGGTAAACTGTAAATGGTGAAATAAATAATATATTTTATATTTTACAATAAAGAGATAAATTATTTAGTAAATTGTAATCGTGAAATAAATAAATAATAAACTTTATTTATTTCCCGTTCATATTTCATCAACTTTGAAAGTAAACTTCTTATACTTTTAATCATAACACTTTTAATTACATTTAAAATTTATTTTAATTAAAATATCATTTATTAGTTTTAATTGAATTTTATTTTAATTGAAATTTATTTCAACAAAATGTTAAGTAATGTTACAACTTATAATATCAATAAAATTAATATTTAATTGTACTAAATTTTAATGAGATCAAACATAAAAATAAAGTGAATTTTAATTATATTTATTTTTAATTAAATAGTACACATAATTATAATTTTTTTTATTGTATTAAATTAATTAAATTTAGGTTTTCTTTAAACGGAATATATTCTCCTAAAATAGTTATCAGGCGGTATAACAAAAGAAATTACGATTTACAGTTTTATTCAAGGATCCTAACAATTCTACAATATTAAAATTGTATGGATCTAATGAATATTATGTAAAATTATAAAATTTCACAATTTTACTATTTAAATCTTAATTTTAAGTATAAACGCACTTCTCATTAACTTCTATATCTTGATACAATATTATAACACTTGTAATTTTTCATTTTTCTTAGTTATTTTAGACATAATTTACTAAAATTAATCCTTATGTTTATAAAAATAAAAGATCGAAAGAATATTATATATATATATATATATATATATATATATATATATATATATATATATATATATATATATATACTAAAGACTTAAAGAAGTAATTCATATAATTAATGTTAGATAATATTGATGAATATTTTTATAGTCTTCTAATAAATATTATTGGTGGTGTTTTTTCTTTTTTCAAAGTTAAGAAAAAATAGCTATTATTAACTATTATAATTAAAAAAGTTATGAACAAATATATTAAAAATTTAATTTTGTTTTGCTTATTTAAGATTTAGCTATTATTAACTATTATAATTAAAAAAGTTATGAACAAATATATTAAAAATTTAATTTTGTTTTGCTTATTTAAGATTTTGAGATATTGAAAAATAAAACCCAACCAAACCCTTGTAAGAAAGTTACAAAATTATATATTATGAATGTTATATGCGGATGAAATATTTACATTGAAGGTCATTTGTGTATATTAAATTGGGAAATTTCTATCATATATTTTTATTCTGATAACATGTTATGAAAATAAAAACAAAATAAATAAATTGAATTCATCTATTTGATTTATGTATAACTAATAATCTATTTATTATTCTTTAAATTTTCACATCTTTTCAAAAAGTCATTTATAGGGTATCAAATTTAACTTAGTCTATTTTGTATAATTATATATTTTTTAATTTTACAAAATTTGATTTTGAAATTTTTAGAACTGTGATATAAACATTCAAACACATTAACAACTATCAAAGCTAAGAATTAACATTTTAAAATGGCATGTACAAAAATAGGAAGCTTATTAAATCAACAATAGTAACACAAGAAGGGTGTAATGTAACAATAGGTATAAAAATCTTTTTGTAACTTTAAAAAGGTAAGAAAATGTTACATTGTAAAAAAAATTACTATTACCTCCACTTCTTCATTGGCTTCATATATTCTTTCTTCTAAACTTGTTGCTCTTTCATCAATATTCAGCATGACCTTTGTTTGAGAGAAGGTAAAGTGAAGAGATAACACTTCTTTTTCTATTTTTTTTTTTTATGTTTTCAATGAAACTTAAGAATGTTGACCCCTTGTTTGGCTCTACTACCACACTACTATATTAGTTTATACGAGTGTTATATCAATAAATTTTGGATTTTATTTATCTAATTTAACTTTTATATGTTTGTTATATTTTTCTAATTTCATGTTACTGATAGCGACTTCACTGTCGGTGATATGAGAATTAAATATATATTCTGCGCTTGAACAAAGTTGTTAAAATGTGATTAAAAAAAAACTGTGGTTAATAGTTAATAAAATATTTTTAATATTATATATTTTAACAATCTTTGGTATCTCTGTTTACTTTTATTACGTTAACTTCATTATTGTTATACATTGATGAATATATTAAATATATAAAATCGCAACTAAATACTTTAAATGAGATTACACAATTTCTTTTTTCAACGTACACTGTTAAACATTTATTTCAATATTTTAAAATATATATATATATATATATATATATATATATATATTTATATTTATTGTAAAGTTCCGATTATTTTGAAGGCACATCACATAACAAGAAAAAAAAAATAGAGTATATACTCTCTGCTATCACCTACTACCACACTAAAAATATCATGTAATGATTTCAACACGTAAATAATCTCTAAAATCAAATTAAAAAAATCAGAGTCAATTATAGTTAATGGTTTTTTTATATTAGTCAACTATGAGTTGCAAAATAAAGATCTACAAAATTAATTCAAGCAATTTGAAAATAGTTATTTTATTGTAAGAAGTGGTTCTTTTAATATATTATTTTACCATTATTTTAATACATTATTACTTTAAACCATTGTTTGGTTTGGCCTATTGGAGTGATCTAAAAATTAGCTTTTGCAAATGCTATTTGGAAACAAAATTTCCTGGATTGAAAAATAACCCTGTCTCTAAAATTTTGCTGTGAATAAATTGAAAAAAAAAGAAAACATTGGTTCCAAAAATTACTGAACCAGAAAAATAAGTGCAAAGTGTCTTGGGAGTTTGGTTATGTCCCTTTCAAGAACAAAGAATTTGAGAGAGAGGAGGAGTTAGCAGAAAGGACCATTGGGGTCAGACTCTAATGGAAAACATGTGGAAGAGAATAGTTTTTATAATTATAATAAAAATTAATGTGTAAATTAATAATTTTATTTTGTTGAAATAGCAACAGATTGTTGTTGTGATTTAGTTAAGGAAAATATGTAGTGATATTATTGTTTTGTTAATGAGTATGATAATATAATAGTGAAAAGCAAAACAAAATTTGAAGTTGAAAAAGATAGAAAATTGACTTATTTTGGAAACTGGGAATAGTATTATATATTATATGATGGTGTTGAATTATTTGATGATTCTATAATAAACAAAAAAATTAGGAGGTGTTTAGTTTCCGATTGGATCAACGAAGAAGCATTGAGGGTCATCGATGACGATGAGTTCTTTCTTCCAAAACGTGGACTGGCACCATGAATCTTACCCTGCATATCGCGATTTCTACTTTCTTCCCCTTTTCGCTCTTTTCTTCCCATCCATACGCTTCTTTCTCGACCGATTCTTCTTCCAGGTTCGAACCTTTTTCTCTCCGCATTGACTTCCAATTATTCAACGCGTTTCCGTTGTAATCAATTTCAGCTTTGACCTTCTCTGCACTCTGCTTGATTCTTCATCGCATACGCGCGCAGAAACTGGCCAGACGATTGATTTTCGGAAAGGGGAATGAGAATCTCGACTTGCACACAGATGAGAGAAGAAAAAAGATTAGGAAATTCAAGGAATCAGCTTGGAAATGTGTTTATTATCTTTCTGCTGAGGTTCTGGCTCTCTATGTTACGTATGACGAACCCTGGTTTACCAACACGAGAAACTTTTGGGTGGGGCCAGGGTCTCAGGTCTGGCCAGATCAAAAGACCAAGTAAGATTGTTAGCTTGTTTGTTTATTTCTGCATATCATCTCTACTTACTCCAATGTTGAATGGTGTTTTTTCTTTCCTTTATTTGTTTCTAACTCTTACCATTTCAGGTTGAAATTGAAGGCGGTGTATATGTATGCTGCTGGGTTTTACTCATACTCCATTTTTGCTTTAATATTTTGGGAAACCAGGCGCTCCGACTTTGGGGTCTCCATGAGTCATCACGTTGCTACTGTAATTCTCATTGTGCTGTCTTACATTTTTAGGTATCTTTTCATTCAAGGTTTTTTTTTTCACCTCCAATTTAATAGTCTTTGTTCGTTTTTTCTTATTTGAGTTCTCTGAATTGACTTCAATTCAAGCACCTTATCATAAGATGTAATTTTTTCATCTGTTTCATACATTTACTTTGACTAATCAATTTTGTTGACTTACTGGTCTTTAGGGAAAACAAACGGTAAAATAATATTTCAAAATTTTATACTACCTTTTCATTAGCTCACATACACACACAAGACAGAGAGAGAATTATGGAGCTAGTTCCCACACTTGTTCTATTTAATTTTAGTGTATTTTTCCCTTGGAAATTTGATTGTGATTCTGTTCTATGTTTCCTGAACATATTCAGGTTTGCTCGTGTTGGATCGGTTGTGTTAGCAATTCATGATGCTAGCGATGTGTTTCTGGAGATAGGGAAAATGTCCAAATACAGTGGTGCTGAAACTGTGGCTAGCTTTGCTTTTATTCTATTTGTTTTATCCTGGATCATATTGCGCCTCATTTACTACCCATTCTGGATTCTCTGGAGTACAAGGTTCATATTATTTTGTTTCCAATTTACACTGTTTCTCTTCTCTCTGTTATATATTGTGGTCCTCACCTGCCTCTTATGTGTGTTCCTAAAATCTAGGTGAATAAAAAACTGATGTCCCTACCTATATTTATTAAGAGTAAAAAAGAATTAATGAAATACACTCTAAAGGATGATGGCCCCCTGTTGCTCTTCAAATTCAAAAAGTTTTCATCTTATATAAAATATACATTTCTCTCCATGCATTCTTAACAAAACAAAAGTACTTGTTTTTTGTTTTTTAATTTTCATTCCTTCGTTTGTCACTTTGATTTTGTGGATTACAGATTAACTGTTAACTATTCCTCCATACGAGTTTCTTTGTTACAAATTTAGTGCTTATATGCTTGAGTTGTTTTGAATATGTAGACAATGATTCATTGACTGATACATTTGTGGAGCAGTTGCAGTACCCATCCATGTCAAAGCATGCATGTTATCCTGTAATACAAAATTACCTAAGCTAGACCTGTATTCAATTGCAGGATCAACCATGAGTGTAAAGAAAACAATTTTAAGTACTATTTTAGGGATGAAGCCATTTTCTTAGTTAATGGTTAGATTGTCTAGAGTCTCTGACCTCAATCTCTTGTAGAACATGCTCTTCTGCTCAGGTTTATAAGAGACGGAGAAAAAAAAGGACCTGTTAGGTAACTCTAACTAGACAAGAGTTAGGTTAGCAGGAGTTAGTTGCTGACTTGGTCGGCTGTAGTCAGGATATGTAAAGGCCAAAGGTCTAAAGAGATGGCCAAGGAAAGTTTTAGACGTTGAATGGAGGCTCCAAGTTCCTTGAATTATATGGGTGTTCTTTTCTGTGATTTCAAATTGGTATCTGTCCTTTGAATCCAGGAGTTGTGTGTGGGGAGTAGAAGCATATTTATGGGGAGTACATGGAAGGAGTCCTGGGTGAAGGCTTTGGAGAAAGTGGCAATGAGCTGGAGTCAGTTCCTATAATGGTTGGTTGCAATATCTGAAGCAAGATTCATACATGAAGTATGTGCATTAGACACTGGAGAGGTTGGTGCCTGTGATGTCTGAAAAAGGTTTAAGTACATGAGACCCCAGGGCTGAGATGGCGATAGAAGATGGAGTGGAGTCCAAATGGAATGAGCAATTCGAATTTGGGAAAGGGGAAAAGTCTAGGAAATCTTCGAAGGGATGCTTTGGGATGGACTGCAAAAGTATTTTTTATTAAGGGGAACTAGTGAAGAAGAAAACGTGGGGGCAGTGATGGTTTTTCTTGAAGGAGATGTGCTGTCATGGTTTCAACAGTAGCAAACTTGGGAACAAATCAATCTTGGGAAGAGTTTAAGACTGTCTTGTTGGAAAAGTTCTCACCAGTCTTTATGGCTGATCCTTTTGAATCTCTTCTAACCTTGAAACATGAACAGGCAATGGCCATCACCTAAATTCATAGGCTAACAAGAGAGAGAAAGGGCTAGATAAGTAAGCATTTTATGTGAATTTCAAATGGAAAGGGAGAAGATCAAGAAGAATAAAAATTTTGTCAGAGGAAGAGTCTTTCGTAGTTGATGAATAAGCGCACACCACTGAGGGAGTAAGATAGGATGGCCAGATGTAATAACATTTGGAATCAATCTTGGGGGAAGGGCAAATAATTGTGCTTGTACCCTATTGCAGATCTATTGTGGATGCACTGTGATAATGTAATTTAAATCCACATCGCAATGCAAGCTGTTGCAGTTGCAGGTAGCTCTCCAATAGCAATGTTGCTGTCGCAACAGGTGTTGTGGTATGGAATTTAGAACCTCAATTCTAATATAAAAGGAGGGTGAAGAAGAGGACAAAAACTAGGGTGAAAGATACAGACATAGAAGATCAATTGAAAACTTAGCTTTCACATAGGATGACCAGATGTAATAACATTTAGAATCAATCTTGGGGGAATGGCAAATAATTCTGCTAGTAGCCCTATTGCAGCTCTATTGTGGATGCACTGTGATAATGTAATTTTAATCCACATTGCAATGCAAGGTTGCGGGTAGCTCTCCAACAGCAATGTTGCTGCCGCAACAGGTGTTATGGTATGCAATTTAGAACCTCAATACTAATATAAAAGGAGAGTGAAGAAGGGGACAAAAACCAAGGTGGCAGTATTAGTTAATTGTGGGCTACTTAACTTTCTCAATTTTATTGGTTGCAGCTAAATTTATGGGCGATAGATACCCTTTCTTATTCTGAGGTGTAGGGCGATTGTTTTAAAATAAGGTACATGAGAATGTGCTGATGGGTCAAGCTTGAGATGTAGGATATTGTTATTCAGTAAAACTTCATATTTGGTTTAGGGGAGCAAGCATTGTCTCTTGATCAATGAAGTGTTGTTTTGAGAAAATATGCCCTTTTATTCTTTGATGATATCCCTACATATATTAATACAATGGATGAACATGTGAAGCACTTAAAGTTGCTCTTGCTGATACGAATGCAACTTCATTTAAAGGTTAATCAAAAGAAGTGCATCTCTGGATAAGTAGCTTGTAGTCCCTCGGTCACATTATCACATATAAGGTGTGACAACTGTTCCTAATGAATTAGAGGCAGCATGATTGTCGCCTTTTTTAAGGAGTTAAGGTGATTTCTTGATCTTATATTACAAGAAATACATCAATGAGTATGGTAAGGGGGGTAGTAACGTTTACTTCTTACTGTAAAAAGACATTGCCATTGGGATTGAGAGGCGTAACTAGCCTTTGGGAAATTTAAGGCTGTTATAACTACTTTTCCTTTATTGGCAGTTCTGGATTTGTAGTAACAATTTTTTATGGGAACTAACTCTGCAGGGGGGGGAGGGGGAGCGGCTAGATTGGCTGCAATTTTGTTACATCAGACTATTAGCATTATGGAACCAAATCTTATCTGAAAAAAAGCAACATAAATCAATTTGAGGGGGAATTGATGGTTGTTATGTTGGCTGTGAAGTAAACACACTATCCTTTGGGTGCATTTTATATCAGAATAGATCAGAGAAGTTTGAAGTTTCTTACTGAATATATAGTAATGACCAAGGCTAAAATTATAAAGGCCACTAAGTTGATTGGTTGGTTATGATTTTGATATACAATATAGATTGGGTAAGTATAATTCAGTTGCAGATACTCCTTATTGTGCATCTTTTGCTTCCCTTTCATTAGCCCAGGGGGTGGAATACTTTATTCGGAAGATGAGCTGCAGTGGAGGAGGAGGGGGTTTAGGGAAGAGTAGCAGGGTCTATGTTTAGGGAAGGCACAAGGTCAGATATAAGAATTTATGTAGCATCATGTGTAGTTTGCCAACAAAATAAATTGAGCACATCATCACCTATGCAAGACTGTTGCAACCCCTACCTATTCCAACAAAGGTTTGGGTTGACATTTCTAAGGATTTTGTGGGGGCCTTACCCAGGGTCAAGGATACTGTTTTATTGTGGTGGATAGGCTAGGTAAATTTGTTGATTTATTTACACTTGCACACCTTTTTCAGCTAAGGATATTGCAAAATTGTTCGTCTCAGAGAGAGTTCATTTGCATGATTTTCTGTCAATCATTGGAATGACAGAGATAAACTTTTTATGAGTTGGTTTTGGAACAAACTAGTAAAGCAGAAACCCTACTTCAGATGAGTTACTTGCCATCCACAAATGGATATGCCAACTAAAGTGCTCAGTCATTATATTTGAGCTCATCGACAGGTATAAAACCATGACAATGGTAGCTGCATCTAGCTTGGGCTGTGTTTTGGTTCAATAACAATTATAATGCCTCCACCAATGTCCCTTTTCGGAGTATTGTATGGAAGGACCCTCTATTGTTTAAAGGAACAAAAATCCTTTCCAAGATTGAGAAAGTAGATAGGCTGACTCAACAAAGATATCCTACTGCAGGAGCCGTTTGAGGGTTTTCTAAGAACATAATAGCAGATGAGATGAGACACAATGCCAACTGTCACAGAAGATGTGGTTTCGAGGAAGGTGACTGGGGAGTTTTGACGTTACAACCATATGATGAGATGAGATTGTTGGCTAAAAGACCCAATGTAAAGTTGAGCCTGATGTTTTGTGGACTTTAAAAGGTTTTAAGTAGGTGGGGGCATTTGTTTACAGATTAGAGTTTCCAGCTACAGTAAAATTCACCCTATTTTGAGGGTTAGCAAGTGAGAAGTTAACTTCTGATTTGAGCATAACTTTGTAAAGGTCAAAGGTGTAAAGAGTGAATCAGGAAAGATTTTAGACAATGAGTTGGTGGGGAGGGGGTGGGGGGGAGCATCAGGTTCCTTGAATTACCTGGGTGTATTTTCTGGCAATTACCAGTGAAAATACACATTCTTCCTCTGTTACATTCTCTCTTTCTTTTTAATCTTACCCTGGTCCTGTTCTATAACACTTTGGAAAAGTATTGTTGTCATTTGGACTGTTTAAGAATGTGGCAAAATCTGATTGGGTAATGTCAGTGCTATAATAGTAAATTAGAGAAACAAAATGTATTATCTTGCTGCATTAGATTTACCTCTGTATCACTACACTGTTGTTTTTAACTCCTCCCCGCTCAAGAGTCCCTTTAACATTTTCAAATTTCAATATAAATGACTTCAGTTTCTATATAATGTAGGTGTTTTTATTGGCAAAAAGATATAGCGTTAGGAATATATAGATTTTTAATGATCCTTATTCTGAAAATGTTTTTCATGCTCTTCTGTTTTATACCATCCATTTCATTTTTACTTATTTGATATTCAGGTCATTAGTTTTCAGTGTTCTAATGGGTTTTACGTTGAATTTATCCAAAAACGTTTAGCTTTTCCATTGTTAAGTTTTTAGCTGTCTTGTTAATAAAAGAAATTTGTTAGTCTTCATAAGAATTTTAACAATTCAGTTTGAGGAGTAATACACAATTGTCTTTTATTTATGTCATTGCGATCCTCTGATCATTTGCTTTTTTCCCCTTTTCAGTTATGAAGTTCTGCTCACGTTGGATAAGGAAAAGCACCGAGTGGATGGTCCAATATATTATTATCTGTTCAATAGTCTTCTGTACTGCTTGCTTGTTATGCATATTTATTGGTGGGTGCTGATATTTCGGATGCTTGTTAAACAAATCCAAGCAAAAGGGAAAGTTAGTGAAGATGTTCGATCTGGTAAGTTGAAATTGTGTTGTGTGCAAAATGTAAACTTTTTATTAACTGAGCAACCTTGTAAAAAATTTGTTCCCCATGCCTAGTGTTTGCATTTAACTAGAAGAGAAAAACAACTATAGAAATATATTATGATTGTAGACGTAAGTTCTAGCTTTGAGTTATTATGAACAGAATCTGGAATCTAGATTAGAAATGTTATTTAGTTGACTTTTGCTTAGTTTATAGTTTTTTCTTCTAATTCCACGTGGACACTGAAGTTATTAATAACTGAAAAAAGAGGCTTATCAAAACTAAAGTTGACAAAAAGAATATGACTTCACATCTTTGTGATCTGATCTATAGAATAAAAATTGAATGTCTTTTGTTCAATTAATTAGAAGTTGATTTACTTTCTGGTATTGGCTTTAGTCTGTCATTTTTTATTATTTGTGTATTGGTTAACAGGAAATTTCCTTAATTGTTTATCTGCAAACTGCTGCACATTTTGTTTCTGCAGATTCAGATGAAGACGAACATGAAGATTGAGTAGGGAAGCAAAAGCATAATGTAATCTTTGGACAAAGGTGAATTTTTGAAATGACGATTGTTTTACAACATTACATATGAATGCATCTTTTGTGGTAAATATGTTGATTATGTTAAACTGTCCATACTTTATTTTATTAGAAAGAGTTGGTTGCGTTTGTCCGTAATTATATTGTAAACTAGGATCAACTTATAAGTTTTTTGTTCTTCTAGTTCAATGTAACAAAAGCTTAGAAGGAAACTACACGGAAAATATGATTAAAGCCTTTGCCGGTCTCATTGCATATTATGAACTCTTTAATTATATATTTTGCTGGCATTGTCTCATGTGGAAAAAGAGAGAATTTAAATTTCGTCTTTGTTAGGTGAGATACAGAGCAATAAAAAAATGTAAGACTAGTGCTGTATCTTTTAAGGGTTGCTACGACTTACTTTCCTTAAATTAAGTGAGATGGTGTTTGGTTTTATTTCTTGCAGATGTGTGATTAGCCTCAACCGTTTTCTGTGCCTTTGGCCACAACGCTAATATTTTCAACTCTTATTCAAATTTGAGAGGATTGTATCTATACGGATTGGAGTACAGACTTCGGACCTGGTATAAAAAGGGTAACACATGGAGGGAATTTTTATTCTTCTAAACTCTTGGTCTACACTGCGCATCCTGAAGTTTAGGTCGTACTGCCTGACATTTGGTTAAGACATTTTGACTTTCATGATTATTTGTCCCTCGTTCAAATTACAAGTATTGTGTCCATTAATGTTTTCTGCACAGATGTTATCCTCTTGCTTTTCATTTATTGGAGAAGAAAATTATTGGTGTTAGTTGCTGTGGTTCTGAACTTGTTCAGGGTTATGTTGATTCACGGAATTCAGCTTTAATTCACAATTAAATAAAAAGTAAAAGCCTGTCATAAATTATTTTCCCACTTTATTCTGATAATACTGTTTAGATGCTTTTTCTCATTTATGACTGCCAGGGAAAGGGGAAATGAGCCAAAAGATTGAGTTTAAGTTATGAATAAAATATTGCGTCAGGGGCTTAAAAACTCTAGAGTTAGTGCCAAGTCTATCTACAAACTCATTCACGAAGCCTAATATGGGTAAACATCACAGGTGCTTCAAATGTTCTATGTTTTCTTTCATTTTGGACTGTAGATCTCATCATCCGATTTCGTATCAATTAAAAAATATAAAAATGATTTTCATTATACAAATACAAATGATGCAAATTTTATTATAAAAGTTAATTTTGTAAAATTGAATTAGATTAAAATCTACTTTTCAACTTCTGATAAAATGACCAGTGAACAAAGATGATAATGAGAGATAAAATCCTGAAGCTAGAAGAAAGTTTTGGCCTTGTTGTGCGGAAGAAACAGTACATGACAATGAAGACCAAATTGTTGAGAGAAGAGAGCATGGACTTGGCACTAACGATCTGAGTTCTGATTTTTTATTGGTTTTTTTTACTGTTTTTAAATATCTTCTTAATATATTTTACAACTATTCTCATGACGACATCAAGGTGGGTACATGTCATTCGAAGCTGTCTTTCCACGTGGTCGTGACAACCAGGTTGCATCGTATAATGTGTTTGTTCAACGATGGGGTGATTTTCTTGGTTCTCCATCGTATAATGTGTTCAAAAGTGTTGCATACACAAGAATAAAAAGACCTATACAAGTTCTTTTAAGAAGCTCGATATGGGTTGTTTGTTCTTTCACTAAAACTTAGAAAAGAACCAACAAAATCATTTCGAAAGAATAATGCAACAAGTTCAATCATAATCATATTAATTTTATATATGAAAATTTAATCACAAATATAATAAATGTTACCACCATCAATATAATATATATAGAGAAAAAAAGTGAAAGAGTAATGAAATAGATTAGTTTCATTCTCAAACCTTTAATTTTATTTTATAATAAAAAAATAGTAATTTCTCTAGTAAAATGTGTCCTTAATTGTTGTAATTCTTTCTCTTCTTTATTAATATATTAAAAGCAAAGATCAAAGGCAAAAAGAAGTAAAATAGTTGGAAGTGTGCATCTATTCTTTCTTTGTTTTCTTTCAGATTTAATTACTCATATGGTACCCACTTTGGTTAAAAAAGTGCTTCAATTAGGTCTTTTTTAGACAGAGTTGACTAACGACGTGTCACATGTTAGTTTGTGGTTTTTTTGATTTTTTTTTAATTTTTTTTAATTTTTTGAAAAAATATTTAAAAATGCCACGTGTCAAGTTTCTATGTGTGACATATGACATTGTTAGTGTCATGTGTTAGTGTCACTATTAGATGTCATTGTGTTGAGTTCGATTTAGTTCCCATATATGTCTTTTTGTTTCAATTTAGTACTTACTTATGAGTATTTGATTCAATTTTGTCCCAATTTTTTTAATAATTAAAATATTTTTGTAATCCATTTTTTATAAGATTAAAACTAATTAAGTATAAATATTTTTACAAAATTAAGTACTAATATTTATATTGTTTCTCTCAATTTCAAACCAAATTTATTATTTGTATAAATGTTTTACTAATTCTTTTATTAAAAATGACTTTTTAACATATTACTTTATTAATTACTTTTTTATTAAGTACTTATGTTTTGTTAATTATTATTTTTTTCCAAAATAGAACAATATTGTCTCTTACTAATTTTAAACCAAAATTTCTATTTGTATGAATGTTATACTAATATTTTTTTATTAAAATGACTTAATAAAATGACTTTTATCACTAAATTTTAATATAAATATCAAATACTTAATTTTTGTAAAAATTTTATACTTAATTACTTTTCATTTTATAAAAAATGGATTTTAATTATTAAAAACAATTAGGTCAAAATTGAATTAGATACTCGTCAGTAGGTACTAAATTGAAAAAAAAAAATATATATGGCGACTAAATCGAAATCAACACAATGACATCTGATAGTGACACTGACATGTGGCATTGCAATACCACATGGCACTAACAATGCTATGTGTCACACACAAGGACTTAACAAATGGCATTTTAATTTTTTTTTCAAAAAATTTAAAAAAATTTAAAAAAATTTAAAAAAAAATTAAAAAAAATAGAAAAAAAACATAGACTGACACGGGACACGTCGTTAACGACATTAGTCAACTCCGTCTGAAAGGGACTTAATTGAAGCACTTTTTCAAAAGTTGGGATGCAATTGACATTTTTTTAAAAGCGGGTACCAGATTGACACACATGTACCAAAGTGGGTATCATCCGAGTAATTAAACCTTTCTTTTACTACACATAGACAAGCAAGATATTAGTATTAAAAATATTGTAAATTTAAAATACATGGAGAAATCGTATGGAAAGGGGTGTAGTGCAGAAGCGACTCAAGAGTTTGGGAAGTCTTTTATTTAAAATTTATTTTTCGAGTTCTTTTGATGCAAAATTATTTATTAATTTTCATTATTAATTTCATTTATTTATTTTTAATAGGTAATAAGGTTAATCCATTTAATCATTCTTGAGACATGGTTGATCTTAAATAAGTTTTCTATTATTTTTAACTTTGAGAAACTCCTTTCGCTTGAAGCACTTGACACTGAAATTGTTAACATTATTCCATAAACATTTAGAACATTTAGAAAGAATATATTCTTCTTATATAATTAAGATGTTAATTGGTTTATCATTTTCCAAATCTATCATTTCTTTATGTTCTTACCCAGATCTTGAGGTGGACACTTTAGGAGGTGGACGAGCCTAGGATCTTCGAGTGCCTCATGTGATGATTCTAGTGAGAGGGATCCACCAGTAGAGAACTCTCCAATGCTCAAGACAGTAAGAGTTATGGATAATTGTATGCAAATAATATTTTTTGTTCAAGATGCCCGATATATCATAACAATGCCAATATAAATAGGGCCTACATGTTAATATTGTAATTAAGCAGAATTGATTACGATAATAATCACTTACCTATAATTATTGTAATTAAGGCATATCATTAATGCATGATCTTAATTGACGAGGGGGAGTCATAATAGCCACTTAATTATGATTATTTGGGTCCATCATGTCCAATTGGGTCCACTATGCACACTCTCAAGAAATTTAATTTTGAAAATAAATCAAATCGATAAGTATCCAACAAATTATAATCTTTCAAAGATTTTTAAAAAATGTACAATTCAGTGACTTTAATTTTTTAACACTAAATATAAAAAATATAAATATCTTTATATATTTTAAATTGTTCAAATCTAATTGGAAGTGTGGTAATTTTTTTATCTACAATATACAAAAATATGCAAAAGGTAATCAATTCTAAATGATTCTTGAAGAGATTTTAAAATTTCATTCTCAATATTTTCATCATATTATTTTTTTTTTTGGCATCTAATATGTTTTTCATGAAACTTATCTTCGCAACTCGATAGTAAGTCTTTTTTTTCCTAAACTTGAATTTTCTTTCTACAGAAAACTCAACTTTGAATTATGCTCCAATTAATCTATTATCTACCAAAAAACTAAAAGTAACTCATAATCTAATTAATAGTTTTGTAGAAAAAATTCAGTTCCTCATCAAGATGTATGCAAAAAAACTCTCGAAACTAATAAATCGAAAAATAAAATTGGAAAAAAAACACATTTCTAATTTTAATACAAATCCAAAATAGAATAAAAACAATACAGCACAAATAGAAAGATAAAAAATATTAACTAGAAATGAGAATGTAAAAATTGGTATATACGAACAATATAAGATTTAAGGAATGTAATTTACTAAAACTCTAAAAGAAGGACTCTTAGAAGAAAAGAAAGTAAGGAGAAGCAAGAACAGTCACCTAGCGATAAAAAGATAGAAGAAAATAGAATCTAAATTGATTATTAGAGAATAAAGATAACTAATAATTCTCTTTTTGGTAAATAAAATTTTAATTTACTAAATAAAGTTTTTAACTCATTAATTATCATTTTTAATACCAATAAAAATTAATAGACACTAATAATAATTTAATTAAATTTTATTCTCAAACATAAACTTATAATTAATTTTTAGAGCTATATTAATAATAAAAAAATTTAGGCCTTTTTTTAAATATAATTTTATAATTAATTTAATAGAGGTATATTAGTAAAAAAATAAATTGATGTCTTTTTTCTTAAACATAATTTTATAGTTAATTTAATAGAAAAATATTAGTAGTAAAAGAAAAAAAAAATTTTGAGGCCTTCTTTGCCTGGAGGCTTAAAAGTGAATACTTTACTTGCTTTACCTTTAAGCCGACCTTGAGAGACTGATACCTAATTTAATAACTTAAGAGAATTCTATGTGATAATTCAAAAAGAAAAATCATATTTTGGCTCTCATAATTTGATTCTCATTTTGTACTACCTGATGATGTGACTTAGTGTGAAGCATTGATTAATGTACAATGTGCAACTATCTTTTCCTTTGATAGAATCAATGCCCAATACTAAGGGACGTCAGGGAGTACAAAATAGAAGTTAAATTGTGGGTGTCAAAATATTATTGTCCAATTCAAAAAGAGATAATTCAATGATTCCATGTCTATAATGACAAGGAAGCAAGAAAGAAAACAAAAGGTTTTGAAAAGGATAACTACAAGTGTACTCGGTGTAATAAGGATGTTATGAAATCACAAGATACCTAAGAGACGGGATCATAATTGGGCATCAAAGAATTAAAAAATGAAATACACTTGTTGTAACTACTAATGGCAAAGAAGATAACAAATACATAATGCTTTTGCTAAAATTACAAGTAGTGATGATCTTAATAGTAAGAACTTAATAAGTACATTTCTTATTTTAAGTAATGCATGGATAATTGACTCTATGTGTTTTTATCATGTGATTTTTTATCTTGGACAAATTAAAAATCTCAAACCTTCCTTTAAAAAAAATATTTTCACAACCAATGACAATAAATCCATTATAATTTAAGAAGGAACTATCTATATTTCAAGCAATTCAAACTTTTATATTGTGCTTGTTGTTCCTCTCTAAAATATAATTTATTATCAATCTCTCTAAGAACAAGTTCTATTATTGCAATTTTTCGGTTTGACTCTTGTTTTTAAGGATATTCAAATGAGAAGGATCTATTGTGGTATTTAGTGAGAAAGGTTGTATTATTTGGATTTGATAGAAAAAGATTAAAAAGAAAGGCTTAGTTTTAATGAAAAAAAGGTTTCACACTAACACAAAAATAGACATTTACGTCACCTAACTTACGTTTGACAATGAAAAGATCACAGTAAAAAAGTGCAGTGACATTTTTGTAAATAAGTGGAAGCAATTTATGTCAAACATCTTTTTATTTGACGTAAAATAGATCATTTACGTTGGACAAAACAAAGTCCGACGTAAATAATATGTTTTATGTTGAGAAAAAATATATTTAACATAAATATTTTCCATATATCAAAACTAGAGTTCTCCTCCTCATTTTGCGCACTATGCGAAAACAACGAAAATACTCTTGCGAGTTAGGGTTTGATCTCCATCGATGAAATGATGGAAGTTTGGAGATTCGTTTATGTGTATTCATTAGCTTTGCTTTGCCATTGAGGTGTGTTTGCTAATATTTCCTTTTTTATTTGTGACCATGACTATTTATTTAGGAACTTAGTCATGGATTTATATCAATATCCTATTTGTTTTGTTTGCAATGTTTGTTTGTAAAAATAAGTTGGTATTGTATGCAATGTTAGCTTGTAAAAATACATTGCTAAAAAAAGCTTGCATTTTTTACGTTTATGATATTTAAAATCAAAATAAAACCTCGATTCTCACCTTGGTTCATTTCTATCACAAAATAAAAAAGGTATTTTATTTCTAAACTTGTTTCTGTTTGGGGTGTTACATATCATTTTGATAAAGTAGAAAAAAATTGGTGAACTCGGAAGCCAAACTTGGGAGAGAGGTTAGGCCACTCCAGAAGAATATTGAGTTGAACAGATTCAAGGATATCAAGTTCTAAAGAGTACTAGATACCCTTGAATCTGTATAACTCAATCTTTTTCAATTTAGCCTAAACTTTTTCTAAGTTTGGGTTCTCTGTTTACCAATTCTTCTTCAACTTTATCAAAATCCTTCATTTGATTTACAAAACGTTAAACTAAAACAAGTTCAAAAATGCTTATTTCAATGTATTTTTTATTAGTTGTAGACTTTTTAACATCAAACCTGGTATAGTCCGACGTAATATTACGTTTTTACATCAAACACGTAGAAGGTCGGACGAAATTTACTTCGTACACTACCAGGTTCGACGTAAATATACGTCATGTGTTTTTTATGTGATGTAAATTTACTTGTCCTACAATAACATCATATATATCTCTCTAATGTAAAAAAACCCAAAATAATTTATGTAAAAGGCCTTCGATGTGTTAGTGTTCAGAAATGAGAAAAGACAAGGATATTTAGTTATGACATAATCATGTAATACACCATCTTTTGGTTATCTAAAGAAATTATTTCTAAATGTATTTGATCAATTAGACCGTTCAACTTTGTATTTTGATGTTTGTAAGCTTGCAAAGAGTCACAAATTATTTTTCTTTAATTCCAAGTGAAGGTTCCTTTTCCTTTTATGATGGTTATTCACTATTATATATATGTGATTTGTCTAAGGTTTCTTAAAGTTATTTGTAACATTTAAGGTTTCTTAAAGTTATTTGTAACATTTATGATGACTATATCAAATGACTTGGTTATGTTTGACAGAGTCTAAAAGTGAAGTTGAAGACTATTTCAAAAAAAATTCAAAATAATTAAGATTTAGTACAAAACACAAGTTTAGGTACTCTGATATGATTATAGAGGAGAATAATTACAACTTCAACATTTTTTAGTAGTCAAAGCAAAATTAATATTTGTTTTTAGTTAGTTTTTCACTCAAGTGAGATATTTTTGTTTAAGAGAAAAGAAAAGCAAAATAAATTTCGTTTATTTTCGCTTAAGCAAGAGGTTTCTTAATCAAGTGAGAGATTCCTTTCTGAAGAAAGAGATATTGAGAGCAATTTTTTTCCTTAAATGTTCACTCTCACTAGATATTTTCATTCAAGCTATTCTCACTCAAGTTGTTTGAATATTGACAATAAACCAACTTTCCTTGCAGTTGATAAATTTTGCTCAAATTAGAATATGTCATTCAAACATCACTTATATGATTAAATTAGTATGTTTTTAAATTAATTATTGATGTGTCTTTATGTATAAAATAAATGAAAAAATTTAAAGACTTTATTTGCTCCATATATATAAATTTAAAGGGTAAAATTAAGTGAATTAGTACATTATATTATACCTTAATATAATCATATAGATTAAGGTATCATGTGATGAGAAATTGAAAAAGAATATTTTTACATTGTGACATTTTTGTAGATGTACTACTTATATTGTAATGAACTCACTTTAATTCTTGGATTTGTTACTGATCTAAATCTTGAGTACATAAAGTCTTGATCTTTCTTAAGATAAATTAACATCATGAAAGAAACTCTTAAATAATAACCAGTTTTAATGACAAAAAATATAGTTATAGACCAATTTATGGATATTTTTTAATTAGAGACCAATTTTTTTGATAGTTAATGCTAGTGACTAATTTAGAAACCAATTCATAATAAAAATTATTTTATTTAATAATTTAAAAATTAATTATAAATTTTTGAAACTATTTTAATTATTAATAAGTTTTAGTTTATAAATTAATATTTAAATCGGTGACTATAATTATTTTTTTTTATTAAAATTAGTCATTATCATTTTTTTGTTTTGCAGACAAGACAAATATTTTAAAAGATGTACGTTGTTTTTATATTTAATCTTTTAAATATCTATTTGCATACATATATTCATTATTATCCATTTGTTTTAAGTCTATATGATTTAATAAATGTAATTATGAAACTTTTTTTACAAGTCCTTTCTTTTTACATCGTACTTTATATATTATATTAACATTTTATTAGAATGATATATGCTTTGTTTAATATATTTTACGGGGGGTTAGAATGTGAATATATTTTGCATTTTCTTTTCAAATTTAGTTAGGATAAATTTCTCTTCAAACTTCAATGGACTTAATAAGTACATGTATATCTGAATTTTAGTTAATAAATTAAGTTGAGCTTCAAGTTAACTTTTAAATTAAATCGAGCTTTAGTAAATATTATTTCAAGTTCAAAATTTTCACTGGATTTTAAGAAACTTTTATTTTGTATGTAATGCCTTTTTAATGTGTTTTCAAAAGACATTATTTTAATATTAATTTTTAAATATATTTTAAGATATCAAAATCAATTAGCATAAGAAGAATAAGAGAAATCCAAATTCTTTTGTTCCATACATGAAAAGAATTGTCACACAAGAGTATGTATAAATAAGTTAATATTATTTGAGTTGAACTCAATTTTTATTTTGTAATTGAAATGCAAACCCACTTTGGTGCCACTTACTTTTTACACCACCAACAGGATGGAAAACTTACCTAAGTCAGAATTTGGAGGAAAAGATAATAAAGACTTCATAATTACTGTATCGTACCTGTTATCATTAGAGATCGGATTGCATTAATTGTGAAATCCTCTTGAAACAATCATACAATTCAATGCTTTGCAACAACTCATAAACAAATAAGTAAAACATGCATCTATTATTCATCACTTATTCTTTTTTAATTTCTTTATTATTATTTTTCTATATCATCGTTGCTTATCATCATTAATACTTTTCCCCGCCTCTTTAGGCCCTTTTATATCCCTTGGTTGGTTGATTTTGTAATTATTTTATATTAAAGTAACCGACTTTACTTATATCTTGTTATAATTTTTAATTTATATTCTTTTTTAATAATTGAGATCTCTACTTGAATAATAATTTTAGAAATATTATTTACTTTTTAGAAATTTTTTTTATCTAATAATCTTAAAAATAGTCTTCAAATTTTCAGGTATTTTTTTCTAATTAGTAAAATATAAACTAAATATTTATTTTTTTTAATTTTATTAAATAAAACCTAAAATATTTAAAAAGATAAGTATAAAACAACAATAAAAAATAAACAAAATAAAAATATGATAATGTCAATTATCATCGAGCATGTATGTACATGCAAGCAAGTGAGCGAATGAGTGTGCGTGCATGTCTATGTGTGTGTAGAAGCAAGTGTGTATGTGTGTGCATGTGTGCATATAAGCGAGTGAGTGATCGTGCGTGGAAGGTGAGCATGTGTGTATGCATGCGTGTGTACGTGCAAGCAAGCGGCGGGTGTGAGTAGGTGCGTACAAATTTCTTCACTTTTTCAGGCTTTTCTTACCTTCATACAATGTTTGTCTTGAATTTTTGTGATTTTCATAATTTTCTATTTTTGGATTTATCTTTAAGGTGTCATGAAATTTTAATCAATTTATTTTCACACCTCCATGAGTTCAACTTAATCACAACTGCACCAACACACCTCAAAATATTCAAAGAATATTTATGCAATTTTAAAATTATTTTTAACATGATTTTATATCTCATGCTCAATAAATCCTATAAAAAATCCTAATTAAAACAATATTTTAAAACACAAAAACCAATTAGGGATATAATATTAAAGGCTAAATGAAAATATAAATATGTACTCATCAATACACGTGCAAGTGAGTAAGCATGTCCGTGCACCATACGTGAGAGAGCAAGCATGTTATGTGTTTGTACATGTGTGTGTGCGCGTGTGTACGTTAAGTTGATATATAGTTATTTCAAATAATAAAATTATAATAAAAGTTTAAAAATTTTATCAATTTTTTTTATTTTTTAGAAAAAATAATAACATAAATAACTACAATAACTTCGAATAAATTATTTTTTTAATGATTTTTTAATTTTTATTTTAAAAATCAAATTATTTTTAAATTAGATGTAGTTTTTTCTAAACAGCTTTTGTGATTGAACATAATTCATATCCGATCCTATTATTATAATAATTTGATGTTATAACGAGACATGAGATGACAAAAACATGTGATATGAATTCCTATTGGGAAACACCGAACAAACAAACAATGAGTACGTAATTTAAATTAAATCAATTTTTTTAATCATTTTGTATATTGTAGATCCTTTCTAAAAATTATTTATATTAATTTTTAAAAATTTGATTTTTAATTTATGAACAAAATAACTTTTAACTAAAGTTTGATTTCCTTTTTTCTTATGTTTTTTAGAAGTGTTCATGATTTTTTTAAGATCTTCAATATTACAATATTATCTAACTGAACTTTAAATGCTTTCGAGTTTAATATACTATTTTTTTTTTCATTTTATCTTATAAAGATTTCAATTGTCCATTTAATACAATCTTAAAACTACATTCTTTCTTACTTACTAACAAGTCAAAACACATGCGTTCAATTTTTTTTAATTTTAAAAATAAATATAAATATTTTTTTAAATTTTATTATAAATATATTTTTATTTATTTTATAGATTATTTTTTTCTGTTAAAAATATTTATTTTAGTTTAAAACAACTAATTTAAAAATAAAATTAAATAAATATAACAATTAAATTTAAATGATATCAAAAACCATAGTAATATATAACGTATTCTAAAACAATTAAATAATTCACTAGTATATTCTTCTTCTTTTTCTTTACAAAATTTATATTGTATTCTGAACAATTAATTCACAACTATAAATTTAGGAAAGTGCGTAAAAGAATTTCTATAAATTAACTTTTAATTTGTAAATTAATGTGGATAAAGTCTTCGAATTTTTGTATGAATAAGTGGAATAATAACATATAGATCCAGGAGCAAAGTGAAATGTATTTTCAGTCTTATAACTTCTTTGAAAGAATATACCAAAGACATTTAACATCATCAGTGAGCCATTAAAAAATTTATAAAATATATAAAAATATAATTTTTAATTTAAAATCTTACAATAATAAATTTTACAAAAATATATTAATATATTACTCTTCTCTAAAACATTCAACTAACTGTAAATTCTTAAAAGTTCAAATAAAGTAAATTACTTTTACACGGAATGAATGAATACTAATCCAAAATTGAAATAAAAAGAAATGTTGAAATCTATCATAGTTGCAAAATTGACTTGACACATATCCACCACGTGTAAGATTTAAATACGCAAATCTACGATTATTTTTATATAAAAAATAATCTATAAAAAAACTTAAATACTGGGTATAAGATGTGTCGCATTCAAATTCATAAAATTGGTAGAGTTTATTTTGTTGTGAGTAATCTAAGTATGAGTCAAAATTTTATATTGGATAAATAAAATAAAGTTAAACATTATATAAAATGAAAGACTTATAATTTTATTGTTTTAAGATTTTGGATAATTGTAGTGTCAAATATTTTATATATGTAAGATTAATATCATCTATATAGAACACTATAACTTCATATAAAAAATATGAAACATAATTCATAACAAAAAGAATCACCGTATATAAATAATTGATAACATAATCATAACACAAAAAAGTCACTATACACCTAAAAAAATATGTCATATAAAAAAAATTATATATATATATATATATATATATAATCCCTACAGTAGACTCTCATATACAAAATCACGCATCAATAAACTGTTTTTAAAAGGGTTAAGTATGTTTTTAGTCCCTCTTCTTTGATCCAAAATTGGAATTCGTCCTTGATTGAAACTTTGATAAATTTTGGTCCCTAAACTTTAAAAATGGATGAATATAATCCTTTTAACCCAATTTTGTTAAGTCTTTTTTAGGTTTCGAACGCATTTCTCAGTAAATATTGGAGTTGTTTACGCCGTTTAACACATTTTCGACTCAATATTTATTGAAAAATGCATTCGAAACCTAACAAAAAAAAGTTAACAAAATTGGATTAAAAGGACTATATTCATTCATTTTTAAAGTTTAGGAACTAAAATTTATCAAAGTTTTGACCAGGAATGAATTTTAATTTTGAATCAAAATGTTCAAGGACTAAAAATATTCTTAACCATTTTTAAAATAACACAAACTTTATATCCATTTATATCAAATAGTACAAATAGCTCTAAATATAGAAGCATTCATCTCCACACAAAAAAGACATCATTTTCCACGAAGCTTCTAACTGTCACCGAAATCATCCTTAAATAACAAAGCACTTCCTCCCACCTAATTTATTTTCCTAGTCATTACAATGGTCCAAACAGATTTTAGAACATTACTGCCACCAAAACTATGCAGATATTTTTTCCACTATCATAATGCAGTAACCATTATTTAATACGATCAATAGGATATTTATTTCATTTCTAAAATACTAAAAAAAAAATGGAATCTTCTATAAGTTTACTAAATTAGTTACTTTATTAATGATTAATAACGGTAAAAAGTAGAAGGGTATGTAGTGAAGAATCAATCAAAAAATAGACTTTCCCTTGAAGACCTCGTGTTCTGACAGTTTAAGAAAAGGCAGAATATATATAACATTAATACATTATTATGCATTTCCACTTACAGGTTGGACAACACTGAACCCAATTCGGTGAATGATAATGACATTATCAAAACTTAAATGAAAATACACACCTTTTTTTTTTTTTTTTAATTTTTAAATTTTAAATTTTAAAAGAAATTGCAAATGAATATATTTTAAAATACAATATCATATAAATATTGTATAAATGTTAAATAAACAGTTACACATAATTGAATCCCAACCATTATCTTTGTTTCAATGTGATTCCTTTTATATTGGAATAATTTCTTATATTCTTTGACGGAAGTTATTGGAAAGATTAAAAATTAAAATATCGGAGATTTTATCATAACTAAAGATAAAGTTTGTTTGTAGTACGTAATTTCACTTTATAAATATATTTAGTTATATTTAAAGTTCATTTTTTCAAATAATATTATATTTATCTTAATTCTATTTTAACTAGATTTTGTTTGCGGGATCTATTGTGTTTCTTGTTACCACCTATTAATGTCTAGACTCATTCTTGATATGAATATGTTTTGATGTGAAAATGATGTATTAGAGATCCCACGTCAAAATAAAGATAATGTGAGTTTATAGTTTATAATATATGAGTAGGTGCAAACTTTACATTAGAGTTTAATATAATAGAGTTTAATTAAATTTAAAGTTTTATTCTTAAGTTAAAATGTTGTGAAATAAACTAATATAAGAAACCAATATACCACCTTTAATCCAAAATTATAAAGCAATATATTATGGATCCTTGAAATTGTTGCTTCTTGAAGAATATAAAACTATCATACAAGAGTAGGTTAAACTAACATTATGCAATCATCTCAAAAGGGAGAATAATGATTGTTGGGTATGGGTAGACAAGAATTCACATACCTTTACTATTAGTTCAGCCTATAGAAAATTGTTAGACGCCACTATCTTTGAAGAAACATTAGAGTTTGATAAATTTTGGAAAGTCAAGGCCCTTGCTTCCGCTCAACATTTTGCCTAGAAAGTTCTTTTGAACAAAGTCGCTACAAAAGATAATTTGGGTAGAAGGGGAATAAATATAACTAATAGTTTATGCAATATGTGTAGGTTAGTTGATGAATCCAGCAGTCATTTATTTTTTACTTGTGATGTGGCCATGGGAGTGTGGAACATGTGCAACAAATGGGTGGGTGTTAGCAATGTCAATCATTTCATGCCAAGACAACACTTTAATCATTTTTATCTTTTTGGTATAGATGGTAAACAAAATAATGCATGGAAATGTATGTGGATGGCAGTAGTTTGGGTTATCTGGAAACAAAGAAATAACATTATTTTTAGTAGTGGAACGATCGACAATATAGAAATGTTCACTGTTGCACAATTGAAAACATGGGGATGGATAACTACTAAATTTCCAAAAGCAGAATTATCTTATTCTGATTGGTGTCTTAATCCTTTATCATGCCTAAAATCTATAAGGTAGCATGGGATTATCACGACCGTAGGCATGAAAAGTATTATTAGATTCTTTGGTATAATATATGAATGGTTCTATATATTTCCACTCTACCTATCAGTATCAAAACTTTTGCTCACTAAGAATTTTTTGCTATAATTTTGTGTTTCCTTTCAAGGTAAAATTGATGGCTGAGCAGTGCAATGAGCATATAAGGAAATACAGATTAAAGACATTGGTAATTGGCTGTGGTGCACATTATCTAAAGAGGGATGTTGATAGACCAATGCATACATAAACACATGTGAGAACTAAAACATATTTGCAGACACCTATTGACAGAACACGATGCAAAGCATAATTAGGCAGATTATTTTATGGGAGTTCGCTATCAAGACATGATACAGTACATCGGCCATACTACAATTGCTATATATGGTGTTTGATTTACAATTGGACTGTCTTGATGGATACAAGTTAGGATTTTTTTGACTTATAAATGCACCGATCATTTTGTATTGTAGGTACACTATATTATGAAAATCTTTTATAGTTGTATACAGGTTGGAGCACCCCTAGTGTTCCAAAAAA
>Ga0214545_1003885_pt1 | contig 28268 bp, 14 predicted proteins | sample CNSS4metaG_FD_160064 | JGI IMG/M metagenome (GOLD analysis project Ga0214545, IMG submission 160064) | Root nodule microbial communities from cowpea collected in UCLA plant growth center, Los Angeles, California, USA - CNSS4 | ecosystem: Host-associated > Plants > Roots > Nodule | place: USA... | reverse complement strand
TATATATATATATATTACACACTTCTATTTCTTATTTCTTCTAATTTTTTGGTTTGTCATAAAATTCATTCCCATTTTCGATATATTTTTCATCTTATCATAACCTTTATGTAATTATGTTCGAATGATGTATGTCAATTAAATATTTTTTGTCTCACATTTGAATATTTCTATTCTTTTTTAATATTTTTATTTATTGTTTATTTTTCTTTCACATGAGAATGTTTAACACTATCAATTGAAGTGTTCAATAACATAAATCTTTCATTAACTAGGTAATATAAAAAAATTATCTTTTTTACTTTATTATTATTAATTTTTGTTTCATCTAAAGAACAATTTTGTTTCACTAAAACAATTTTCATTATTTCTCAATCATTGACTATGTTGATATTTGAAAAGTTTTCTTAGATCTCTAAAGTACTTTGCATTTTATCATACTCTTAATTATATATTTATTTTCTTTTGTGTGATTTCATTTAATAGTCTCTCAATTTTTTTATAAGACACACACACGTGATAATTTTTTAATATTTTTGTTTGTAATTTATATGTAAAATATTGTTTTTATATATTTTATATAATTATTTTTTTATTTTCTAACTCATTATCATATTATAATTTTTGTCACTATAATTGTATAAATAAATTTTATTTACTATAAGATAAAATTTTAATGTAATTTTCATGAATTTCCTTTTATCACCATCCAACTTATATTGATGTTCAAAAGATACAAGATCTATGTTAAAATTTTATTGCGTGATTTTGATCAAGTGATGTATTATAACTTTATTAGTGTATAAATAAGAGATTCATTAGAATTTAAAAAATTGAAATAAATAAACTTTTAAAATATATTTTAATTTGAATATTTGTTTTTCTTTTGTATTTTTAAAAAAATAATCAACTAGGTTTTTTTAATGTTTGCAAATTTAATAAATTTTTTAATTCTCATGAAATTTTATTTGGTATTCTAAGGTGAAATGTATACAATTATATTTTTTTTTTCTAAATACTTGATATCAAAGAAACAACCTTCCTTTTACTATTGAATATTTGATAATATTATGTTCTTTATCATAATTTTTTTTTATTTTATAAAAATTAATTAATATTGAAAAATAAGAAAGCAAGTATGGGTGGATATGGATGGATTTTTTTATGGAATAAAGATAGGATAACAAAACTCATAGTTGTCCCGTACTCATCTCTACCTATATCCCTAATGTTAATAATCTCTGTTAGGCATACAATTTTTTCGATAAAACTAAATATTATATTTGAACTTGAGTCTTGAATCTTTCACTTTTTTGTACTTTGTTTATTTATTTATTTATATATAATGATTTATTAAGGTTTTTATTCAAATTAAGAAAAATATTTTCTTTTACTTTTAATGTAATTTTAAGTGACTTAGCTATTATATCTCTTTCCGTTTGTTTTATATCATGATATCTTCCTTCTATGTTATAATGGTCATTTTCTTTTTCTTTTTCTATATTACTTAAAAAATTATTATTTTAAATTTTGAAAAGAAAAATAAAAAAACAACATTTTTTTTCAAACAATAGAAAATTAAAAGGAATAAAGAGAATTTTCTTTAATCATAATTAACTCTTCTTGGAATTAAAGTCACAATATATACACCTTTAAAATATAACATAATTTTGTCCCTCAACCATAAACACCATTATAAAAATTTTGGTAATCTTTGTTCTTATAAATACCTATAGTATTATTAAGATTATAAGTATACCGATCTATTGTCATTGTTAGTGTGAAGTTTATTAACTTAAGTGTTAACGGATCTTTGCATGTACTCAACCTTTTCATTATGTATGAGTTAAGACAGTTCATCTATTTATATTGATAGGCATATCAACTACAATAATTTCAAAATATTTACAAAATGGCCACGAAGACTTAGAAATGGGGTGTATTATAAGTTTTACAAACCTTTTCCAAAATGCAAAAGTTAAAGAAAAACAAACTAAATTCTTTTAATAAATCGTTTAATTATCAATTTAGTCACTATTTATGATGTTGATTAGTATAATGACCAATTTTATACCTCCTTCAAGAATTTATTTAATGACCAAAATAAGTGACCAATTTATTCGATTTTGTTGTAATATATTTTAGTTTTTTTTCTTTAATATCGTCTACCCGATTAAAATATAACCAATTATCCAAATGGATTATTTAATATGTTATTAAATATAATTAATTATTTTTTGCTAATTAAATATCATTATATATAATATGTCACTACAATATTTAGATAGGTTTATATTTGAAATAAATATTATATAAAAACAAGTTTCATTAGAATCTAACAATATCATGCAGTCATTCCATCTATTGAATAATCTAAAGAATACAATGATACTAAACAAGGTTGAGAAAGACAAGGTAAACACAAATAAAATCATTAAACGTTGTGAAGAAAAAGAAAATTACATGATATTTTGTTATCTTCCTATTTAAATTGAAAATGGTTCACTAATAATTACATGATATTGCTATCTTCCTAATCATATCTAGAATACCTTTTTTGTAGATTTGGAAGTTGAACCACTTCCACAAATGCTTTTGGTCTTCATCACTCTTTATGAACTACAACACTTCAATAAGACAAAAATTGTTGACAAAAAGAGAGTATGAAGGGAAAAAGAATAATTAAAACTCAACACTAAAAAGTAGTTTGTCAACAAATCTTTTTCCTTTATAGGTAATAATGATGATGTTTGTGTATACCTATGACCTCTGTTAATAGAAATTTATGCATTACCTCTTGACTGTATAAAATTGAAAAGAAAATACAATTGAAGTCAATGTTATGTTACATATACAAGCTTCGAGATGCATCATCATATCTTAAAATTATATTTTGAGAAATTGTTTCTACAAAATAAAGAAATGATGATGTTATATGTACTCTGAGTCTTCGAGAAAATATACTTTCAAAATTAACACAACATATATAATATAATTTTTTGTTAGCATCTGTATCTTATCTATCTACATGTTGTCTAAACTATAATAACCAAATCAATCTTTGTTTTTTGGTATGATTAAAATTTTAATTTGGCTAGATAAACATAAAGAATCACTCTTATTAACAAATGATATAAAAGACAACAAATAGGTGTGTTAGTGTAAGTTTAGATGGTGAGACGGATCTCGTCCAGTCGACGGCTATCAAAATTTAGTGAATCGGGTTGAAATTTTAAATATATCAGCCTTTTTTTTTTCAATAAGAATCAAAATCAAAATATAATTTAAAAATTAATTTTTGTGTATTATATTATTTATAAGATCCAAATATACCATAATATTATAATTCAAATTATTAATACTTATAAATTAAATTTTAATTATAAACTATAATATAATAATTTAACATGTGAGGATAATTATTTTCTAACTTATTCAATTAAAGACATTACTTAATCAATCAAAATTTAAAAATTATTTATAGTATACTTTTAATATAATCCATTATATAATTAAAAAAAACTATAAAAAAGAATCGACGAACCTGAGTTTTCATCTGTTTTTTCTTGATAAGCTAACTCGACCTGTCATATTTTTTATGAGCCAATAATGAATCGGAAAAAAACAAGTTTCATTGACCCATTTTTGTTACCCTTACCTTATGTTTGAATAAAGCATTTTAATATATGAGTAATTGAATAGATAGAGTAATTGGAATGACTTACATTTCAATTTCTTATTTGAATAAAATAACTAAATTTTTCTTATGAGATAAAATTTTATTTTAATAATATATATTTTAATATATAAAGTTTTGAAATTAAATTTAAAAAATATAATAGTAAAATTAAAATATTTAAATTCATATAGTCTTAACGACCATTTTCATATATAACATATAATGTAAACAAAAGCATAAATCAAATAAACATACAATTTAACATCTACTTAACATTTATAATAAACACTCGCATACAATCCAAAGAGACAAGAAGAAAAAACGAAATTTAGGTAGAACGAAAGTTCAAGCCCTTTGAGTGAAAAATTCGACGCTGGAGTGAAAATCTAGTGAAAAAATGGTTTCAATGGAAGTGTTATTTTTGCTTGACCAAAGAATCATTCGACTGTGAAAAATAGGATTAAAAACAAGGGTGGTTGATTTTGAAATCTATTTTTGCTTGATCATAAATAATGGTGAAAGTAGTGTTTGGATCTCTAGTGTTACATCATAAAATTTGTTTCCTGATGGAAAGAAATCAAAATCACTCAAATTGTGATACCTCTCATATTCCACTCAATATATTTTTAATGGTGATGTGAGTATAGTAATGATAACAAGTTGAAGAACATAAGGTGGCAACAAAATCTGAGATCTTCGTTCGGACAATTATTTCCAAGTTTGAGATGATTATAGTAGACAATTTTAACAACAGCTTTTCACTAGCTTTTTGGAATTTCAAGATGTTACAATTTGGTGCTCTTTCATCAGGAATCGATGTTACAATTAAATTTCTCAAAAAAAAAATGAAAATCTTAGAAGGACTTGTGTATCATTATAAATTATTTTTCTATATAGTTACACAAAAATAAAATAAAAATGCAATGAACTTCTTCATAAATAATAATCAATTTATGTGTAAGTTGATTTATAAAAATAATTTTATATTGACCTTTTAACATTTTATTTTTTATTTATATAAACTAAACTCAATTTTAAAAAAACTGATTTGGTCTGCCTTCTTATTTTTCTAGTTCTAGTCCTGCATAGTCGGACAGTAAATGAGAAACATTTGATATTTGATTGTGTTGGTAATTATTTTATAAAAATATTATTTTAAATACTTTTTATAACTAAAATTTGTTCTTTGATTATTTTCTACTTATCAAAATAAAATTGGTGAAATCTTGTATTTATATGTTTAAAAAAAAGTTTAAAGCAGTCCAATATAGATTTAATTACACGTTTATTAAATCAAGTATCACAATTACGTAACTCCTTTTCAATTAAAGTAGTTAAATTCTCTAATATCTTTCAATTTATAAACTAAGTTATCCAAATAGTTAATGAAATATATTGATGTAAAAATAAGCATATTAACATAATCATGACATCATGCTAACATGACTGATGTGATGATTGAGAAAGTATTCACATGGTGGACATAAGTTGAGAAGAAATTTGCAAAGTGATGGGTCTGATTCAAACTTATACCCCAACACTGTCTCTCAAAGTGGTGGAGGTTGACAACAAGTTTCACTTCTTTGCCCCCCATCAAGTACATTTTACTAATTCTATTATTATAAATGTGATTTATTCATCAAAAGTATTATTTTAAATACATCCTGTTAATTTATGAATATTAGTAAATTAGAAATGGGATAAATATGCAAAATATAAATATATTTATTACTTGTTTATAATAATACACATTTTTATATTTAGAGATGCATTTAGAAGTATATATTGGATATGATATAGATATATAGAATTTATTAATATAACTTTCCTATTTAGATAATTTTGTATTTTTCTAGAGATATAAAAATTCTTATACATTTATATTGTGAAAAGAATGAAAATGATCATATTTTAAAATCGTCTAGTAACCTATGATTATAAAATTTATTCTTTACGCTGAAATTCGTTAACAATCCAAAAATTATATGTATTTTCTTTTTCATTCTTATAGAGCATGTACGCTTCAGCTGATTTAGGGAATGTGGATGAATTTTAGTACGAAGATTTACGCTTGAGAAGGTTTCTCTAAATCGAGAAAATCTGTAGGATAAAATATGTTTTTACCGTATTGCTTCTATCTGATTTATGATTTATGTGCGGTATATATATATATATATATATATATATATATATATATATATATATATATATATATATATATATATATATATAAAATTTTAATGTTATATCGATTTTAACTAAATGGTTAAATAATAATATCGCGTTTTATTTGATTATTATATTTTATTTATTATTACAATCAAATAATTCATAAATTTTATTTTTAAATTGACTTACTTTACTTTCAATTTTCTCTTTTTAAAATAACTAAAATTTATATGTTGTGATTTCTTTATATTCATTCGAATTTATCTACTATTTTTTTTCTCGTATCTCATATATTGGGGTTCTCTTTATTTTTATTTAAAGTATTTATTGAGATTTTGTTATCTAATTTGTTGGCGAAGAGAATAATGTTATGTTGATCATTGAAATCTTCAATAGAACTTGTGGATACTCATTAATCATTATTAGTGAAAATTTTTACTGGACTAGGTTGTGCGCATTTAAAAGTTTTAGTGTTTGTTGATTTTTTTTCTTTTCTGTTTTATGTATTTTATTATTTTATATATTATTTATTTAGAAAATATTTGATTTGAATTTTGTTTCCGATGTTTGAAATCTTTCCAACAAACACTTCTAAAAATTATTTTACATATAATAGTTGAATTAAAATGAAATGAGAAAGGAAAATTACTTATTGACAAATTTTTTTATAAAGTTAACAAAGTTTCTAAAAATAGAATTAACAAACTTAAATTTTTATTTTTTTATGTTCCTGCAGAGAACAAATAAGATAGGTTAGACACAAGCGTCACCTTACCACGTAGTCCGCTATCTCCTTAGTTGGTCTCTTCCCAGTCGATACATGTCGGCTTGAACCCAGGGGTTACCTGCAGAAGAGTCTCCGAAGCTCAAGTAAGTCAAAGCTCTCAAAGAGTCAAATCAGTGATTAATGAATGTGTACCTTTAAATGATGGAGTCCACGTGTATTTATAGAGCATTAATGACGTTTGACCATTTCATAGCCTGGGCCTTGACTTGGGCTCTAGTTTGGGCCATGAGTGGGCCTGGGCCCTAACCCAGGCCCTTGAGACCTATTGAACGTGGGGGCTTCGATTTTTGCTAAGTTTATTGGAGTAGTCGGCCTGGGCCCTAAACTTACCAGATGTACTCGAGTGGTCGGTCTAGACTGACTACTTGCCTAGATGGCTCATGTTGGTGATATGAGGTGTAGGTTGTCCTCTTAGATATTTAGTTTAGGTTAAAACCGGTACAAGTTAGGCTAACTCGGCCTAGCCTGGGTACTTGGCGGTCTCGATGTGCACATTGTTTACTTGGTCGAGTTCGACTAGGTACGGTACATTTTAATTAAAATAAAATAATAAAATAATATATCTTTACCTAAAAACTTTGATAAAAAACTTTGTCAACGAATAATAGTTCAATGAGAAAATAGTTGTTTTGAAGTTTTCCTTCGAGTAATAACTTTGCTTGTACGTACGTGTCACGTGTGTATATATTTGATCAGAAAAAGTTGAGTTTGCAGTTTAAGATTTTCTATTATTGTGTAATTTATTAATATCTTAGTTAAATTTATTTTAGATATTTATAACTGAGTTTATATTAATTTTTTTTATAGTGAATATTTAAATTTTTTATATTTTCTAATTGGGTTTTTTATTTAACTTTATTCATTAAAAAATGATGTGTCTGTTACTTTATTCGTTATTTTTGTTACCTTAAAGTACTAATGAATATGAAAATTTATGATTAATGTAAAATAATATTAAAATATAAAAATTATTTGTATTTTATATAATTATTTTATACTAATAACAAAATTTTATACATGGAGAAAAAAAATAAAGATGATGAGATCCGATAACCCGTCATATTACCGATTAATAATAAAAATTGAATTAAAAAAGTATAAATTTTTTGATAATAATATATAAAATAATTAATAAAAAATCAATTATAAATAAAAGAAAATTACGTGGAACTTCACATTTAATATAGTTTTATTAATTAATAAGTGCATTTACCATAAATGTTTACCCAACATTTGTACTCATGAGAACATTTAAATCAGTACATTTATGCTAAATGAACAGATACATCAAAATTACATGACTAAAGTAATGAGAAACAAAGTGGAAGAAAAGGGACCAAATTTATAAAGTAGCAGAAGCTATACGGACAAAGGACACGAACATGTATTATCAAGCTGCAAAATAATAACTGAAGCATAATCGCAGAAAATTAGAGGAACAATCTCTGTGAAATTTTCCTTCGGTTTATCTTTCCTTTCATGTACAAGAGCTATAATTCTACTTCAAATAAAGCTACAAAGTACATCATGATGACTTCAACCCTTCAAGTTTTTCATAATACAAAGAAGCATATATAATATATACATATGAACTTGAACCAGTACTCCACACATCATGCATGGAGAACTCAATCCAGGTTCCATATTATAAGCTTTCAAGCTTCTTCCAATTTTTTCTTACCCTTTGAAATGGCCTTCAAAGTACCCAAAAACAAGGGGAAGATGATACAAGATGTTAAAGGATAGTTAAGATATTACCCTTTTCTAAGTGGGTGAAAGGAGCAATGAGATAACCCTCTATGGTTTTTTCCCTCTTGAGTTCTGTAATTGAATGCTGTTGTGCTGCCTTGAAGGTCCTGAAGGTGGCAATGGCATTGCCTTTGGCAAGAAGCCGAAGAAATTCTGAGACAAACCTTGAGACTTTGGCTGCATGTTGAAAACTTGAGAGTGTCTTGAGGCATAGCTTGTAGCAACCGAGTGTGCCAGCAAAAGAAGCAGCATTAGGCATGCATGAAGATGGCGTTTTCTACCCATTTGAGAAGAGAGAAAGAGAAGGTGTTGTGAAAGAGGAAAAAGGAGGAAATGTGAAGAGAAAGAAGAAAAGTAGAGAAGTTTGAAGGGTGCAAATATAGTGAATAAATGAACATTAAAGAAATTGGAGTGCATTATGAAGTGGCAAGAGTGGTTTGTTTATGAAGGATAAATGAGAGAATGGAAGTGGTAGGAGCAATGAAGGAGGAGTGTGCGGAATCATGGGGAGAGTAAATGCAAGATCATGTGATTTGAGATTTAGATGTTAGGAAATCATATTTGTGTAAAACTTTTGGTGGCTTGTGGCATTAAATGAGACAACATGAGCAATAGTCCTTTTGTCCAATTAAATAGAGACTAGGAAAGCCTTTTAAGGAACCTACAACGGGTCATTAGGAACTCTGTTAAGAGTAGTAGTGCTAGTAAAGACACAAAAAAGCCAAAAGGGTATTCGCAAATACAAAAACAGAAGCTGAGAAATATTACCATATCAAAATATGGTCCATGCTGCATAATAACTTTGAAAAAAAAAACATATTTTAATACCAAGATTCACATAAGATTTAACTGTTGATTTGAAATTGTTTCTCTGACTCTCAGACAAAATGTGCGTGTGCTATTTTGAGAGGAAAAAGTGGAGAGTGTCGTCTGGTTAGGTGAGTTTGTGGGCCTGCATGGAAAATAATAGCTGAGAAATGAACTCAAAGTATGTAACAGTTGTGCCAAGTCTTTCAGCCTTTCGAGACGTTTCATTTCACCTCTTCCCAAAGATTTTTTTTGAACTATTATTGGTTGAGAAAGTTTTTTTAACAAGGTTTTAACAAACTTTCTTATTTAGGTAAAAAAATATTATTTTATTATTTTATTTTAATTAAAAAATAAAAATTTAAGTTTGGTAATTCCATTTGTAGAAACTTTGTTAAGTTTGCCAAAAATTTTCTTGTCAAAAGATATTTTTTTTTATGGATATGTTACGAGGAGTTTGGATTTTTTATTAATTTTTCTATATTATTTTTCTGTTGTGTCTTTAAAAATACATCGATGAGAATTAATTTAAAAATTTTAAAATATATTAAAATTATTTTTAAATTACAAAAATAGTGTATTTTTAATATTGAGTAGAGTATAACACAAAAAAAACAACATATTAGGAGTTAAATTTATAATTTTTTTTTTCTAAATTCATCAAATCCGTTTAATTGTTTTCAAAAGTCAACGGTAGAGTTGAATTTACGATCTCTCCCGATAAACTTTTAAAGCAAAGTTTGTTTTTACTCGATGGATGTGGGATCTTAAATACTCAATAAAAGACATAATCAAAAATGCTAATACTAGTTTTGAGATTAATCTCATAAGTTTTGATAGCATGAGGTATGGTTTTGAGATTGAGTGAGGCTAACAAAGATTCCAAAAATGAGGTAAAGAAATCCCCATTGATGTGAGATTGAGAGTGAAGCATGGGAGAGGAAAAGATGGAAGCATTAAAAGTTGTTGCAAATTGAAAAGAAAAAGCTCCCACCACACCCTGCTATCCTAGACATAGGGAATTGATGAATGAGGCGTGTACTGCATGAGTGGATAGACGAAGGAGTTGGGTTTCCTTGACATAATAACTAAGGGTAGGTCCATGAAATGCAGCCAAACAAGAAAAGACACAAGAACTTGGACCCACCTGCTCTGCGTATAAAGAGACAGATATGATTGATGATATGAGAGGGTGGATTTTGTTGTAAACAGACCCTGTGTGTTTTCAGGACACGGAAACCTCAATGCTCATCATTTATGCGAGAGTGGAAACTCCTTGATATAAAAGCTGAAACATTGATTTGATGTTCCCAGAACAACATCATCTATGTGTAACTGTAAAGTTTCCTCCTAGATTGTTGTCACAATTATTGCTATTTTCAGAAAAGATTAGCGAGTTTATGGATGAACACAGCTTCTGATTAAGCAATTGTATGGAGGTTCTTTCATTCAACCCTTCTGTGATGATGGTTTATACCCAAAGGTTCCTCGTTGATTGGTTCTTATGCTTTCGAAATGTAGTATCATTCAAAAATCAGTATTTTTCCCAATTTAGAGAGAGAAGCACATGAAGAAACTCGTTCATAAAGGGATATCGTGAAATTGATCAATGTTACAGGGTGTGTTCAATTTGGCCTGTGAGATTATGAATAACTACTTTTTGTTTCTTACGTACATGAGTTAAAAAACATTAAAATTAGTCATAAAATAATTCATTTGTAATTTTTAAACCATCGTCACTAATTTTTTTTTAACCTTGGTATTAATAAGAGAGAAAAAAAAAGATCACTAATGTCATTTTGGATATCCAGCTGATTTGTTCGTTAATTTTTGTTTTAGAAAAGAAAAAGGGATTCAAGACCTTTTCTTGCTTATGATTATTGAAATTCTAGTCATCTTTTTTCCTTTTTGTTGAGTAGATCATTTTGTACTTTCAACTACTTTTTGGAATACTTCAGTTATTGTTTTATGTATTTTATATTTTATTCTCACACATTCTCATATAGTGTATAATTTAAAATAATATTTTAAAAACTTTATACTATTTAGAAAATTATTTTCTAAAATGGAAAGAATTTTCATAGAATGCTTCCAAAAAACTGAATTTGAACTTTTTTTAATACATGTCAGGTAACGTTTTATGATTTTAAAAGGTTAATGGGCGGTGCAGATAGCAATTAGGAGACTGATAAAACAATTATCTCGTTAGTGTTTCAAATTGGAAAGAGACTCTTTCGGCCCAATACCAAAGCAAAGCCCAATGCATTATATCCATTGTTGTTTTGGACTCTTCAAAAACGTGTAAAATTTAATAGAATCCCTCTCTCTGTATAGGAACCTAATGATTGAGAATTTACTCACCCAATTGTGAGAATCAAGAAAATGGGATTTTAACCCTTCAAGCTTGTTAGATATCAAAATAGAAGGAGAAAGCAGGGAAAATAATTCGGGATATCGGAAAAACAAATTATCTCTACAAAAGATTTCAAATTAAAGAAAAAAAATGTTAGGAACACACTTTTTAATATGTTTTATCAAATATATTATCTTTTATTGCTTGAAATTTATTAAAAATTACGAAAAATATAGAATTCACATTTTTTCTAATGATTATCTCTGGACTATGTAGTTTTTAATCAAGTGAATACTGAAAGAATTTTTTTTAAAAACTCCTCCAATATTTTATTAATTTAAAAATAATTTTCAACTCAAATGTACATTAAGAATATTCTAGAGTTCTACAAATTAATTTAAAAGAATCAGTACAACCCACAGACTTTAAAAGTGGCTCTTACAACCTTGGAAACTCTTGAGCATCATATACTCTTCATATATATGTGCTCACTCAATGAATATACTTACCTCTCTTTTCTCAATTAGGTATATCACTTTTTCCCACACATGGGAAACACATGGCACAAACAATCAAAATCAATAACATGATGAGTTTTGTTTATTTAGCTTTTTACTTTATATGTCACTTGACAACCATGATGCCTTTTGAGTTTGAGATTATTTGTTAGAACTCTTTTGTTGAAAGAGAGCATCTACCATCTTCCTTTATTGAAGGGATAACTTTCATATTCTCTCTAAAAGAAAAGGTGGGGGTGGGGGAACATTAGAAAATATGATGGTTCCCTTCTCACCAAAAGTGTTCTTTCATCAATTGCATAAGAAATTCCCACTACAAGACTATGCCAAGATTGGACCTCATAGGTTTTACCACACCTTAAAGATGGAAGAATTTCACTCTTCCTCACAAGAGAACATCTTTTTCTAAAATTGTGACTTTGAGGTATCTTTTTAACTTTAATGTCCTAAGTATTTTCGTATGTGTAGTTTATTGATAAGTCTTACATATGTGTATATCTTTTAACTAAAGTGTCACACTCATATAATTAACTTGATATTTAACTTTATCAAAAATATTTTTTATTATGATTTTAACTTTTTTTCTTTTAGTTTTATCATACACTCAAATAGAAATTTGAAATATTTGAGTGAAAGTCATATGAACACTAAAGTCGGTATGAACTTAATCTAGAGATAAAATCTCACTAAAGCTGGTGTGCATAACCTAGAGACAAAGTCTCATTTGGTTGCACCATAAAAAGACTCAAACCAAGTGTTATAAATTTGAGGTTAGAGGTGTGGTCGAAACACATCATAATCTTACAACAACAAAAATTAATGCAACACTAATGATGTGTTCAGTTTTGAAGATGGATTTGTAGATTTTGAGGGAAAGAGAAGTGAAAGCTTATGAAAGTTAGTGACAAAAAAAAATTGATGCAACACTAATGATGTGTTTGGTTTGGAAGATGAATTTGTAGATTTGAAGGGAAAGAGAGGTGAAAGCTAGGATGTTTTGATAGAAAAAAAATGGTGAGAAATGTGAAGAAAGTTTATGAAAGTTAGTGAGTGATTTCATTGATGTATATGATAAAAATATTACTTTAATAGATAAAATTATAAGATGATTAAATCATCTCTAGATAAAAATTATTATTATTAATTTATTATTATTAAGATATAAATTTATCTATCCATAAAGGGTCTGGCAACAAAGCACATATGCAAAAGACAAAAGGTGAAAAAGTTGTATAGAACTAAACCACGATACAAGGTTTTATACACCATGTAAACAAAGTAACCGCTAATAACGGAAAAAGAATAAAAGTTAAAAACGAAAAAAACTGTTACAACAACATCTTTATATTTTGGCTTAAAGACTAAACTCCAACACACCTCCCTAAGCCAAAAAGTCTTTCACGTTTACAATTCCAAAAAGTTTCCTAAAAAAGTTTGAATCTATCACGTTTTCAAGCTTTAGTCAGAAGGTTTACCAACTGCTCTTCCGACTTGCAATACTCGATCTCACCTCTTCCATTTTCTTGAAACCTTTCATCAAAAAATTCCCGCCATACTCCCTGGTTATATATTCAAATTCACATGAAAATAGAGCAACAACAGACTCCTTGGTTGAGCTCCACGAAACAGGAGCGTTTCCAAGAAAGAAGATGTTCTAGATGTGCTCCTCCTGCCACTCTTATCACCACTCCAATCTGCATATGAATATGCAGTAATCTCCAACTCAGATTTTGTCTTAGACCTGGAAAACAAACCTCTAAACTCACTTGTCCTCTGCACATATCTCAGCACTCTCTTTGCAGCATTCATGTGTGACATCCGTGGTTCCTGCATGTATCTACTAATTAATCCAATACTGAAACATAAGTGAAGCCTTGTATTGCAGAGGTATCTTAAACTTTCCACAGTCTTCCTATACTCGGTTGGATCTATTCTCACTTCTTCAGGTTCTTTCTCTAAGTGAATGCCAACCTTTGTTGTTGTGGCAGCAACATTACTCTAGTCCATTTTAAACTTCTTCGGTAATTCTCTTGCATACCATGATTGATGCATAACCAAACCATTCATACTTTATGTAACTTCATGAGATATTCCTTCAACTTCACATAATCTTCTAAACTTAGTGGAGGTATACTCTCCCCTTCATTTGTTCGGAGAAACTTAACTTTCTCTTCACACTACTTTTCTATTGAGGCCTTGAAGTTCTTAAACACATCCAAAACTCCATGTTTCTGTTTTATCAAATATGTCCAGGTTTTCCTAGTGAAATCATCCACAAACAATACAAAATACATGTTGCCTCTAGGTGTTTCTATCTGCATGGGGCCACACACATCTGAATGGACCGACTTGAGTTTGACACTTGATTTCTGGGGCAAAAACTTCTAAAAACTTCCCCTTGTTTGCTTGTATTGTATGCACTCCTTGCACACCGTATTAGGAATGCTACTTTGGGGAAGCCCTTTGACCATCAAACCTTTGCTCAAAAGAGACAAGTCTTTGAAGTTTAAGTGGTCAAATCGCATGTTCCATAACCACTCAGCTTTATCTAGTGAGAGAGCGAAGCATTGATGACTTACAACTTTCATTACTACACAAAATGTCCTATTTTTAGAAAGTTTGGCTTTAATGGTCAACTTTCTATTCTTATTTAATACACTGAGACAATTGCCCTCCATTTGCATCACAAATCCCTTTTGCAACAACTGCCTGAGGCTTATCAAATTAGTTTTTAACCCTGGAACATACAACACTTCTTCTATAATCACTTCTCTCTCATTTTCATCACATAGCACCACCCTTCCTAGCCTTCAATTGTTAGGTTTTTGTCATCAGTAGACTTTATTTTCCCATGTGCCACCTCCATTTTCACAAACTAGTCCCTCCTGCCAGTCATATGGATAGAGCAACCTGAATCCAAGTACCACGAAGTTCCTTCTGCCTGTTCTTCACCAGATCTTGCCATCAACATTATAGGCTATGAATCTGATGTTTCATCCTAATCTAAGTGATCTTGGTTTCTGGGTTTATTCTTAACCCCTTCACCTTTCCAGCATTCTTTAGCAAAATGGCCTAACTTTTGACAATTAAAGCACCTTACTTTTCTCTTATCAAACTTCCATTCCTTTTCTCCATCAAAACCTGAACCAAATTTGTGGTTTTTACGTTTGGTATAATCATTTGAACTTATATCATTCTCTTCTTGCGTCTTTTTGTATTTGGAGTTGTACCTTGAGAAGCTTTTGGACCCTTTTCCCTTTCCTTTGTACTGGGACTGAGCCTCAAGACCTGTTCTTGATAATGCATTCTTTCATCCATACGATACTCGTGTGCCTTGAGTGAGTGTTGCAACTCCTCAATCTCCAATTCATGTGTCTCCTCAATTGTGATCACCATATGATCAAACTTAGGTGGAAGAGACCTCAATACCTTGTTCACCACAAGCTATTTGGTTACCTTATCACCATACGATCTCATGGCATTCACCAATTATCAAGAACTCAAACCTTCTCCTCAGTGCTTATAGTTTCACTTTCTTGTGCTTTTCCATATCTCCATACGTTTTTATCAATATTTCCCATGCCTCTTTTGCTGTTTCAACTTAGGAAATATTGTTGAAGATCTTGGAGTTAACACATTGGTATAGCAAGAACCTTGCTTTGCCATCCAATATTTGCTGCAGCTTATAGTTCTTCTTCTCCTCATCTATTGCCTTGCTGCTAATTCCACAAGACCATTTTCAATTACCTTTGTTACCTCTTGGAAATTGAAAACAACCTTCATTCTGATTTTCCAATCATCAAACATCTTACCATCAAACATTGGTAAGCCACCCTAAATTATGCCTCCCATGCTAGCCATGTTTGTCTGTGCAAAAACATGACAGTTGAACCTACACCTTGAGGTTCTTCTCACTCGTTTTCTTGATGCACCAAGAAAACACACCTTTCACTAAAGAATCACCCTATTGCATTCCCTCTGTAACAACATTTTTTTAGAGTGCACAATAACTAGTCTTTTACTCTTGCACACAGGTCCTAATACGACCTAGCTTTTGATACCATAAAGGGTTTGACAACAAATCATATATGTAAAAGACAAAAGGTGAAAAAGTTGTATAGAACTGAACCACAATACAAGGTTTTATACATCATGTAAACAAACTAACCGCTAATAATAGAAAAGGAATAAAAGCTAAAAATAGAAAAAACTATTACAACAACAACTTTATGTTTTGGTTTAAAGACTAAACTCCAACATATTATTGTTATTATTATTAATATTGTTACTTTTTTATTATTAAAATATAGTTATTTATATTATTGATTTTTTTAATTATTAAATTATAATTTTATTATTAATGATAGTAAATAACAATAGGAGAATGGATAATTTTATTTATTTATTTATTTTAGTGGCATAAATTAAACCATTTGAAGTTAGAGAAAGGTTTTTGATGGCACCGAAAAGTGGAGAGCTACCTCTTCATGGAATGAACTCCCTATATTCATGATGAAAGGGGTTGTGCGATGCATATGAAAAGGGAAAAAAAACTACTTTGGACATTAGACCATTCTTTCTCTCACTTTTTCCGTGAATCTCTTCAACTTTGCAAGGATTAAATTCAACTTCTCTAGTAAATCAACGTCTTCCTTCCTCATAAATAATGTAACCCAAACAGAAAAAGCCACATTCAATTTTGTCTTCGTAAACTTTCCTAAATACAAACACAATGTAAGAGTATAAAGAGGTTAACAAAGTGATTGGTGTAATTGTTAAGTGATAAGTGTATAGATTACATAATTTGACATTATGACACTTAAAATGCATCCAATTAATATATTTTTTAGTAAATTAAACCCATTTAACTTAGAATTACAAAATGATGTAGTAAGAAGCAGAAAAAAAAAAAGAAAATTGATGAATTTATGGTTATTTATAGCAATTTCTCAAGGAATTAAAGGATGATATAACTGAGCACAAAACTGTACCGCTGAGTGTTACAAAGGCAGTTTGGAAAGATCTAAAATATGACTTTTTGTATATGAGCCACAAGAAAGCGGCATTGAGCACTCAAGGCGGTTAAGAGGAAAAGTCAAAGGCGATACACAACTTAAGCAGCAAAAAAATGGCATTGAGCGTCTAAAGCGACAAAGAAAGAAGAAAATCTTGCATAGAAGGAAACCTTTGTAGTTTAGCACCAAAGCTAGAGCCAAGCACCATTGAAATTTTCTATAAATAAAAACCTCACGTCTTGGTTTTAGGCATTGAGTGGAGAAGTAAATTAGTAGTAGTAGAGTAGGAATATAGTAATGTGAGATTAGACATAAATGCTCTTATTGCAAATTTTGTGTCTAGATGCTTCAGGAATTGTATTGTAATATTTTATGAGTAACTATATTCTTTCATGTTGAAGTTGGATGTAATCAATTCTAATTCTTTGTATTCCAACTTCTTCGATATTTATCTATACTTTCATTCAAATGTTTGTGGTTTGATTTATGCTTATTGTTGGGTAAATTAACTACTCATCCTATTTCACTAATTTGGATTGAATTCGGAAACTAATTTCAAACGGTGGTCCAATCAAATCATCTCATTCTTGTTAGAGGCTAGTACATGCTCTAAAACTTAGGAAAAGTCTTACACTTAAGGTAAAGATTCATTCAACTAGGAGTGGAGGAATCACACTAGTATGAAATTCTTAGGTTCTAAATGTAGGAAAGGGTCTAGAATTACATTAGAATACTTCCAAAACATTGAATGATTTGCATATCAAATAGACAAGATCAATAGTGGTGTAGTAAAAGAAGAGTGGATGAAATCCAATCATAGCCTCCACTCCACTCAAGTTGTGTCATACTATCCATATTTTCTAAAAATATCCTATAAACCAACTAGCAATATACTTGTTAAATCTTTGTGTATACGATAACTCTCATTCAACTATACTACAACTAACTTAGTGCACTTACCAATAGGTTACACATAAAAACTGTTTAAAAATTTGATATTGTGTGATGTTGGGGCTTTTGGAACTTAAGTCCAATGAACATAAAAATCTTAACCAAAGTTTCCCATCATTAAATCACTACCCTCATCCAATCTTTTCTCTTACAAAATGCAACTCCACATAAAAATTAAATATAAGTCTATGCGTGAGTACAACTAACGCTCAACAAAAATAAATTAATGAAAACAAATTTAATTTAAGTGTGTGTGCGTCAAATCGACGTAAAACTATATTTAATATAAAATTTTATTTTTATTTTTATTTTTTGGATAATTTAACCGGACGCTTCTAATTTGTGTTATTTTTAAATTTAAAATAATAATGTAAATTGGGTTCAGTCTCCTCTAAAAAATTAATATAAATTAAATAAAAAAAGTTGTGAGTTTTTTGCACGAGACGTTGTTCATTTCTACCAGTTTAAATTTAAAATAATTATTTATCGTGGGTTCAGCCCACTCTAAACAATTTTTTTTTTCTATCTTACGTCTTAAGAGCGGAAGCTAATGGGAAGCTGTGACACTTCTACATGAAGCTGATCCTCATTATTAGAAGTAATCTACAAACACTCATGTCATGAATGTTGAGTTGGATTTAGATGGAGATGACAGTTATGCTTGTAAAGACATTTTGCTGCTCAATTAAGTAAATGTAAATGATGCAATAAATACATTAATAATTGAACAATTTCTTATCTTGTGAACACCGTATATTTATATTATTTTACTGGATTTTTACCTATATAGATCTACATTAGTTAGATATGTTATTCTTAAGTAATTGATTAATTTTTCATATTGATTGATTAAGGGTAACTTTGTTTAGGTGGGTTCAATTACAACATTCAAAGAATGAAAAGGATTAAAAAAACAAGAGAAGCACGATCATTGTACTTAAGATAGCATCTTTATGCCATTCTCTTTTCTTTCTTGATTATTCTTTTTTTCATTTATTTTCTTTCTCTTATTCCTTTCCTTATAAAACACATATGCTGAGATAGGAAAAGATTATTATATGTTTCAAATTCTCATTTTATTCCAATAAGTTATGATTATGGGTTCATAATAATTTGCATTTACCTAAAGCGTTTTCAACAAATGTTATAAAAGTAGGAAAAAAAAAGGGATTTTTTTTTTATAGTTCATTGTTAGTACCAAAATTTGGAATGTTACATGAGTAAACAAGACATTTTTTAAAATAACATAGCTTTATTTTTCTAAAACATAAAGTATATTTTTAATTCTTTAAATTTGGGATAAATTTGTTTTTTTCCTGTACTTAACTATCTAAAAAAGATAATGATATATAAATCTTAAAAATTGAAGGTCCAAATTTGATTTGTTATTTAGCACAAACAGCGGTTAGAAGTGAAGTTTGAGTCTAACTCAACTCTATAAAATCGATTTGTAAAGTGAAATTTACACCTACTTATATATTATGAAATTATCTTATTTTTAATTAATGTGTCAACACAAATTTTTTGGATTAATTGTCTGTTGATTCTCTGTATGTATAACAAATGTCAAAGTTTCTCACGTTCAATTATCTCAATTGAGTCTTCAAATATTTAAATGTGTGATTTAGTTTCTTGTGTCTATTAAATTTTCTAGGCGTGACTACTCATGATTTTAATCCCTTAATAATGTCATAATGGTTAAAATCTCACATATATGTGATGCATGAGAAACACAAGGCTATTTAGGCAAACTTTTCATAAACATTATTATGATAGAGAAATATAAAAAAAAAAAAGAGTTTCTTTCTAAAGTTCAAAATGTAATTTGATAATAAATTAATTTGTATAAAATTATATAATATAATTTTGTTTACTTAATTAAATTTTAATTCTTATAAATTTAAGTATATATGTTGAATTGAATTCTTAATAAAAAATTATTATATATAATTTTCAAAATATTTTTTTCTAAGTACTTGTTATATTTTTTTTTCATTAATTGTATCACACAATTATTGTTTCTATTCTTCTATTTCCAACTCAGCAATAAACTTAATTACGTTTTCTTTTTCTATTTTTCTCTTACTCATTGTATAATTCATTATAAAGAAGAAAAATAATTGATAAGTTAAAAGAAATATTTTGTAAGAAATGTTCAATTAAAATTTCTTAAATTTATAATATAGTTAAAACTTAATCAAGTATAACTTTTATTGTTACACGTTTATGATCAACGACCGATTCAAAATTGTATGAGTATGTAATGATTCTGGCATCTTGATGATATTGGTCAGTGATACGGGTTCTGGGATCTGATGTGCATGCAGAAGCAGAACTGAAGGTTTTGCAGTCAAAATTCATGACCTCTACACAGTAAACCAAATTAAATTGAAATTAAATTCACTTCAATAATAGCACACTACTCACCACAAATTCATGCCACCGGACACTGCAATAAATCAAAAGGGTATCTCTCAAATCTTTAATTCAACCCTATATTTATTTCATGCATTTATTCATCCATTTTCAAACTTCTTTTCAACACTATCATTTTAACAAGTTTCACTTTTTTCATTCTCGCGCGCGCCGTGTAAAGTTCTATTGTATATAATATATCATAGTTTATGTAATATTACATTATTAAAAAAATTACTTATTAAGAGGATTAATATGTATTTCTACTAATGATGAGGTTATGATCTCATTTTGGAGTTTTTGTTGGTCTTTTGAAATTTTAAATTAGGCAAGATTCCAAGTGATAACATAACAATTCAGATTTATCCAACCATAATAGAGATTATGTATTCTTTGAATCTCAAACACATAACATTTTGTTGAAAATAATTTAAGTACAAGTCAAAGTTCCAAATAAAAATAATAAAAGTAAACATCATATAATATAATATAAGATGAAAGACCTATAATTATGTAAAGATTTTAGAATAAAAAATTATGTCATAAGAAGACACTAATTACATGGTGGATGATGATGCTTATCATAATTTGATAATGGAATGTAAAGATGACAAACGTTAAAAAAAATGCTTTGACCGATATTAATAAATAGTAATAATTAAATTATATAAAGTAATATTTGAGAAAAATAATCATAATAGGATAACATTAAAAATATAAATTATATATATATATATATATATATTAAGTTCAAAATATTTAAAGTACAGATGAAAAATCAAATTAAACATATATCGTAACATTTATATGTATATATTTTTATGAATAAAAAATTATAATTAATTTTTAAATTATTAATTAAAATAAGTTTTATTAGATGTGATTTAAAAGTTTATTATCAACACTAGCGTAACACAGACGTTATCGCACTATCGCACCTGTGTATATATATTAAAATTATATTTATTAAAAATTAAAAATAATATATTATAATAAAGTTAATATATTATATTAGTAGGTGATAATATTATAATGTTATTAAGTTAATATATATTAAAATTATATTTATTAAGAATTAAAAATAAAGTGAAATATATCAGAACAGATAAAAGAATAACCATTGATAAATAAAGAAGAAGAAAAGAAGAGAGATATTTGATTTTATAAAAAGTTTGTAAAAATAACGGTCAATTTTTTAAAATTTAATAAATTATTATATTTAAAGGATAAAATTGGTATTTTGAAAAGTGGATACAAAAAGGGGAATCCCCTTTATATATTGTTATAGATTTATCACAAAAGTTTTGACTAAAAAAAATATCTCTAATTAAAAAATTGATCTCTAAATATATTTTTCATCGGTTATTATTTTAAATTTTTTTCGTCTAATTCTCATAAGTCAGTGAAAAAATTGTATTTAATAAAAGTTAATAATATGGCAAATAACTTCGTACATGTTGGAAAAAATACTACAAGAAAATGTCTTATTAGTAACCAATTTTAGTGACTAAAAGTTGTTAGTCACTATAGTGACCAATTTAGATACTAATTTACAAAATTAAAATTTATTGGTTAGTAAAATAGTTACTAATATAAATAAAAAATTATAATTGGTCACTAAATTTGTCACTAATTAATTAGAGACCAATTTAGTAACTAAGTTATTTTGGTAGCTAGAACTTAGGTAGCTAATTTTTAGTGACTAGTTTTCTTTGGTAGCCAAAACTATGGTAACTAATTTTAAAAGCCAATTTAGTGACCAATTATAATTTTTTATTCATAATAGTAACTATTTTAGTAACCAATAATTTTTTTACTTTGTAAACTTGTATCTAAATTAGTAATTATAGTAACTAACAGTTTTTGTCATTAAAATTGATTACTAATGAAGCATTTTCTTGTAGTGAAAATAGATAAGGTTGAATGTTTACTTTTAATTTAAATTTAAATTTGGAGTGGATAGAAATAGAAAAGAAAAGAAAAAGTAAATGTACAACAAATAATGTGATGAGAAAGAGATAAGGAAAAAAATGAAATAAAAAATGTTAAAGTAAAAGAATTAAATTTCAAGTATATGTATATAGGAAGTTTGAGTATTTTTAATTGAATTTTTATTACTTGTTAACTGACCGTCTTTAATGTTATTTTTATAATATATTAATCACATTATCTCATTAATGAAAAGAATTAAATTGTTGACACTCAATTAAAAAATATAAAAATTTAAATATCTAATAAATAAATAAAAAATAATAAACACTCAATTAAAAATACTCAAAGACTTAAAAACTTAATTAAGGCATGAAAAAAATAATAATTACCTCTGAATTATTGATAAAATTCATTTTTAGGTTACAATATGTTTTCAACTATGATTCGTCTCGAGTTTAATAGTTGTTGTATATGGTATCCATTCTTTAAATGGATCTCTATACCTCCAAAAAAACATTAATACTAATTCTTGATATAAAACAATGTTATATGGAGAGATTTTTGGAAGAGGTTAATTCACAAGTAAGCATATCTTCACCTCTAACCTAAAGTTGGGAAGAATTATCATAAATTCCATATGTAAAAGGAATTCGATAAACAACTTTATAAAGTATTTCAGTGGGTCATGTTTTTATAATAATAATTTATTTTTTCAATCGTAACAAAAGTAAAAATAAAAATTGAGCATGGAAACAAGAATTATACATATGTATTATAATCTCAAATAGAAAACTCCACACATTAATGATATGTTTTCCCTATTTTTTGGTCACATCAACAATTGGGTATAAATGAGGAAAAAAGATTAACTGTACTTAATTAAAGAAAAAGACTAGTTTTTTTAATTAAAGAAAAATATGAAGGTAATAAGATTAAGATAGCTAGTTTGGATTATTGTTATATTTGATTTTGATGCGTGACATAATGTGCAATTAATTAATTAACTAATGTATATTCACATTTTCACAATATTAGATGATAAATTAATGTCAATTGACTAATTTAATAAATATGTTACTAGAAAAATGATATTTTAGCACGATTCTTTTTTAGAATTTATATCGGTTACTTTTCAATTTGGTATATTCTATACTACTGTAGAAAATAAAATATGTAATATTAATTATTCTCATATTTAATATGGTGTGTTTCAATAGTGAGATTAAGAAAGATTCTTTTAAATCAATTCGAAATTGGATGCCGAAGAATCTCATAATATATCGATTTAGTTTATCAATCATGAAGTGTGTGAAATTTGACAAACAAAAAAAAAAAATGCGCTTTGTGAAATGTGCTTTGTGTTTCCAATACGTAACTAAATGATAATGTTAATTTTAACTAATTGAAGTCAAATTTCATTGCTAAAATGAACTCTTTAACTTTTAACTTGTTCCTCAATTATATCTTATTTTTATAATTTGTTATGTTTTAGTTATAAAGAGCTAGTTATAAGTCTAATCCCCAATTTTTTTTATTTTTTATTTTACTAATAAGTGGTAAGAAGCATTTTTTTTTAGCAAAAGTGAAATCCAAGGAAACATGAAAAAAAGAGTAAAAATGGAAAGTTGAGAAGCTAAAATGTGGTTGAGCGTCATTTTTCTTAAGGTCAACGTGGTGAGACACAACACCATTTTTCTTGCATTAGCGCCACTTGAACAAAGAGAATTACTTTAAGTGGTGCCTAGCATGGGATGTTTGTCATTAAGTGATGGTGACGTTGATCTGTCAAAAATTAGGGTATTTACCCTTGTTTCTATGCGATTAGGGTGACTTAGGAAGGCCCTTCGGGGTCAATGGGGTCAATGACGAATATTGTTCAATAATTTTTGAAGAACAAGAATAATATGTACTAAAAAATTTTGAACTCATTAATAATTAAACCAGAACTAAAATTTTCAATTATTCCTTGTTCAATGTAAATATTCATATTTTCAGCAAGAAATTTATCTTTCATTTTATTTCGCAATCTTGCTTTGATAATCTTCATTATAGAAAACGATACATGAAGAGTTAAAATAAGATGATTAGATGGTCGATCAAGTAAAATCTCTTTAATTTGTTTGTTCTTGCCAAAGATTAACATAATTCAATAATGGTTGATAAATTCTTCAAACTTCGATGGTTAGAAGCATCAATAATGAAATGTTTGAGTGAAATTTTAAACTAATAAACTCTTTATCAATGTACCTGTTTTTTCTTTTTTAAGTTTAAGACAAAAGAAATAATTTATCTAAAATCTAACAACAAAATTGAGGCGTAATTACTAAAAAAAATATATATGAAATCAAGTCAGAATTAAAAACGGATTATGGAAAAATACATAGTACATTATTTTTTTCTTCTATATTCATACAAAATGAATAAACAAAAAGCTCATAAGATACAAAATAATGCTAACTATTAAACTAATATTTAAGTATCAATTGAGATAAAAGAGAGTTATATTTTTTCTTTCAAGAATGGAAGAAAACAAATGATAAATGAGAGCAAAAATAATTGGTTTGTGTCTAACTTCCATCTTTTCTTTAGAAACAAAAAGAAAACATGTGATAGTAGAAGCTGAATACAATTCGTGATCAATTCAAAAACCAATGAAAAAGAAAATAAAAATATCTCAATAAATACTTTTATTTTTTATTGTATTTGATTTTATGTTTTAGTATTTATTATAATTAAATATTGTGCTCTATACAAGACATAGAAAGATGCCTAATTTAATTTTCATCAATTCTCAATTCACTACAAAAAATTTAAAAACTTTCAAAAAAATTGAAATTTTTAATATATATATATATATATATATATATATATATATATATATATATATATATATATGCATATTTTAAAAAAAATAAGAAGGAGGGGGGAGGGGGGCGCTCGTCCCTTCAAAGATTTGTCCCTACTTGGAGCTCAATTACACAATTCTCCCGTTCTTGTAAAAGTGCTACATTTTCATCAAATTTGTAGGGTCTAATTTACTAAAAAATATAACAAATTCATTCATATTAAGCGTCAAAATCATATATCGAATTAATTAAACTAGACACTTATCAGCAACTGTGTAGATATTTAGCATGAGTTATAATGGACATCTCTAATTTCATGATTCTTGGTTTTGCTTGTAAAACCAAGTCTTAGATTGGATCATATGGTAGTCTTTGGTAAAACATGTTTATTACAAGTTTTCTAGAAGACATGAGTCGTTATTCCACTTGTTGAATATTCTATATGTATAGTTTGTATGGTCTATGTGGTTGTTGTATGTTGAATTTTGAATGAAAATGAATTGTTTTGACTTGTTAATTAAAATGTATCTTTTTATATATACCTACTTAGTTTAAAATGTATTTCAATAACTTATCCTTACATGTGTTGTTTGTTTTGTGAATTGTAATGATTATACTATGAACACAAGAAAGAACATATATATGAAAACATGTTTGGAAGAAAACATATGAAAACACACATACATACACACACACACACACACACGCACACACACACACACACACACACATATATATATATATATATATATATATATATATATGTGTGTGTGTGTGTGTGTGTGTGTGTGTGTGTGTGAAAACATGTTTGGAAGAAAATAAATGAAAACACAAGTGTGTGTGTGTGTGTGTGTGTTTATGTCTGTGTTTGTTTGTGACTATGTTTATGGCTGTGTTTGTGTCTATGTTTTTGTGTGTGTGTGTGTCTGTGGGTGTCTGTGTATGTGTTTGTGTCTGTGTATGTGTTTGTGTTTGTGTTTGTATATGTGTTTGTGTTTGTGTGTTTGTGTTTGTGTGTGTGTATGTGTGTTTGTGTATATGTTTGTGTATGTGTGTGTGTGTGTGTGTTTGTGTGTGTTTGTGTGTGTGTGTGTGTGTGATGATAGGCTTAAGGCTGATTAAATTAGTAGGTTAAATGTTGATGTAATAAATGGATTTAATGTTAATTAAGTGAGTAACCTTTGACTACATGGAAAAGTCAAGAGAAACTTAATGGCAACAGTTAATAGGGGATTATCAGGTAATGAAAGGAAATGAAAGAGGTCAGGAGGCGATCAACATAAAAGGAGCCTAAGAGGTGCAAAAATGGCAGACCCTGAAAGGTGAAGAAAAGGTAGATCATAACTCTGAATGTTTTTGGCTGATCGATCTCAATACCTTATCGCTAGAACATTTTGGCACCCACTATGGGGCTTAGTGAAACTCTTCTCAACTCCCAAATTCTTTTCCAATACATAGTTTCTCATAAAATTAGGTGAAACACTTCCCGATTGACACATGTTTTTGATTCACTCTCACAGACAATCCTACTATCCTATGGAAGCAGTGCTTGAAGATCTTCATTGGCCCACACATAGGTTGTACTAAGCAAAAATGGTTACACTAAGTCTTACAGTTTCAACACGAGAAGCTAGTGAAGAAACAATCAAAATTCCCTAGGGAATTAGAAAAGAATAGAAAAACCAGTGAAGGCATATTTTTCGTTCACCCTTATTGCAATAATATTTATGTTTTTCATTTTTGCATTTCAATGGTAGTGGCAGGGTCCAACAATAAATCTACCAAAAAAGAATTCTAAAAAAGGAAGCAATAAGGAGGATTGTTCTACATATTTGTGATGAATCATTTTTTCCCTTATTTCATTGTCCTTTTGTGCCCATCTTGATGTCTATTTAATGTTGAATTGTCTTTTGTTAGTGCATTTTCCTCAATTGGGCTTCATTAGGGCATTGTTTTTTCTAAATTTTGAGTAATTTGGCTTTAACTGGTCTAATTTTTGTTTTTAATTATTTTTAGGTATTTTGTGGAGCAAATTTTGGAGCTTGGATACTAATCTTAAGATGAGGAAAGAGTTGCCACAACATTGTCATGTTTGCGCCATGTCAATGAGTCTGTCCACGTCATTGGGTCACCATTTTTAACCTATAGAGGGATTTTTGTAATTATGAGTGGCAGAATGACAGTTTTATAAAAACTTTGGTTTGTGATGATGTGACCATGTTTTTTTTTGCCTTTTTCTTCATGGGCAACCACCATCATCTTCTCCATTCTCCATTTTCACATTCTTGAGCTTGGTTGGTGACCCATAAAGGTGTCTCTTTCGTTTTTCACATTCTAGCACTCGTTTTTAACGTTTTTATGCATTATTGACAACACCCAATGTGAGTTTTACATTTTCATTCCATTTGCTAGCTTGGACATTTTGTTTTGTTGATTGTATTGACTTGGAATAGCACCCATGTATGGAGTTTTCGGTTTTTAGATCATAGCAAAAATTTTTGTTACATTAAAGCGTTAAATTCTCATTTGCTCTTGAATTTGCATTTCAGTAAGACCCAAGTTAGGGTATAATGTTCTGTTTTGTGCATTTTCGTTTTAAAGTGTTTAATTGCTCTATTTCCATGGCTTGCTAAATTCGTGTATTGACCCCTTAATGAAAAATGCAATGAAACTTTGAGGTTGTGCTTGTTTTCTGAAATTTGCCATGTCTTTATCTTGAATTCGTGGAATGTTTGTGGTTCATCTGTTTATGCTTGATTTACAAATTAAGTGCATATGTTTGAGTTGTGTTATGTTCATGCTTAATGTATGTAGCTTGGCTGTCACAAATTCATGGATGTATGCATTGCTTAATTGTATAATGAAAATGGATTGTAACTTTCACTTAGTTGGTTGGTTACTGTCTGGTGGATTGAGGGTAGGCATAGGAGTTAATTTGGTGGCCTATGATAAGTGAAATTGCATTTGAATCAAGGAAGTCAATACATTTTAATCACTGTTGCATTTCATTTAATTTGTTGTAAGCATTTGAATCTGCCGAACCCCCC
>Ga0214545_1003883_pt1 | contig 28273 bp, 11 predicted proteins | sample CNSS4metaG_FD_160064 | JGI IMG/M metagenome (GOLD analysis project Ga0214545, IMG submission 160064) | Root nodule microbial communities from cowpea collected in UCLA plant growth center, Los Angeles, California, USA - CNSS4 | ecosystem: Host-associated > Plants > Roots > Nodule | place: USA... | reverse complement strand
TTTTTGAAAAAATAAAAAAAAAAAAAGGAAACGGATTACAAAATTCGTTTCCTAAAAAAAAAAAAATAACCCAAACGGATTCCACAATCCGTTTAACAAAAAAAAACAAAAAGCAGGGAAACGGATTCCATAATCCGTTTCCTAAATAAAAAAAAATCTCTAAAACCCTCTCTCAAATACACAGACATCAACACAACCCACCTTCCACATTATTTTTGAAGCAGGTTTAAGACAAAACAATAGCATTCAAAGCTACAACTAAAATCAATTAAAATTAAAATACACACGTACCGTGAAAAATGGAGAACCGGCGGGAAGAGAAGAAACGTGCTTGCCGACGACGCTGGAGAGAACAATGGTGTGTGGAGAAGAGAAAAGGATGGCGTGGGTGCTGTTGTGTGGGAGAAGAGGGAGAACAGGGAGAAGGGGATGAAGAGTGTGTGGAGGGGGTGCAGAGAGTGCTGCGCAGAGAGTGCATAGAGTGCATAAAATAAAGGTCAAAGAGATTCCATGTGCAGGGGGTGCAGAGAGTGCAGAGAATCTGCTTTTGGGGGTGCAGCGGTGAGGCACGAAATTTTGGGGGTGCACTGCGGTAAAAAACATTAACTCAGTTTTTAACCATGGGCAAAGATGGAATTAAAGTAGGTTTTGGAGGTACAGGAGAAATTATTGGAGGTGCAGGGAGAAGCCTCCTTTTAATGTTAGTTAATTAGTACAGAATTTAATCCTCACTTTCAGTTAAGTGTATTGTTCAAGTAGAGAATTTTACTGTTCAACTTTTAATTTATATGCAATGAATTATAAATTGAAGGAAATTGTGAAATGTTTTCTTTCAAATATGGATTAGCTTTTGAATATAGGTTGATTTTGGTGTAAGAGAATGTTAAAATTTAGCTAAAAAGTAATTTATCTGTGAGAGAAAAGGGTAATTTTTGTTATCAATGTGTACATTTATTTCAAATGAGCTTATAGTAGAACCAGAGTAATTAAGAGAGCTCATATCAAAGAATTATGTCACTTGATACTTGTTGGATCGGCGAAAATAATACATCTTAAAAAGTCTTACATCGCTTAACATAGGTAAGGGAGTCGGTATTAGTGACTATATAATGGACTCTAAGTCTATAGTGTTTTTTGTCTCATTCAAAAACATTTTAAGCTTGTATTTGACTTTTCTTATGTCCTTGTAATATAGTGTTGTGAGGTTTAGGTAGGGGTGATCATGGATTGAATTTTTAATGATCCAATCCACATTCATTTTGAATCCAAATAATTAGATTAGATTTTCAATCCAAATCCATTTTTCAAAAAAAGTAGATTGGATTTTTTTAAAATCCAAATCCAAATATTTGGATTAAGTTCAAAATCCAAAATCCATTTTTCATAAAATAAATTTAAATTGAATTTTCTAAAACTTGTGTCTATAGGGTCGATACCATAAAATTTGGAAGATTTTTTGTCGGGGCCAACACGGCCAAATTTCAGCATGGGATGGACTTGGCTGACCAAATTTTGGTCGAGCTTGACTTAGTCGAATTCGGCCAAATTTTGGCTGGGGTCGACTCACCCAAATTCGAACGAATTTCAATCGGGGATGACGTGACCAAATTTGGGTCAGGGCCTGATCAGTCAAATTTCAGTCAGGGTTGACTCCACTAAATTCGTCGGTCGGGACCGACTCGACTGAATATGGCCAATTTTTTATCACGGCTGACTCAGTTGAATACAGTCAAATTTCGTTCGGGACTTACTCAACCGAATATGGCTAAATTTGGGCTAGGACCGACTCGACCAAATTTTGGTCATGACCACCTCGACTGAATTCGGCCAAATTTAGGTCAGGACCGACTCGCCTGAATATAACCAAATTTTGGTCGCGATCGACTCTGCCGAATACGACCAAATTCAGGCCAAGACCAACTCGGTCAAATTTTGGTCGAGGTCATCATGACCGAATTTTGACCAGAGTCGGCTCGACTGAATTCAGCCGAATTTCGGTCGTGGCCGACTCGGTTGAATACAGGCAAATTTTGATAGTGACCAACTCATTTGAATATGGCCAAATTTCATCCTAGGCTGTCTCAGCTGAATACGGCCAAATTTGGGCCATGACCGACTTTGCCAAATCTCAATTGGGGCCAACTCGATTGAATTCGATCGAGTATTGACTGGAGCCAACTAGGCTGAATACAACCAAATTTTGGTCGCAGTTGTCTCGGCCGAATCCGGTCAAATTTTATTTAGGTCGACTCAGCCCAATGCAGTCAAATTTGGGTCGGGATGAACTCAACTGAATACTTCCAAATTTTGTCCAAGACCAGCTAGAATTTCGATCGAGACCGACTTGACTAAATTCGGCCAAATTTTGTACAGGGTCACGCGAACTCAATCAAATACAACTAAATTTGAGCTAGCCCGTCTGAACCTTTAGCCTAACCTAACCAAAAATATAAGTTAAAAATTTGGATTGAATATTTTGGATTATCCTTTTTTAAAATCTAGATTTAGAAAATGGATATCCAATCCGTAAAATATATAAAATGTGGATCAAATTGGTATCAAGATCCAATAAAAAGGATTTTAAATGAATTGGATTTTTAATAAAATGGATATTAAACGGATTGGATCAGAGAAAAAGTGGATTGGATCATGAAAATTGAATTTTTTGCCCACCCTTAGGTTTAGGTTAAGCCTTTACTTTGGAGAGTGTGGGTGTACTTGGGGTCAAAGGGCATGAGAGGATAGTTTATGTATGGTACAAATTTTCACATAGTGTTATTCTCTTATTGTCTTTAGACAACCGTTGCGATTTTTCTCTTGTATTAATTTTTTTCTTTGGTAGGATGATTCTTGAGGGCAAAGATGATAATGAGTAATGTTCTTAATGTGTTTTTCAATTGTTCTTACGTAAGAATTTTTCATCGTGTTAGTGCTTTGAACTTTATGAAAGTCAAGAAAAACATCATACTCAACTAAAGGCATGTCAATGTTTTTCCATGTGACTATTAGAGTTCCAAAGTATACTATGATATAACCTCTATATGTCGTGTGTTGAGAATAATGTTTTGTATTGTTTTCATAAAATGTAGGGATAAAATACTTTTTAATTTAGTTTAAAGACAAAGATCAACTTTTATAATAATTTAGAGACTAAAAATATATTTAACCTTCAATATATTTATTAAAATATTAATAAAATTTATATCATAAATGCTAATAAATGTCATGGAATAACTGTTGAATAATAAATACTAAACATAAATATTAAATGTTATGCATTAATTACTATATAATTAGTAACGCTTAATAACTACTATACAATAAATATATTGTTACTTAAAATACTAAATAAGAAGAAACCGAATGAGCATTATATTTTACATTTACAACTATATAACTATATAATATAACTATATAGTTTTTATATTATCATTCATTTAAAAACATTTGCTATTTTAATATATATATATATATATATATATATATATATATATATATGTGTGTGTGATTGTGTTGAGTAATAGTTGTGAAAATGATGATCTATGTATTGTTTTTCCTCATATATTTTTTGAGAAGTCATGTTTGTCTTAATGAAGGAACTCAAACTATACTAAAGGAATATTTGGAGTTGGAGAGACAAATTCAGCCTATTAATAAGCCTCCTATAAAGAGTATTCATGTATGTCTCAACTTTTTTATGTTTTATTTCCTTTAGTTGATATCACACTACATGGCTTAATAGTTTTATTTGTATGTGTTTTATTTTGGATTTAATAGACGGAGTTTGGAGATATTATTGATTGTATTGACATTTACAAACAACCATCATTTGATCATCCTTTATTGAAGGACCATAAGTTACAGGTGTATAACCAAAACTTTCAATTACATTGAAATTTGAATTTCATATTGTTTTCAATATTTAGTATTAGTTTTTAACCTTTTTTAATAATGTTTTTCATGTATTGATCTTTGCCTTTTTTTCTTTAATTTTAGAAAAAACCCAACTTTCACAATTTGACTGGAGAATCAAGTCACACAAATTTAGGAACTAGGTTCAAGTTTGGATTGAGTAAAGATGAATGTCCGAAGGGGACTGTTCCTATACTCAGAACAAGAAAAGATGACCATATTCGAGAACAATCAATGTTAAACAATCATATATTGGCTGAAGGCCTTCCTGGTATTCATGTAAGATCTTTTATAAAAAAAATAGTTTAAATTGTTGGTACTTTACTTTTATAAATTGTATTTCATCTAATTTTTTCAATCTGACTATTTATTTACACATATCAACTTTTGTAGCTTGCAGAAATTTACCTTTTACGAAAATATGGTCCTTATTACGGTGTGACAGGAATAAATAGTATTTATAATCCACGGGTTGATTCAAAGCTTCAAATCTCTATGTCTCATGTATGGGTTGAAAAGGGAGTAAGAACATCCGGTAACAAGATCTCAGTAGGATGGCATGTGAGTTGTAATTTTCACACTTAACTTTTCTTGCATATATGTGTGTGTATGTATCATTGACTTAATTGGTATTAATTTAATAAAACAAAAAACATCTAATCAATCTAATGTATTACTATCAGGTGGCTCCACAACTATACGGTGATTATGCATCCCATTTTTATACTTCGTGGACGGTAAGGACATATCAATTTATTTTGTTTATGGTTAAATAGTTAATAGAAATGAAAGTTAGGATGCACTTCCCTCAAAAGTCTTTGGTAGGAGTGGAGGATTTTTCTTTTCTCGATTCCATTTTGTGTATAAGGATATAAATAAGTCATTATTACATCATAAATAATTTTTAATTAGTTAATTTATCATATTAATACTATTATTCAAAATTTGATGTTGTGTTAAAAATTTGCAGTCAGATAACTACCAGAAGACGGGATGTTACAATATTCAATGTGCAGGTTTTATTCAGACTAGCAAAATACATTATCTTGGTGCACGCATAACCAATGTATCTGTCTACGGTGGATCGGTTTATGACTCTTTACTTTCTATTTCTATGGTAATAATTACTTTATATAACTTTTAGTATAATAAAAAGATAGAACTAGATTTAATTCATTTGATATTAATACATATTTTAATTTCTTGAATACACTTTTTAAGTGAATATAATGATAAAAAAAATTAATATTGTATTGTAGACGTAATTAACACTATATATATGTATGTATCTATGTATCTATGTATATAAATATATAGATAGATAGAAGTATGATAAATGTGTGTGTATGCTTTCAGGATCCAACGACCAAAAATTGGTGGGTAATTATAAACAATAAGTTTATTGGATATTTTCCAGCAAAATTGTTCTCCAACCTAAACAAAGCTGACCATGTAGGATGGGGTGGAAGAACATATACTGAGCCTGCAGGTTCTTCGAGTCCTCAAATGGGATCTGGACATTTTCCTGATGATAGTGCGTGTTACTTTAGACAGATGTCATTTCAAGATGAATCCAGACTAGCTAAGGAACCTAATGAACATCAAATGTATCCCTTCGTTGACAAACCCACTTGTTACAATATTAGAAACAAAGGAGATAAAACCCGCCACTTTGGTTACCTTTTCGAGTTTGGAGGACCTGGTGGTAGTTGTGGCGATTAATTTATTTTCAATTAAATTTTATATCGAATAAAGAAAACTATCATATTTATAATATATTACTTTGATATTATTTTCTTTGGTGCAAATAGATCTATTAACGTTGTTATTTTTGTATTTTTAATTTACTTGGAAAACTTTTGGTTATAGTCGGTCAAACATTATACAAATTTGACTATTCAAAACTAATTTTTTAATTCAATTTTAATTTTATGTTTCATGACTTTTTTTTTCATATATATATTTTCAGTTACATTTTAATAATTTCAATAATTTGTAATCATAACAAATTTAAATTTTATTTTTCTTCAATTTTAAAATGTATTTATTTTAATTACATTTGAACTTTATCATTGATTAAATCGCATATACTTTAACTTGTTGAGTTAAAACTTAGTGAACAAAACCTTTCATATATTTAAATAAACTATATACTATTTTCAATGTTTATCGAGCATTATATTATATATATATATATATATATATATATATATATATATATATATATATATATATATATATATATCAAAATACATATTGTAATTATTAGTTTTATGCTTTGAGTTTCATGGTGTTTTAAATACTACATATAGAGAACTTGTGTTAGGAGAGATATACCTAAGTTTACTAATGTTGATTATATCTTTAGTTGTATAATTAAATAGAAAGAATAAATTTTATCATAGAGCTTGGTTTATATGTATAGTGAGAATTTTCTTTTATATTAAGATTAATCAAGTGTTGAGTTGAGTTATTGTATAAAGTGTTACTATTTTGTTAATGTCATTGGCCAGATGTGAAGTTTAAAAATTCATCGCAATTTTTCTTACTTTTTAAAATTGGTCAAAAGAAAATATCAAATCAAAGTAATGACGTTTACATTTCTGATTATCTCGGGAGCTTTTCTAAAGTAACGTACACCCTCACTAATAACTCTAACCATTATATCTTTTATTTTTTTATTTATTTTAAGAGAATAATAACCATCATAGAGAGAATATTTAGACTTTGTCTCTTAATAAGTCGGTTAAGGACATTGTATAATTGTATTTAATATTTATTTAATATACATCAATAAAAAGTTAAAAAATAATTGAATAATAAAATAATTATATTTTAATGTTGTTAAAAATTAAATTATAATTAAATGTAAAAAAAAATTTAAATTAATAGAAAAATTAACAAAAAATAGTATTAAACATTTATAAAGTTTACAAACAAAAAAATAATTAAAATATAAATTTGATATTTTATTGAGTTTCCTTTATTTGACTTCTCAATAATCTTTTGCAACATTCCTCTTAACTTAACACAATCTCCTATATTAAAGAAATAAACAATGTTTTAATACCTGAAATTATTATTTATAAAGACATAAACTAATAATATAAAAAATTTAATCACCTAAACTTTTAAGTGAAATACTAGATTTAAATTTACATCCCCACAAGCATTTTTAGTAGATACTAGAAATTCCAAAGTGTTTATTTTGTGTTTGAGAGATATTGTTTAAAAATTTCACAGGGTATTTTTGTCTTTATAAAATCTTTTATATGAGTTTAATTTATATTATTTTAACTAATGAAGTTAATTATTCTAGTTGTAAAAATGATGAAATAAAAAATCCTTAGTTATACATTAACATGTGTCCAGGGCATTGGTTAGCGTTGTCTTTAGACTTTTAATAAAATTTAATATAGTTAATGTTGTAGTGGTATTAATTATTTTGTGACTGAGGCCAAATGAGTCAAGTCACAATCGAATCGTGACACTTGTACTCTTATACTTTTATAAATTAGTTACGTCATCATGCATGACTTATGCTCTTAATAATAATCAAATTGTTTCTTTATAAATATAAAATATTATAATTTAAATAAATATGTGCATTGTATTTAAAGGTTGTAAAATAGAATATGTAATGATATTGTTCTTACGGAGACAATATATTCTACAAAGTTTTGTATGATCCTCCTGGTCTTCAAATTCTTCACTCCAAGGATATTTCGTCCTCAACTCTCAAATGCAAGAGGGGGATGATGTCTGTAAAAAACACTCTGAAGCTTAAGTCAATATGAAATACTAGATTCTGATGTCAGAATAGTAACATAAGCATATGTTCGTAAAATATACCTTTTATAATAAGATTCATGAACCTTACCTGATTGAGTATTGATCCAATGATTCTAATTACCTGCTAATCGTACTATCATTATTTTTATATCTTGTGGATTCATTACTCCATGATTCCTTCACCATATTATAAAAATGTATATTAAATATAAAATGAAGGTTATCAAAACTATAATTCCTCCTTCTTTTAGTGTGGTATTTTCATTTGGAGTTGGTGCAAGATTCAACATTTTATAACCTGCATGGACAGATATATTTTTGGCTATACATCAATATAAAAATAACAAGTTACCTTTTTAAATACAATATTATATTTATAATAATGAACAGAAAATACTATATTTTAAATAAACATGTATATTATATTTAAAGGGTTGTAAAATAGAATAGGTACATAACGATACACAAACATAAATCTTCTGTTTAGCATCTTTCAAACACCAACAAAATAATACTTTTAGGATTTTAGTCTTGATAACATAACAATCACATCTTCATATTTATATATCATAATAATCACATCTTCATATTTATACATCATAAATAATTTCAATTCTGCTATATAATTCCTCCATTTTCCAGTGTTGTGAGTATGTTATAGTCTGTAGGAATTGATGCAAGATTAGACATCATATAACATGCGTGAAAAGATATATTTTAGGCTTTGCATTCGAAAATAACAAGTTATCTTTTAAATAAAATATTATATTTTATAACAATAAACAAAAAAATATATATCTCTTGAATAAACATGTATGTAATATTTAAAAGTTTGTAAAATAAAATAGATAACGATACGCAAACATCCATTTTCTATTTACATATTTCCAACGCCAACCAAATAATATTTTTACAATATTTTAGTCATGATAATAAGTGTGATTGTTAGGAAGTTTTTGATTTTAGAAGGACCACGCACGACCACTGCACAACCATAGAAAAATATATTATATATATCACAACAGCCTTATATCCCCACATTATATATCATAATAATTACATTTCCATACATATTTGAATATCATGAATAATTATTATGCTAATAATTCATTTGTATATCCGATAGCGGATTCATGGGTACATGAGGCATGACAAATGATATTATTATAAAATCTATATCTAGATGTTGTTGAAGTTGTATTGTAATATTTTTAGAGTAGCTGAACTTTTTCATATTCAGGTTTAATATAATTAATTCTGATTTTATGTACTTCTATTTTTTGGAGACTTATCTATGCTTTCATTCAATAGTGTGTGGTTTGATTTATAATTCATCTATTTAACTGGTTTGGATTGAGTAGAAAGACTTGTCTCAAACTGAGATCCAATCAAACCATCACACTCTTGCTAGAGACATCCACATGATCTAAAGGGTGTGTTGGGTGGGGAAAGTCTTGCACAGTAAAGCATGAATTCATTCAATCAAGAGTGGAAGAGTGGAGAAATCGTATTGAGTATGAAGTCCTTAGGTTCTAAGTTGCAGACATGGGTCTAGATCTATCTTTAAAAGTACTTTTAGGACATTGAATAATTTGCATATTAAGTAAACAAGATAGTAGTGGTGTAATAGAAGAAGATAAGATGAAATACAGTTTCTACACCACTCAATCTATATAATATATACTACTATCTATATTTACATGTACTCTCTATCCAAATCCAAAAACCCAAAAACTAACTATCAATATACTAGTTAAATCCTTGTGATACAACACTTATTATAATACTATTACATACTAATGTACTTGCAGGAAAATGATTGTTAAGAAATAATCATCAATAATTTTGTAGAACTTGATTATGTATAATTAATTATGTTAATCTAGTCCAGTCTATGTAGTCCAATAATTATTGGAGATGTCCAAAGTATACCAAACTCAGACTCACCACGATCATCAGTACTAATTGGTCTCAAATGCAATATCTAATCAATCCATATTTATAAGTAAGCAATATCTAACCTAACACCCAAATTCACACATCATGTAACATGCAACAAAGCAAATGCACAGGTCATTCACAATAAAATCATACAATTTACTAATTCAATGTTTCTACGATTCCAAAGCATTGTAATTAACTTTCTTTAAGGTGTCTCAAATTGCTCAAGGAGTATCAAATTTCCCCTTTAAGTTATCAAAACACATAGACTCAATTCAGGAACAACACAAACATGATCAATACATACTATTAGGACCACTGATTAATATAAACTCACAAGGAGGACTTAGAAGTCACATGTGAGCTAGAATTTCTCACATGTGTGTCGAAAAACAGCTGACCCAAAGGAAAAGAGAAGAAAATCAACTTACTCAATTGAAGAAACTGATTAGACAGAAGTGAAAAACTCGTCACATTGATCACTTTAACGGTGGTCTCCGATCTTCAAAGAGATGAACACAAGAGGAGAAACTCTAGAGAGAAGGGAGAGAGTTCTTATAAATGTGTTTTTAGAAAGATAAATTATTTTCTAAGTGATGAGATCCTTTTATGAATGTTTTATTTATATGTAAGCTTTTTATTATTAAAAAAATAGGATCTTATTATTTTAAAACACAGACACTTTTAAAATACAATTTTCTAGATCCTCACAGAAACTATAAGGATGGTATCATTTAGATTAGAGAGATTGCCCACTTATAGGGCATTCCTTAATTGACTCTTCTATAGTATCTTGAAAAACTAAGAAATAATTAATTATCTCATACTCTTGTGCAAAAACTAAATATCGTTCTATTGTGGCATAACATAAAAACAATATGGTGATTTAGGGTTAGTAATTCTAAAGGAAAAATGTGATTTATTATGATAGTCAATTAATATAATTTGGATTCTCTGCTGGATTTTTTGTACTGTTCCTTTATTGTGCCTTTATAATACACTGATTATCACTAATTTTGACGTTTTAAAATATATTAAAAGATATTTAAAGCACCAACACATTGTATTTTTAAAGCTCAGCAGAGAATAGTACCTAAAAAATCAGTAGAGAATCTGAACTCCAATTAACATAACATATTGTAAAAAATGTGATAAAAGAATTAAATGATAGTTGACATCATACATTCCTACCACAACAGCATAGCAAATATTTTTACAAAAAGCATTGGAAAAAACACAATTTCAAGTCTCTTCTTCACAAGTTAAAACATTTGGTATAATATATCCAACTTAAGAAATATTGAGATTATTGAAATGTTGTCATTATGATTATTTAGTATTACTCATTATATTTAGAAAATTTATTCAAAACCTAATTATAAACATGTATAGTGGCTACAATTTAATTAATTATGGACATATTTACTCGCCTTAATAAATGTAAGGGTGAATTATGATATTATTTAAATTGTTGATTGATTAATGAATGAGAAGGAGATTCTCTTCCTCTGATCAATATTTAATTGAACATATATTTATATTTTTTTTATGTAAATAATATAATTGCGCATCATTTAATTTATAATATATGTCAATGATTTGCTATTTTTAATACAATTATTTTTTTTTTGTCCATTAGTTTACTTTTAGCATTGTATTTCTTTTTAAAATTTATAATTTACTTAGAAACATGTTATTCACTTAGAATATATTACTTTTGATATTATCAAATATAATTTTGAATAATTGTAATACAATTTATTCTTTAATATATCATAAGCATTGGTTTTACCTCCAACGATAAAATTTTTATCAAACGTTCTTTTTACTTTTAAATCGCCGATGATATTATATTAAAAATTATGTGTAATAAAAAATAATAATAACTATTTTCTTTTTCTATATAGATTGAAAATTGAATTATTTAATTTTAAAAATACAATCATATTTGTTTCGACTATTAATAACTAAATTAACCAAGTTTAAATAATAGTTCATGAAATGGTTGTATTGTAGTAAAGTAGTAGTATCAAAAGGAGGCAGGATGTAAAACTTTTTTTCCTACCATCGAAGAAATCATAGGGTTCAGCTTCATTCAGTAATGGTCCACGCCCTATCCCTATTTTCTCCTTCATGCACACCCTATTTTAATTTCACTTTATTCTTCGTATTCGTGTTCAAGTTTCAACTGTTCACAGGCACGTGCAAGAGTTTATGGGATAAAGCACTTCCAAAGTAACTATTATTGATGCTTTTGAAGTAATATTTCGGCATTCTTTCAAAGTAAAATAAAATTTAGCAGTTACATTAATTAGGAGGAATATCCGTGTAATTAATAATTACCATACAGAAAATAAGACAAAAAAAGAAGAAACAAACAAACAGAAAAACTCGTACCATTCGCACTGTGATTAGTTCCCTCCAGTAAAAACCCACTTAACGAGAATGTACGGTAAATAATAAATTATTAAGGGACTGAAAAGAAAGAAGAATAGAGTATAGAAGTCGTTAAATTGGGCCCCCACGTGTTCTTTTCAACTCTTTCCACTGTCATTAAATGGCCACAAATCCTTCTAGAAAACTTAAGAAAAAGAAAAAGCATCTGTTTTCCATTGAGATTTGTAGCAAAACTATAACAAGGTAACTACAACAGCAAGATGTAACATTCTGTTGTCGTCCTCGTCTCGTCTCTACCACACTGTCATCACCACTCACCACTCACCACTCAACTAAGGAAAGTAAAACAAAAGCGGAGAATTTACAAGGCGAAATCATGGTACCTGCAAGAAATTAATTACAATTACAAAGCGAGGGTGAAGAAGGTTTTTGTGTTGGTTGGTTGGTCAGAAGCCGAAGCAGCGAACGTGATGATTATGGTGAAGGAGAGACTTTTCGCTGTCGATGATGCCTCGAACGTTCCTGAACTGCTCCACGTGACAAGGGATGGTTATGGTTCCTTTTTGATCGAAGCCGTACTCTTCCTCTGCTTCCTTGAGAAGCTGCATGAAGAGAGGGTGGTTGAAGTACATCACCGGCACCACGAACCGTTGTTGGTCGTCTCCTTGACCCACCTTTATGGCCAAACACCCTTTCGGCACTCCTCCCCGGAACCCTTCTTTCTTCCCCTGAAAACCCTTCACTCTCTTCTCCCCACTGCCACCCATCACTGCAAAAACAACACAGAAAGAGGCTGGTCTGCTTATAATGTTTGTGAGAGTTTCTCGAAAAACCTCAAAAGAAAACAAGGAAAAAGCGCCAAGGGTGTGAGAGTGTGATTGCTGCTTTGTGGAAGCAGGTAAGGGAGGAACATCTGAGAGAGGTTGGGACGTTAGTCATGATTCAGACACACAACACAACAAATGGAAGACAAACGCATTCCCCAACACAAACAAAGACTTTACGAGTATATATATATGACATTGAGAGAGAAGTGTGTGTCACGTGCTTCTCCACTCGCTTCAACTCTGCACCGTCCGATCTTGGTCGTCACTATTGTGATCAGATCTTTTGTGGACCTACACAGAGTAGAAAAGAAGTTAAGAATAGGATGCAACGCTAACCTTTCCAAGTGGCTTTACGTACGTACGATCAAGGACAGTTGTGCTCATCGCGGACCTGCCCCGGACTTCTTAAACTATGCTTAGAATCTTACAAAACAGTGTTTTGGTAGATAATAGAAACTAAAGGTTACACTTTATTTCCACAGGGAATATCAGTTTACGTTTTTTTTTTCCAAAAATTAATCATCAATAAAATTAGTAAAATTTTACCTTTTCAATGTAGAAAAAGAGAATTAATGCGTTTTATATCATCGATGAATTAAGTAATGTATGGTTAGACCTTTTTCTCTCACTCATTGGTTAGACAAAGACTTGTACAATTTGCTGAATATAAAAAGCTGTGTCCAAAATATTATTTATACGGTCATTCGTTCCGTTCCTTTTTGTCACATCTAAATTTAGATGAAACTTTTTAGTTAGGAAAATAAGCACAAATTTGAGTATTATCTTAAAAAAAATTAAGAAACTCGGATAACATTCAAAAAGTAACGATTTACAAAGTTATCGTTTTTAGTATTTGGATTAAAGTTAGCGTCAAAATCTTTTATAAAATTCTTTTTATCAACAATGTTAATGGTTAGCATTTGTTATCGGAAGAGTTGAAAACATAATATGTTATAACTAATTTTTTTTAATTTCTTGGTAGCTAAAATTTTCGTAGGTAAATTTTAGAAGTCAATTTTTATAGACAAATTATAATTTTTTATTTATAATAATGACTATTTTAGTAAATAATAATTTTTTATTTTTAATTGTTCTATAAATTAGTTATTATAATGATTATAACTTTTGGTCACAAAAATTAGTTGTTAATGAAATATTTTTTTGTACTATCTATCCCCTTACACCTTTACTAGTCATCCATTATCATGTTCATTAGCTAAATTTTAGAAATTAAGACAAATTATAACTTTTTATTTATAATAATGACTATTTTAGTAATCGATGATTTTTTATTTTATTAATTAGTATATAAATTAGTTACTACAATGATTAATCACTTTTAATCATTAAAATTAATTATTAATGAAATATTTTATTATAGTGTCACCTTAAACCTCTAATAGACATCTATTATCATGTTTATTAGGGTATTGTTGCCAGAGTAAGTGATCGAAATCGTTTTATTCTGGTTGAGATAAGGCTGAGGGTATTAAGACCGAGGTCTGTTCGTTCTCAGTGCTGAATAAAAAAAATAAAATTCATACCTCTTGCAACAGAATAAAATGTCTCGAGAGGAAAGAAATAAAGAAAAAAGTTGAAAACCAATGAATAAGGAAGAAATAGAACGGATAATTAAATTTTGAGAATAAAATTTCAAAATCAAATTTTGCTGCTAAAAAAGTTGAGAAGAAACATCACCTAAAACAAAATCAATTATCTACAAGGATAATAATATTTCACACTGTAGTAAAAGAAAAACAAATCTATACTGAATGTAAATTAAATTATTGATAATTAAAAGGGAGGTTTATAAGATTTGCAGCGGAATAAAAATAATGTACTTTATATTTAAAATACACCATAACAATAAATTTGAAAGTGTAGATATCCATATTTTTAATATTTTTTAATTAAGTCAAAACCGCTTTCTGTTGTCAACCTTTAATAAGCGTAAATATCTTTTAATAGCCTAATCAAAACCGTTTTCTGAGCATGTTAAAATAAATATAAAGTCTTCTACCAAAAGTATTCGTGTTCGTAAGTATTCATAAATAAAATCTGTTATAGAGAATTGGTATTTATAAATATTTATTATTTGTGTAGTGAGTAATAAATATTTTAATATCTATTTTTAAAAGAAATGGATATAAGTATCAAATTATCTATATTTGCGGTATTCTTTAGTGAAAAGTTAAAATTAAAATTTAATTTATATTTTATTAAATTTAATTTAATTAAAATTAAAATTTATTTATATTTTATTAGATTTAATTTAATTTAATTTATATTTAATTTAATTTATATATTATTTTCTATTTTTTGTAATTTTATTAAATTTTATTTTAAAAAATTATAAAATATTTATTTATATATTTGCGAATATCTATGGTACCCGTGAATTTTAAAATATTTTTATATATTTGTTGAACAGATACCCATAAAATAAACAGATAAATAATGGGTGAATTTTTCTATTGCAAGTCTGATTGTTAATAGACACTATTTATATCTGTCTCGACCTGTTGTCATCTTAATTACATTATTAGTAACCTTGGTAATAAAAAAATATCTACAAATTCTTCTTTGAATATAAAAACTATTTTGCTACATAATAATATACCTTTATTACACTAGCACATTATTCAAAATATTATACATCATATTGAAATTGTAAATGTATATTCAGTTTAAATTTAGTAGTAAACTTTTTAATTGTCGGTTACATTTAGTTGGTCAAGTCAGTTTCATGTCTTTATTGTTAATTCATTAATAAAATAAATCACATAAAATTAATTGATAAAAGAATTATTTGAAATCAGTTTTTCATTAATTATCTATTTTTAGTTAATACGAAAAATCACTTAGTGCGCTAAAGTTGCATAAAATTTATAGAATTTGCTGACTGGAGAAAGATGAAACCGCTGGCGTTATATATATATATATATATATATATATATATATATATATATATATATATATATATATATATTAAGTATATATAAAAAATAAAATATATTGTAATTCCTTAAAATCAAATATTAAATTATTCTTATCTGGCCGAGTTTAAGTACTTTATTACTTACTAGAATAAAAGTATAAATTACATAATATTATATTATTGATATTATATTAGTGAATAATAATATTGTAATGGTATTAAATTAATATACAAAATAAATTTATATTTATTAAAAATTAAGTAAGATAAATGAAACAAAAAATTAAAAAATATTTGTTAATCGATAAAAAAAATAAAGAAAGATAAACAATTTTGTAGAAAATATTATTAAATTTTAAAAGTTTAATAAATAATTATATTATAAAAATAAAATTGAAATTATAAAGTGTGATTACAAAACATCTCTTCATTAATTATTCATTTCAGGTCACGATATATATGGGTAATATATTCCGTTTTCTAAATTTAATGTATTAGAATCAATCTATTTGTTCAAAAACAGAAAGAAAAATCGGGTCGGTGTGAGTTAACATGATTCGTGCATCAAATTAGGCATGAGATCACTTTGATTATGCATGTGCTGCAAGGAATTGTTTATGATTTTAAAATAAGAATATTGTGAATTAATTAAATATGATAATTAAATTTCATATGTGTTTAAATTTTAATTTATTTCACTGTGTGTTTAAAAGTATGTATAAGAAATATGTGACTAGTTTTAGATTTTATTACAGGGTAAGAATAGTATTTTGTACGTTATGGACGTTAAAAATGTTCAATTTTATTTTTTAAATTATTGTCCTGCAGCTGAAAAATGAAATAAAAAAAATGGTGAGTTATCAGACGAAAGAGGTGTTAATAGCAAACCAATGTTGAGAGCATTTGAATATTTATTCCTTTTCACACTTTAATGTTAGTTAAAAAATTATATTGAAATACGTTTAAAACAGTAAATAAATTTAAAATAAAATTGATTAAAATGATTAAATCTAAATATTTCTAAAATCAGATAACTAAATTAGGTCAAAATTTAAAAAAAAGATTAATTCCAATTTTTACTATAAGAAAAAAAAAAACATATTTAACTATAAATTTAATAGAACTGAATTTTAGACTGAATCGTGAATTTATATACAAATGTCTAAATCTCTCATTAATTATGGTTTAAGTAATTTAATATTCAAAATAAATTGAACTTTAATCGAAGATTATCAATCAAAATAACAGATTTTTAGTTTTATTTAACATGTTTTATTTGTTTAAGTTTAATTTAAAAATGTAAATGTTGTATAAATATATAATTTTTATTGCATTATATCCAGTGTTTTATTCACTTAGTTCTTTTGGATATTGAATAATATGTTATGAGGTAGAGTTTGACTTTTTAAAATGAGATTATGGGTTTTTATATGATTTATGTGAGAAGTACTTACATACGTGTACAAAGAAGACTAAAAGGAATAATTAATAATAAGAATTTAATAATGAACATTAAACATATAATAAATTGAATCGTTAACTGAATTTTATTAATATTCCACTTTCAGAAAAAGTATCATATAATTTGAAGGAAAAAGAGAGAAGAATCTCGTTAATTGAATATTTTATTTTATCTAATGATGCGTGCTATAAACAAAGGTTAGTTCCCTGTGTTGTTTTTGTATATCACAAAGAGTTCCTGCTTTTTTAATTAATTTTAAACTCAAATTTGGCCTCTCTTTCTCTGGTTTGGATACAGTTTCAATGTTTGCCACTCCTTATGCGTAGGTGTCACTTCTTGTCATATTTAAAAACCTTTCTGAAGTTGGATTCTACGCTTTCATTCATTTCCAAATAAAAATCTTAAACTTAGTATCTCGTCTAATTAATTTAGTTTTTATTGGAATACATTTTCAAAAAAATATGTATATTTTCTAATTGAGAAAACTATGTTTGCAATCATGTAAGACATCAATTTTTTATAAAAAAATATGAATATATATATATATATATATATATATATATATATATATATATATATAAAAACAAAATATATATATATATATATATATATATATATATATATATATATATATGATGGTAATGCGGGTCGATCCCGCTCCATATCTTTAACATGAACTGAAAAGTTTGAGTGCGGTTCCGCGGACTAGTTCGTTTTTTTTATTATTTTTTTAAAGTTTTATCATAAAACTTTTAATATTTAAAAAATTTGGAAATTTTAAGAAGTTTACAAAATTAATCAAATACTTTGGGGAGTTCGATAATAAATTGATAATTCAACATTTTCATCATATTCATATTCGTACTTGACATACATGATGTATTCTTCAAATTTTAGCATATTAAAAAAATACATAATACTTGTATTTTTCAATCATAAAAAATTTGAAACGTTAATGCAAGAGTCTAGAAAAAAAAAAAAAACTGAGTACCCAATTTGTAAATTTTTTTTATGAGGGCTTGCGAGTTATAGACTTTTGTAGGTCAGACCACTACAGACCTGCAAATTCACTATCCTAACTTGTTCCGCGTTATTTTTGCAAACTTGTAGGCCGACCCGACGGATCAGATCCATATTACCACCTTTATATATATATATATATATATATATATATATATATATATATATATATATATATATATATATATATTCTCTTTTACCAATAAGAAATGACGATTAAATTTGAGTAACGTTAGATTAAATATGTTTTTATTATATTGTAAATGCAATAGCATTCATTTTTATTCTTAATTTTTTCTTCGCCACTTGCACCTTCATTTATGCAAACAAATTAAATGTAGTTAATTCCGTTCAAAGAAAATTGTCCCCTCGGAATTCTTTATTTATTAAAAACAATTGAACTGTACCTATTTTCGTAAATGAGATAAAAAATAAATAATACTTTATTTTTGAAGGATTAAAAGCACGGTCCAATACGTAAGTTGCAACATTAATAAATGGCTTTAATTATAAAGTGGAACAGTTGTTTTTTTTTTTACAATATACAATGAATCAGTTGAATTATTTAAATTATGTGTAAGAATGCAAGTTAAAGTCAATAATCAATTAAACCAGAAACTACTTTAAATTAAAATTAAAGTAGTGATTCATGGACATGTATCCACACTAAATTATTTTGTAACAATTATTCGTCCCACCCACATGATATATATGAATTGAAAAGGAAATTCTGGATAGATATAATCCATTAGAAGATCGTAACACTTTTGGAATAAAATATAATGAATGATTAATATTAGTTTATTAAGAATCTATGTAATTATAATTCATAGATATTGGTCAAAGGAACAAGGATTCCACCTCCCTCTACCCATCTTTTTATTAAAAAAAAAAATACAAATATTCGTGAAGTGTGAGGTTCACCCTTTAACGTTAAAAGAAAATTACTCACTCTCATCTTGAATTCCATATGATATTTTGATTATATGAATTTTTTTTATCTGAATTTTAGTGTTGAGTTAATTAAATAATGATGAAACTGGAGGGTGTATCTGATTCCCATAACAGGTGAGGCATTGGATTTGCGAATTGCAATTGTATTTTTCTTAAATAGTATTATATTTTTGCGTACAAAGTGAGGAAAAAAAAATGAGTTAATTATAGTAGTTGGTGGTAGTTGATTGAATGGGATGATGATTGATTAATGTATGTTTGCGTTGCGTTTGGCAATGGAAATAGCAGACAGAAGAAAATGGGAGAGGAATGAGGATAGATGCAAAGTGAGGAAAGTGGGATTGAAAAAGTGAAATACCGTCCAATCTGGAGGGAAGGAAACCATACGCAAAAAAACTAAACTTCTACCTACTTGCTCCATCTATATTATAAAGGATTAATTTTTTTTTTAATTTTTAATGAATTTTAGAATTAGTCTATTTCAAAATTTTAGACTAATTTAATCATTCATCATTCGAAATATATGAATTTAGTCATTTTAATCAAATTTTGTTAGATTTATTTGATGTTTCGTTCGTATTTCAAGATTATATTTGAGTTGTTTATATTGTTTGACACATTTTTGTTTTAATATTAAATCAAATATTATTATGAAACGTGTTTGAAATGTCAAATAAACTTAACAAAATTTGATTAAAAAGAGTAAATTCACGTATTTCAAAAAATGAATGATTATATTGATCCAAAATTTCAAAATAGACTAATTCCAAAATTCACTTAAAGTTAAGGGACAAAAACATATTTAACTCTATTATAAATATTCTTCTTTTAACAAAAATTATATATTTCGATTAATATGGCACTAAAATTTTTAATTCATTAAAGTAAAATACCACAAAGACGCGAACAATTATGTATTTGTTTGTGATCAAAATAAAGAATACTACATCAACACAGAATCATTTTCATTTCAAACCTCAAAGTAATGGTAGAGAATTAAAATTTCGGGTGGGGAATTGATAGATGCCGCATAGTTTGTGATTGATGTATTGTATACGGTCAACTAAATAGCGTTTTTAGATTCATCAAAAAATAAATTGTTTTTTAAATGTTTATTATTCAAATTCACTATTATTTTCTTAAGTTTGTTTACTTTCTTAAATTTATTATTCACACGGTGAAAGAGCAATTTCAAATTACATGGTGCTTCGTGTTAGAATTGTGTGCAGAAAACGAAGGAATGATGCTGAATGAAAACAAAATTAGAAGAGAGGAGTTTAATATATATAATGTATTCTAAGTTCATAATGTTCTTTATCCTAAGTTTAAGACACTTTAAATTAGTATTTGATTTTTTTATTCTTTCTTGTAGTAGAGTATTATGACATGTAGTTAAATTCTTGTTTTGGAGAGTTTCAGTGTACTTGAGATTAAAGGGTTCAGAGTGTTTTCTATGTATTGTACATAGTGATTAATCTCTGTGATCATAATTTTTATCCATATTTAAAATTTTCACGTTATATTATTGTGTTTCTTATTTTTATCTTATTTATCTATTAATAAGATGATTCTCGATAATTTTTTTCTAACAATCTTATATATTAGTATATTACTTATTATTTTGATCAACAAAACTTGTTTAAGATAAAATCTATATTACTAGAGAATCTCTCAATGATGAAGTATAATACTTATGGAAGATATATCAAAATCCTATCTATCACTACATATGCAATAACACTGGTCGAGGATAAGATCAAAATAATATAATAAATAAAGATAAGTGCCTAACAAAAAATTTAGCAATATGATCTTAATTTTAACATAAAAATAATAAATCCATAAGGATGCTCGATTACAAAAAGAGTAACCAAAATCTAGCTAAGGAAGTCAATATTTTTAAAAAATAATCTAAATATAATCGTGAAAAATGTGTACTTGAGTTTATACGAAGCAAAAGATATTTTGTATTTTGTATTGGTGGGTCAGTTATATAGTATTAGTTATGTATCAACTTGCAAATAAGCTCTTGTCTTCTTGGCACAAGTTGACACTGTATTCATTCGTTTCCCCACAACAAACAATGACATTCACCCTCGTCAAGGATAGGAAAAAGAAAAAAATGCTAACACAAACATCAATATACAAAAATGAAAAGGATTTATTTTATTTTAGACTTTTGTCGTTTCTTTTTCTCCATTTCATGTAAAAATCTACATTCTAAGGCTTGGGCAAAATTACTTGCAAAGCTACATGAAAATTAAAAATTGAAAAATCTGCTTAAAGCTAAAAGTTGTTAAGCTAACTTATTAAATTTTAAATATTTGGTAAAAATACTTTAAAATGTAAAAAAAATGCACTTATTTATATGATATTTTTATTTAAATTTGTTTTTTATTTGATGTTAAAAATACATTTTAAGAATTTTATAATTTTTTCCTTTTAAAATCATTTTTTAGCTCTTGAAATTTTTTATCTGTAGATGAGTTATTTCGATCACAACTTTTCATATATATATATATATATATATATATATATATATATATATATATATATATATATATATATATATATATATATATATATATTCTATTTAATTTTATACTATATCTTACAATATTTTCAGCCAAATTTTAAATTAAGTAAATGTATTAATTTTGTTACATTGATTAGTGTATTGTAAAATTAAATAATATAAAATAAAAAATAGAACTGCCAAACAAAAGAAATCAAATAAACAAACAACAAGGTATCTCTAAACAAAATATTTATCAAACATTATTACTGTACATTGTGGTGATCAGACTCTAGCCTCTAGCTGACCTATGTGTATGTACGTATTGGATCTGACTTGGAACAGACTTTAGTGTGCAGACGTATTGGATTTGGACTGGAGCCGACCTTAGTTCGAAGACGTATTGTGCCCAACCTAAAGCCGACCTACAGATTCTAATGTACTGGGTCTAATCTGGAGCCGACCTATTATTTAGGTGGAAGAATGTCCAATTCATTTAAACCGCGGTCCATCTCTCCTCAAAATAACGACTAAAAACAATTACGTAACCACATCCCCACAAAAATCGGGATAACCTCGCACAAGTCAACTACCTACCGTAATTCTAGGAGGGCTGAAACAATGATGAATCGGAGACATCTATAAAACTAAGCATCTATTCTCGAGATGGAAAGAGACACAAATACGAATATAAAAGTATTCTTTTGTAAAAAATCTGGCAAAAAGGATAAGTTGCTATGATTATGCACCTCAGATTCTCCTTGGAGAACAATTTCTAATAAGATTAAACAAACTTTTAACTTGTAAAAGAAAAAAAAAGTTAAAAACTAGCCCATAAAACAACCATGTGAAACATGGGCTAAAACAATTTCACCTTGTTCATTGTAAAATAACCTTAAAGTCAATTACATGTTGACAATTATTTATAAAAAAGAAAAATAGATACAATGAACCAAGTGTAGTTTGTTTATGATATTTTATTTTCGTGGTTGTCTTCTCCTTCGATTTGACATTGAATTACGTGTCCTGTATCATTTTTCACCGGTTACCGCCGACCTTATTTACCTAAGTTTTGTAAGCATTACAGTTTTGGAAAATAAAAATCAACTACACCCTTTTGTTTTGCCCTTATCCATTACAGCTTCTAATTAACGCACAATGATTGGGAGGGAAAAAGACAGAGTTGCAGGCAAGAAAACTTGATATCAATCAAAACCTCGTATATATCCATGAATTTGTACAACAGTTATATAAGAATCTACCGAACGTAAACAAGTTTAAGGTGCAACAGAAGTGAATATAAGGAATTAAGCTCGGAAACAGGGAACGAGGTGAAGATGATGGTGGTGGTGAAGGGAGGTTTCGGCATCGATCAAGTGCTGAACGTGCTTAAACTGGGCGAGTTGACAAGGGATAGTTATGGTGCCCTTGTGTGTAAAGCCGTACTCTTCCTCCGCCTCCTTCAAAAGCTGAACAAAGAGTGGGTGCTTCAGGTAATTCACCGGCACCGTTATTTTCTGCTGCTCTTCGCCTTCACCACCCACCTTTATTTTCATGCACCCTTTTCGTATCTCTTTTCTCACCATCACCACTTCCTTTACCTCCTGCTGCTCAACCTCATAGGTTTGTTTGAAGCTTATGCTCAACTTCATAAGTTTGTGAAATATACTGTAGAGGGATAAGGTAGAAAGAAAGGAAGTGGGTTAAGTAGTGGAGAAGGTATTGAGGAATGAATGGATATTTATGGAGGTAAAGGGATCGATCGAAGAAACCAGGAAGGAAGCAATGAAGAAATGGTAATGGGAAAGTGGCGGCTGGGAAAAGGAGTGAATAGTGAATGGACTCGGTCCGTCTTAACTTCAACCTTGGAAACACTGATCCAACTCGTTTAAGAGTGGGTCTCTCACTCAACTAGCTACAATAAGAAACTTTATTATACGGTAATATAATTTGTAATTTGTCATCTTGGATATTTTTATTAGATGGTGGCCAATTTTTTATTAAATTATTTCTTATTTTTAAATTTAACCATTTATCAGATCTAATGTGAAATTGTTTCAAATTTTTAAATTCGTTTTTAGTCTGTACGAGACATTTTATGTAGTTTTATTAGACGATTTTTCGAGGAGATATAGTTTTTTTTTATCTTATTAAAAAAATTTCACAGTAAAGTTCTTAGATTTCCTCCCCTTGTAAGAATAACTTTTATGAACAATATATATATTGTCATTCATTGTAGTGTCGGTGTTTGGACCTAATTGGTTTTCATGTGTCTCTTGATGATGGGCCCAAAACAATAATGGTGGCAGGCCCTTTGGTTTTGCACCTTACTTTTTCTTCTGGACCCCCTTAAATGTTAATATCCCTATTTTGCCTTCGGTATAAAGTTTTGTCTGCACATGATCCAAAGCCTCTTGAAGTTTTTTAGCTGTAACTATAACTTTAATCCTAATTCAAATACTACCTACTATTTGCTAAGTGTCTCTACTTTGTATGGGTTGGATGATAAGCTTTATCCATAGCAAATAAGAACCTTGTTTCACCAATTGGATAATAAACCCAACACTACTGCTTTTCTTTCTTTATTTTTCCATAGCTAACACTCTGTTTACATAGTGAAAAATAGAGGATGAGAAAGGTGAAGAACAAGTCTCTTTGAATTTCATGATATGCTTGAAAAGTCAAGCTATTCAGAAGAAATGATGTCCATTCATTTTCCATACTCCTGAAAAAAATAGATTCATAGAATTTATGTTTATTTCATTAATATTTGTATATATATAAAAAATATTTATTTCGCTACATTAAATAGTTTCACAATAAAATTAAAATTAAAAATAATACTTTTAGTCTTCCCAATCATTATTTGAAAATTTAAAAAAGTTTTATATTTTAAAATTAAAGGATTAAATATGTTTTTGTCCCTTAACTTTAAGTAAATTTTGGAATTAGTCCATTTTAAAACTTTGAACCAATTTATTCCTTCATTTCTCGAAATACATAAATTTAGTCCTTTTAATCAAATTTTGTTAAGTTTATTTGACATTTCAAGCACGTTTCATAATAATTTTTGACTTAACATTAAAACGAAAATATGTCAAACAATATAAACAAATCAAATATAATCCTGAAATGTATGCGAAACATCAAATAAATCCAACCAAATTTGATTAAAATGACTAAATTCACGTATTTCGAAAGATGAAGAACTAAATTGGTTCAAAGTTTTGAAATTGACTAATTCCAAAATTCACTAAAGATTAAGGGACCAAAAATATATTTAACCCAAAACTATAAATATCTCAAATACCAAAAGATATTTCATGCTTCATAATAGACAAATATTAAAAATAAATAAATTTCTCTAATGGTATTATGATGGATGCAACTAATAGCGTGCCCATTTTTTTATAATTATTTCTGCCGTTGTTTCGGCAAAGTAATAATATTAAACAAAAATTATAAAAATACTAATAACAAAAAATAAACTACAGAAATTATCTTTATAAAATCAATATTACAATAATAATTAACTTAAAAAAGCCATATAAAATTTATTTAAAAAATAAGCTACAAAGTTAAACTATTTAATAAAACATATTAAAAATTAATGAAATAAATTTCTTAGGCAACAAAAGTTTACGCGGACCGAATTGAGTCTAAAATGGAAAAGCGATGGACACCTGTACCGAAATGCTTCTCCCAGAATCGTTAGACTCTGAATAAAGTACGACATTAATCTTAAACAACGCCACGTGTTGCCAAATTTTTTATGGTGCTTTGAACGTATAACCACTTGGTTCCTTTCACAGAAGGACAAAAGAAGAACGTAACCGAGTAACCATGTTTTGTGGCTGCATGTCATTCGGTGTCCCTCCTGGACTTATCCCATCGTTACAGATAAAAAAAAATCATTTCTTATTTAAACTAACAAACTTTCCATTCTCAACAATCATCATCGATGCAGAATTTCAATACTCAATTAGGAACTTCACACATTCTCTCATCATTTCATACCATGCTGTATAAATAGCAATTCCCATAACTTCAATATACACGTCACCTTGTTCATCTCTTCGATCATCAATCACCAAATATGTCTGATATCTCGGAATATTCTCATTCATCGAATGCAGGCACGAGAAAGAAGAGGAGCAGAAGCAAAAAAAGGTTCAGCGATGGACAGGTGAAATCACTGGAATCCATGTTTGAGACAGACTCGAGACTTGAACCAGCAAAGAAATTGGAGGTGGCGAGAGAACTTGGCTTGCAACCAAGACAAGTTGCAATATGGTTTCAGAACAAGAGAGCTCGATGGAAGTTCAAGCAGGTTCAGCGAGACTACACAACACTTCGGGCCAATTATAAGACGTTGGATTCACAGTTTCATGCTCTCAACAAAGAGTACCAATCAATGTTAATACAGGTGAGAAATACTTGAGATATTCTATACTTCAGATATATACAAACATTTCATACATAAAGTTTCTACCTTTCATTTTTCTTTTAAATGGGTGGTGTAATTATTTCTTAATATTTTAAAAACTACTGTGCTGTGTTAATGACATCCATTGCAGTTGAGTGGGTGCTGTGGTATGATTCTGTGTTACATCAATGGGTCCAATAGTAGAACAACGTTAGAATTAGTTTAAAACTGCATGGATACGCTCTGATGAATTAAATTTTTAACAGTTGCAGGATCTGAAAAATCGATTACAGAAGCCACTAGAACAAACTGAGAGTTGCAGTACGGGACACAAAGCAGCAAACAGCATGGAGAGTGAAACTGGAAATGGAGAAACCATCAAAAGAGAACAGGAGATAAAGCAGCCAAGGATGACAACAGGAAAATCAGAAGACATTGTTTGTGGTATTATCTCCGACTGTGACAGAAGCATAAAGGCAAAACAATACTTTGGTGTGGAAGATGAAGCTTCTCTTCTGAACTTTGTCGAGAACACTGATGGTTCTTTGACAACATCAGAACATTGGGGTTTGCTAGAATCAGATGATTTCATGGGCCAATTAACCAGCTGTGATTACCAATGGTGGGACTTCTGGTCCTGAGAACAGCATAACCAAATCATTTAATGCATGTTGCCTTATGATAAAGACCGAATCAGAAAATCACGTTAAGCGGCTTGTATGCACTTTTATACTTCTATATGTCTAAAATTCAATTTGTCCACCGTTAACTTATTCCAATCAGTGAAGTTAAATATAGTTTCACTTGCATGTTTATGAAAGGATCTTACAATTATCTGACTTAAATATACTGATAGGATATATATCTTGCTAGACTGACAAGAACAATAAAATCTGAGATTTTAAGTTTCTAACTTTATGAATGTTTCAGAAGTAACAATGACGATGTAACATTATTAATTCCTAATTTTTTCAAAACATTAAAATGATTCAAATATTTTAGAAGTAAGGATATTTCAGAAGAATAAGAGCATGGAGATATCTATGACTATTTGATTCTTTCTTTCTTTTTGGGTCCATGACCATTGCTCACTCAACTACACTCCACAGCAATATCAATCATCTGAAAACTTACTAAGCGCAAGCACTATCGTTCTCCAACCATGACAATCGACATTGACGATTAATAAAGAAGAATGTATCACGAATTACTTATACCAATTTCATTAAGAAGGCATAACCATATATTCGACGAATTGTTTGAATAAAATTCTGTCATCAATAAAGTTATATTATATATAAAAGAAATATTGTTCTAGTCAGAAGTAGATGCTTGAGAAAAAACATAAATTTGTCACATGATATTTCATCTACACCTTCATTAGGTTTTTACAAGAACTAGATTAACGATCGAAAAAGAGTACGGTTAACTAGCATCATGAATTTAATAACAATCAATTATACTTAAAGAATGTACTAACGATATAAAAAACTAAATCCTGGAAAAATGTTATAATAAAATTAAATTTTACTACTATTTAGGCCATCTTAAAGTTATTTTTCTATGTGTGTTCATATTAATATTAAAGTGTATAAAGTGGGACAATAACGTGACCACTACTTTACTTGATTAATTGAGTGAATACAGGGAATGAATTCATTCGTTGGTAGTGACTTGCAACTGTTTTTCAAATCGTCTATTTGGGCCAAAAGGAATTTAAGCGTGGTCAAAATTATCCTCTAGCTCCAAAATAAAGAGGGGGTCCAACGAATTTAGCAAATGGGTCATATTCTCATGTATAAACCAGGGTGATCTTAATTTGAGCTTTGACATCTATAGCTTGCCAAACCACCGGTTTTCTTTTCAGAAACTCAAGATAAGAATTGTGTTGTCTTACACATAGTTTAAAAATGTCACTTGACAAATGATAATGTAAACTAAAACCATCATTTTCACTAGTGAATAGGGATGGCAACGGGGCGGGGCGGGGACGGGTTTCGCTATCCCATACCCATCCCCGCATAAAAAATTCATCCCCATCCCCATACCCAAACCCAACGGGTATCAAACTTTTTTCCCATCCCCATCC
>Ga0214545_1003881_pt1 | contig 28276 bp, 10 predicted proteins | sample CNSS4metaG_FD_160064 | JGI IMG/M metagenome (GOLD analysis project Ga0214545, IMG submission 160064) | Root nodule microbial communities from cowpea collected in UCLA plant growth center, Los Angeles, California, USA - CNSS4 | ecosystem: Host-associated > Plants > Roots > Nodule | place: USA... | reverse complement strand
TATATATATATATGGAATTGCATGTATGGAATTGCATGTTGTATTGTATGTGTTACATACTACACGAGTCGGTGTTTACATTTGTTTTCAAGATTTACCTTTTAAAGAATATTTTTAAATTCAAATAATTATTTTATGATTTTTACTGTTTTTTAAATTTAATATTTTTTCAATTTGACTAATTTTTTAAATTTAATCATTTTTTTTTCATTAATGAAATTATAAAAATTATTTATATTTTATTTTGTAATCATAAAAAAAGTGAACGTTAAGTACATGTATTTTCATCAAATATTAAATTAAATGAATGTACTTTTAATATGTTCAACGAGGTTAATGTTATCACTCAACTAATTAAAAGGAAATATTTATATTTTCTTGTTAGATGGCATAAAAAGGGAAATTTATGCTGCCTCTAAAACCTTAAATGAGGAGGAAAAATATGTTTAGCTAAGTTAACACTTTGAAAAGAAAAAAACAGTGATTTTTACACTGGATTAAATGAATTATTTTCTGATAAAAAGAAATGGTGAATAACATGTTTAAAATTTTTAAATGTAGTATAAAAAATTAGATTAGAAGTTGCAATTTGTGAAGGTAGCTAGCTCCATGACGTGACTTACCTGAGACACAAACGTGCACGTGTTTAAGCTGCTTATTTTTTTTGTGGACTGAAAGAGAAGATAGAAGCATGAAATGAAATGGTAGATAGAAAAAGAAAAGAAGAAGAGAGAGAATGAAAAATGAGAAATTAAATGTTTAGAAAGTGTGAGAAGAGGAAGAAGAAAGAAACAGAAGCAGAGCTATTTTTAGACCAACGAATTAAAAGCAGAGACGTACAATTTTGGGAATTTCAAGTCACGCACTCTTTATTACTTAGCTGCAACATTGTTATCACTATTCTTTTTCATCACTCTTCTTTCTTCCATCACTCTTCACAACTTTCTATTTTTTCACTCACCATTTGCTTCATGCACCTTTAGCTTTTTTCAATCCAAATAACATTACTCTTACTTCTGTTTTATTTTTAAATCATAATAATATCAGGGAATTCGAACATGTCATGTCTATTCATGTCTCACTAGATTTTTTTTTTCTTGGAAATAATTTGTATGGTAGATGTGACACGATCAACTTATATTTGAATAATATTTTTTGGTGTAACAATTTACGGAGGTGATGATTGAAAATTGGAAAAGAAAAATATTAGATAGTATAATGTTTGCTTCGTTTGTTTTTAGGTCATAAGTTTGAACTATTAAGATATTAATAAAGGTGGTAATGTAAGTGGGTTCAATTTTAGTTTGTTAAAACTAGGTTTACTTGTCTACGTTAAAAATAGGTTTACTTGTGTACTTTTTATACTTGTAAAAAAAAAATTGGATAAAATGACATGAATAGTTATTTGACATGTTTTATACAATTGTAGTCGCGTTCCATGAGTTTAAGGTGTTGTAAATTTATGTTTTGCCAAATGTGCAGCAGCCAAAGAACAAAACCATATTCAAACAATTAAACCACATGCACACTATCACAGTTAGAAAAACAAAACCACACACTACCATAAATTGTTTTTTTTGTTTATATGAATCCTAATTTTCTTTACCTTCCGATCACACTTAACTTCAATGACCAAAATTTATGCACATGCTGAATTACATCTATACTAAATAAATCATGTCAAAAGTTTAAGAAAGTTCATATTAAAAGTTGTGGAATAGGTATTCCACTCGTATCAATATGTTTAAATAATTGATTAATATAGGTGATTTGGCATGATTTTTTTTCAAGTAAGCATATTTTGCTTCGATTAAAATCCTAATAGTAATTACTTTTTCTTTTCATGATGAATTTTAGCTTTAAAAAAAATAGCTTAAGCAAAAATCCTAGTAAGAGAAGTATAGTGGAAATTCCTTATGTGCTCGAAATCCTATACAAATAGCGATATTGAACACACATTGACTATGAATTTGAAGATGATCCAAATTTTATATTAGATTAGATATTATCGATAATAATATTCATCTACGATCACATCTCATTAAAACCAACGTCACCATATACATCTTATCATGCTTAACATTATGTATTAATCCATACACAATTAATCATAATCCATACGTATATACTTGTTAATTTTTTAAGAATCTAAAACTTATTAAATAAGAGAATACATTTTTTCATGATTAATTATAAAATTCTTAATTTTATTTAATAAACATTTAGTTCCTTATCAAACATGGTTTTAGACAATATTTATTCATCAAATTTATATCTCTTCTTTCTACTATTTAAACCAGTTTTTAGTTATAAAAACAACATAAATATAAATGTTACATTTTTCTCCAATTATAAACTAGGAGTTTTAATTTTATAGAATAATAATTAATATTTTAGAAATAGTCCGGATATAATATAAGCACTCCTCCTATTTTATATAATATTTTTATAGATTGTTGACTTCAAAAAGAAGCAGTCGACATTGCATTAAATAGGTTGACGTATTTACCCTCGGAATGGGTCAACATTTATAAGTTCCTAGGAAACGTAGCATATGTAGAATTTAAATGTATATAGTTTTTTTATTTACGAGTATATATATATATATATATTTAACTTTTTTTTAATTGTTCCGATGCGTTTTGTGCATGATCTGAAGCAATGATGAAACATTAATATGAGTTTTTGATTAGGGTAAAAAATAAAATAATTTTGAGAAGCAGTGGGTTGTTTGGATAATAAAGTAATTATAATTAAAAAAAGAAAAAGGTAAGTAGGTAGGTGTGGATAGAAATAAAGTGGGAGCGGAGTGGTTGTCTCATATTTGGATTACACCTAATCTAAGTTGTGGGCCCATTTAGGTTATGCCTCCTCTCTCCTTGGCAATACCAATTCAACCATCCCCAACTTCCACCCTTTGACCCCTAACCCACAGACCAAACTTTCCACTAATTAATTCCATTTTCATTCTAATCCATCTTTAATCTCACTCCACCATACCTTATGCACATTAATTAATTATTTATTACCTTCATATTGCGTTTAATCACAACACATCATGCCACTCCTTATTATTCCTATTTTCCTTATTTTCTTTATTATTATTTTTTAATTTTATGTATAAAAATTATAATTTATTTCTGTCCAAAATTTTAATACATTATTTGTTTTTAAATTTTGAAAATTAAATTATTTAAAAAATTGAGAAGGAAATGAGTTTTTTAAAGTTTAGAAATTAAAAATATATTTGACTCTAATAATAATAATAATGATTTTAATAAAATATTTCTTATGGGGAAAATTGAAATATCTGTTCTCTTAAAAAAGTAACAAATATTAACTTAAGCATTTTAACTAGTTATTTATATCTTCTTCGGTCAAACATTAGATATGTAGGTTTGAAATTGTGAATGAGTTTAATGTAACTTCAATTAATTAGTTGTTGTTTTCTTGGAAGTATATAGATGTAGGGTTAATACTCATATCCAAAGTGATAACTAGGAGTGATGACAACGCTTACTTTTGAATGGAGTAACACCCCTAAAGCATTGGTGCTAAAGCATTTGATACTAAATTAAGCACACGTTCTTGTTTTCTTTCTCAAATTATATCGCGATAATACCATAACAAGAAACTAATAAAATTGAAAAAAAAAATATTTGTAAGACTTTCCAATAACTTAGCGAATATTAGATTTTATAAATAAAATGACGTTACCAAAATTAAAATTATTATATTAAAAATGTAAAGTATTATTATTTATATATGTTAACGTTGATTTTAATATCTATATTTTAAATAATTAAAATAGTTTAAGAGATTTAAAATGTTAGAATGTGATCCATTGACATTGGATAGAGTAGTTAAAAATTGAGCAGAGAAATAAAAAAGAAGAATGTGAGCGATTGTAGTATTGTTGTGGTTGAGATTGGGTCCGTAACGGAAGTAAGGATAAGAAGGTTACGGACATGAAACGGGGTTTGAATAGAGTTAATTAAAATAGTATTTATTTAAGATAAGAGTGAGTGAGTGAGTGCAGTTATTTTGGGAGAAGTGAGTGAAGAAAAGAAAAGGCAAAAATGTGTTGCGTGGCGATTGAATCACGCAGGTTGCGTGAGGATGGTTGGGTAGAGATGGAGCACCGTTACGTCATCATCCACTACGCTGTTCCCCCTTTCTCTCACCTACTATCATTTTATTATTTTTTATTTATTATTAATAACTACCTTAAAAGCATCTTCTCAGACCAATCTATATGTACATCTGTATTTTTATTATTACATTGAAATACTGCACCTTTAAAAAAATAAATTATACTTTTGTATATGCTGTTTTCTTTTTTTAAATATACAACAGTTATGACAGTGATTTATATTAGGTCACAAAATATGTTAGGTTCGATGGTCATTTCTGTTAGACGGGTTAATTTATTGTGATTCGATGAATTGTTTTTAAAATTAAAAAAATTAAAAAATTAAAAATTTTATATTGTATCTTTTAAAAAATGTAAGTATATAATAATATTATAATTTAAATAATTGGTATTTATAAATTAAGTTTGAATTATTAATTATAATACGATAATATAAATAATAATTTTTAATTTATTTAATTAAAAATTTAATTAATCAATTAAATATTTAAAAAATATTTTATATGATTAAAGATGTTTTTAATATTAATTTATATAAATATATATATATATATATATATATATATATATATATATATATATATATATATATATATATATATATAAACAAATTTTAAAAATAAAAAAAAATTGAAAAAATTGAAAACAGATAAAAAAGATTAAAACAAATGATGGGTCAGCCTATTCCGATCCATTTGCATTATTTTTCTATTTCTGTTTAATGGGTCAGTTCAACTTGACCCATTTTTATGGGTCACAGACAAACTTGATCAAAATGGACCAAATTTACCCATTTGGTCACACATAATTTATATATAAAATTTGGATGTTTGGAAAATTATAAAAATACTATAGACTTCTGAAGTGAGGACTAGTTAATTAAGTGTTAGTGAAATTATGAACAAGTTCTAAAATTTGTTAGAAAATTTTTAATATTTATGTTTCACTTAAATAGGTTAATATTTATATATATATATATATATATATATATATATATATATATATATATATATATATATTATATTGACACTTAAATGAGAGAAAGATAAAATTTGATTTTGGTTTTTGAAGTATCTTCTTCAAAAGACATAATAAGTGACAACTATATCTCTGGCTTGTGAGAAATAATGTCCCTTAAACGAGAAAAATTCTCTTTAACTGTGTTTAAAATTTATGTATGAATTATGATTAATATTAATTGTACATGAACTATGTATGTTAAGCATGATAAAATGTAGATGATGATGTTGATTCTAATGTGATGTGATCGTGTGTGGATGAATGTATTTATGTGTGGGATGAGATATATGATGATGATATTTTGGGTGATATGTAATTTCATGGACATGTGAACTTTGGTGTGGGGTTCATGTGTTGATATTCTGAATGGTAATTTGTGTGACAAAATATTAAATATGTTAACTTATTAAGTATGACATATTTAAATTTTATCACATAGATTATATAGATTATTTGTGAGAAATTAAAGGAAACTTAAGCATAGACTTGAACAAGTACAAGTAGGTGCATGAACTAACCTAGTTGAAACATGTTTAATTTTAAAGTGTATTCCAAAAAATATTGTATGACAATTACAATATACATAGAAAATATACATAGAAGATGTGATTAAAGATTCTAAATTTTGACAATGTTTTTCCATATATATTTTGTTGAAGATATTGTCAAAAGATAGAATTGTAAACAATGTAATAAGTATTATATATATATATATATATATATATATATATTTTTTATTTTTATTTTTTATTTTTTATTTGAATATTATAACCTTACGTACTACACAAATAAATGATATTGTAAAAGGACAATGATACTTTAACCCACTTTTTTTGACCCACTTTTAACCCACCATTTCAATCACCATTAGATCATATATCACATCACTAAAAAGAATAAAAAAAGATGATCTAATGGTGATTAAAGCAATGGGTTAAAAGTGGGTCAAAAAAAGTGGGTTAAAATATCATTTTCCATTGTAAAATAACAGTTGGATTACCAAATAAATAAGAAATATTATTTATATATAAAAATATATGATATGTATATAAATTCTTTTAAAGGCTTAAAAATAAATTTTTTATTGTATAATAATATAACCACTTTTTTAATTGTGTAATATGTTTATTTATAGATAATATTTCATATATTTTATATCAGTATTTTCAATTAATACATATAATTACAGATAAATTATATACTCTAGTAATTAAATGTTTTTTATATTTACTACTGGATAAATTTGTGTAATTGAAAGTTATTAAAAAATTATATCCACTTCATATAATATTATAGATAATAATAATAATAACTTTTTTACAAAAAATTATCTCATTATTTCAAATATTTTAATTTGATTTTGATTTTAAAAAACTAGTCAAATATAATTATTTAGGTGAAATTGATAATATCAACTTACTTTAGTGAAACATAACATGAATAAGCAACGAGGCCTCACTACCTAAAATTAAATTGTTGACAAAAATAACATATCACACCAACCACTAATGGCACACATTAATATGGCTACGATATATTAATTTGACACCATTAGAGAAAAAGTTAAACGATATTATTCATAAATGAGTTTGATTTAGTTGATATTTTCATTAGGGTTAGTTTTTGATTGAAATCGTCGTATTAATATACTCAGTTTGTAATAAAAATCAAAATAATTTTTTAAGAACAATGATATTTGGACAAATAAATTTTGGCAACTTTTACACTTTTTTTTTATAATCTGATATAATATTTTTTAAGTGATTTTAGAATAAATAAAAAAGGAAGCCAATTAGAAAATGAGAAACATTCGCTTAAGTCCACATTCATTTAAGTGTGTAGCCCTCCTATATCTGCATTTGGAAAAGAAAAATTTTCAGATCAATAATTTTGTGGCTTTATTTTCAGAAAAAATCATCTAAAGTCAATTGACAACTATTTTCAATTTGTTTAGCTTCATTTAACTGATCCGATGATAAATACGGAGAATCTTTCAACTCACTCATATGAATACAATAAAATAACAAGTTCATCCTTCAACATATCTCTTATATCTCATATCTATCATATTTTCACAACTCTTACAAATTTTTGACACTTATAATATTTGATATTGTAATTATATGACCCTAATATATCATATTGTAACATACCTCATAAAATTTCTTAAGTCCGCATCCCAATTAAGTCCACATCAAATTCTCAAGATCAAAATGCAGACTTAAGTGAATGTATACTATATTATAAGAGAAAATTATTAAAAAATTTAGTTGTTAAATTTCTTTTTTTATGTAAACTTTGATTAAATTGAACTCAACTTGAAACCCAATATTGTACTAGGTTAATAAATAAATATTGTGTTGACGTACATGCATGTTTTTGAGGCTAAATGTAGCAATAATCTTTTACCCATCTCATTGAAGTTATTTGATTTTTACGAAGTGAATGGAACAGTGGAATCTTTTTTCCCGAGTCAGAACTCCACTGAAGAACACCAACCACAAGAGTTCTTACCAACTCCATGCTTCGTAAATGTGAAATTTAAGAGAGAGTGATGTCACTTACTGTGATTTCGAAAATCATTTTTTTTTATTCAGAATTAAAAAATAAATAAATACAATGTATTCATAGGAAAAAGTTGATGACATGAGAAGAAAGAAACAATAAGTAGGATCCAATAATGTAAGAACATGCAGCATGGTTTATTATTTTATTTAAGGTACAAAGATGCACGAGGGTTTTTGTCTATGTTTTTATTTTACCGACCGAATGTGGAATTTAAGATTGTGAGAATATAAAATAGAAGAAGTTTGAAGCACAAATATCACACTACCAGCCATGGGAAGCAGGTGGCTATCTTCTGTCGCATACCTCTCAATAAAAAATTATTTCTATAAAGTAAAAAAAAAAAGCTTTCATTATCATTATTCATTTTGAGAAAAGAATTTAGTGTATATTAATTATCTACAATGAAGAGTAATATTTTAATAATGAAACATTATCAGGTATTGTTTATAGTTAGTGACATGATTATTGGCCACCATGTTCATCATCTCTGTGAAACTCAACTTTTCAACTTTGTTATCACCTATGCATGACACCAAATAATAAATTGAAAAAAAAAATGTTGTGGGATGGGTGAGATTTTGAGACTTTAGGTGACACTTTCAACTTTCTCTTTCTTTTATATATGTTACCATTGTTATCACTTTCTACGTGATGGCCACAACACACTTTTTTTCTTTTATATTTATACATAAGAATGGACATAATCAACTAGAAGTGATGAAATGTTAAAAAATAAAAGTGGAGAAATATAAAACACAAACATTAATTAATTAACCTGCACTCAACTCTTTCTTCAAATATTTATTTAATTGAAATGAAGATATTCTTAGAAATCTTATACCAACTAAAAATAAGACAGATGTATAATATATAAGTGAGTGTAATTTTCATATTGTTATTGATTGAGTTGGATTTAAAATTCATTTTTTAAAATGATATTATAATTGTTTAAAAGTCTATTTTAGTAATATTTATTATTTGTTGAGTCTATCGCATCTGTTATTCAATTGTTATTAAACCATACATAAATATCTAGTATCAAGTTCAAAATATATATACCTAGAAACTAATTTTATAATATTAGATTATTGTTGTAATTATTTGTTTTGAGGTTTTAAATGATAGTTTATGATTAAAGATAGTTAATTAGATTAAGAAAAATAATGTCCATCTTTTCAATTACCATGCTTGATCATCAAAGTTGATTAGGACACGTAAACAGGCATATAATAAAGACTAAGATAATTATCCTAATTATATAGTGTTTTCTTAATTTATTATACTAAAGAAGTGATTATGAGATGTTGATGAGACGAAGATAATGGATAATAAAAAATGAGAAGAGTACGTAGTGACGATAATAATTTTGTTTGGTGGGTTATTTAAAAGTGATGTCTACAATGTGTAGGTATAGCTGCTATGCTACTTTTTCCTCTTCTTTGGTAATGCATACATGCCTTGTTTGGTACCAAACATCAAATTTCAAAAAATAAAAGAAGAAGGCTATCACTTTTTTTTAATGTAAAGTTTGTCAGATATCATAAAAATGTCTAAAAAATCTCATTAGAATAGATTTTTTTTAAATAGTGATTCTAATATCATGTTAGAAGTGGATTTTAAGTCTAATTTAACTCTATAAACCAATTTGTAAAATAAGATTTGCACCTCATTTATATATTATGAAATTATCTTATCTCTAATCGATACGAGATTTCTAACCATTATTTATATGATATTAGGAAATATTCAACCTAACTTGTCATACTATAATATATTTCATCTATCATAATTTTTACATATAGATCGTTTCTTTCTCACTGAATTAAATATCAAAGATATTTTTTTATTGTTATAGATATTAACAATCTAGTACTCAAAAGCGACAACTCTTCCTCAAAGACTCAACAAATTCCTGAAAAAACAATAAATATATTTGAATTTAAATAATTTATGAAAAATAAGATAGTTAACGTGGTACCTAGAAAATTGATTGTGACTGTACAGGAAGAAGTGTTATGGCACATTTTAACCACGCATACACACTTGGTGCCACATTTTTCACGTGTGTTTGAATTACTCTGCATATGTGAACTGCACCACATATGTTCTTATTAATATATGGCCTCTCTCCACTGTTGAAAAGTTGAAAGTTGATCAATTTTTTGTAATTATATACATTCATACACGCTACCAAAGAAAATATGGGTTTCGTTTTTTTCTGAGTTTCCAAGAAAAATACATAAATGAAATAAATATATGGAAAAAAAACCCAGAAAAGACGTAAAAGTGATGCTACTTTTCTTTCGGCTTTAAAAGACCAAATTCAACGTAGCTTGATAATAGGTTGAGAAATTATTAGTTTTTACACAGGGTAAATCTCAAATCACACAATACCAATATATATATATATATATATATATATATATATATATAACAATTTTTTTTTTCAATGGAAGAACGTGTTTAATTATTTGTGTCTCACAAATTTCTGAGTCCGCGATCTTATAGTATTATAAATATAATCATTTTTTATATTTAATATACTCTTGAAAGATATTTTCCTCTGCTTGAAAGTGTCCATTTGAGATGTGACCTATGAGAATAATGAAGATGATTAATTAGGTGCAAAGCTTTATTAGCATAAAAGCTCATTTTTTAATGCACTTAGTATATAATGTGTGTGTCTATATATATAATTAATATTTCAAAGTATTGATTGGCTGCCTTATTACTGTTATATATGTATGTCTAGATAACTGACATAAACATTTATGAGATATTTTAAAAGAAAACTTAATACATGAATAAGTTCTTGACTTCTTTTTTTCAGGAAATTTAATTATATCTATACTTTTTTTAAAATATAATTAGACCCTTATTTTTTTTCTATAATTTTTATTAATTGAATCCTAAATGTTAGTTTAGAGTGACTTGAAACGGCTAGAAATTAAAATAACATTTTGTGACATTTTCATCTCAAGATATCCAATTATAAAAATATAAAAATAAATATATATATATATATATATATATATATATATATATATATATATTCTCCAATAACATATTTAAAAAAGATACACAAAGGACACTTAATTTTCTTGGATTTATAATAGTATGGTTTTCATCTCAATTCCTTTCCTGTTAATAAATAAATTTGGGTAATATGTTTATTTACGTGCTTTCCCGAATACATTACTTATAATAATGTTTAAAAAAAAGAAAATATAAAAATATAGTAATTTCATATAAGTTAAAATTAATTTACATTCGTTAATTCTTTTTAAAGAAGCTAATTAACGATACAGTTTCTACAAATTATATATACATAAACTAATTTTACCTCATAAAAATATTTATATTTTTTTATTCTCCTATGTTCACTTAATTAATCATCACTTGTATGAATAATAAAAGTTATAGTTTTGCTAGTTGTAAGTACTAAACATGGAATAGAATGCCAAATATCACATGGCTAAAATCTTGTTTTCACTATTGAAGAGAAATTAAAATTGTATTTTTAATAATTGTTTAGGTTATAATTTCAGGAGAATGAAACTTGTAATAATTAAGTGATTAGAAAGACAATGAGGAACACATCAATTTCTTATTTTCATTAAGACAGTTACTCTCCTATAGGTTAAATCAAGTGTTGAACATTGTTCCATACGATAGTTAATTTTTTTTTTTCCTTTTTCTTTTCATTCCATACTAAATAGTTAGGAATATGATAACCAAATATACTTAATTCGTGATTTGAGTTGTAAATCAAAAAAATTGTTAAAACTTAAAAGTCAAACAAATGATTTAATATAGGTATTTTATAAGCAAGTCATATCAAACAAGGATAACTATTTTACGTGGAACAATGTATTGTATTTATTCATGCATATGCACACATAAAGTCACATCATCCATTTTGACAATTCTTGTTTTTGGGTCAAGAAAATTACAGCCTATTCGATTAAATGAAGAATTGTAACAAAATTTTGTAAAAGTAGTTGTCAGAAAAAAGAAGAAGCAAGAATTTGTTGAATTTAAAGTAACTTATGGAAATTAAAAACTGTTTTTGGGTGTTAAGAGCATTCTGAAAGAAGAACATTGTTTTTATGTTTTAGTCTGAAAATAGATTTAAAATAAGAGCAATCTTCGATGTTAATGTTGGTTTGAAGTAATTGATAGTTGATATTTTTGAAGAAGGGTGAAACAGGTCACATCAGATTTATGTTGTATCCATTTGTGTGGGCATCTATCACCTAAATTCTTGATATAGATCGGGAGGAAACAAAACTGAGAAAAGAATTTCATGCCATGAGCTGTTTTGCTTTAGATAAGGAATTGGGGTTAATTAATGAACTATTGAGGTATATTTTTTTTTTTGAAGTACTTAATTTTGTCTCTATCATCTAAAGTCCAAATACACTATATTAATATTTTAAATATGTTTTTAATATATTTTAAAATATCAAAATTAATAATAATCGTGTATTATGAAGAAACAGTAAAACAATAATACAAATAAATATGAACAGAGAACCTAAATTCCTCTATTGATTATCATTAGAGATTTTTGTTCTTATCTTGGGTTTCCCTTGAATTACTTATTTAGACTTTTTCATTTTATTTTTTAGTTCAACTTATAAACAGAGAATTAAGACTTTTTATTTTATAATACAATGAAAATCCTACGTTCTACTTTGATCTTAATCTTTTGTACAATGAAAACAATTATTTCCCTCCTATTTTCTACTCCAATGATGAAAAAGGGTTTTTCAACTAATTGGTAGAAAAACGTTTGTATGGAAGAAACATTTACAGGAACTATGCTTGGTGCTGTTTGGATGAAACATGTAAAACGATTGTCACATGAACCTCTCAAACTGTTAACACATAATTGAAAATGAAAGAAGATAGTTTTAATTATTTATTTAAGTATGGGAAAGGCATATTGTAATTAAAAAGTGATTAAAATTTTATGCTACGTGATGGAACATTGAACCTAACAATTCTGTCATAATCAGAACTTAATTAAGATTCACGTTTTGGGAAGGTCGTCCCTCCCATTTCTCTTGTGTAACTGGGCCATACTTAATTAAGATCCATGCATTAGCCTCTTTTTTTCTGTCTCTTCGCCTTCTTGTTTTTTTTTTTTTCTTTCAAGAACTTTTACATCTGGTTTAATAATAATTTAAGTAACTTATATACAGTCCTGTGTTAGAATAAATTAGAATGATTGGAGTTCCTAATTAAAATAGAGTTGAAACCCCAGAATATGAGCCCATCACATCCTTGAATTATGAAGATGGCCCAATAAAGCTAAAGCAGTTGGTCCAGGCCCCTTTGTGGTTGCATGCGTTGCTTGTGGAGAAGTGACAAAAATAGTGATGTTGTATCCGAAACATTTAGTTTAGTAATGAGTGTTTTTAGTAAGAGTTTGGGCATGTTATCTGCTTGTCAAGAGATTGATAATTTCTTTGTCAAGAGTTTGGGATTCTGTTGCAAGCTTAATAGGAGTGTTGCCTTCTTTATCTGCCACATATGTATTCGCTCCCCTGCAAATGTCCGCAAACTGCCTCAATTTTCCAAACTAAACCAAACTATATAAAGAAAATTAAACACCACATACAACCCAAAAACAGAAATAAGAATAAACAAACAAAATTAAAATTAAAATAAAAAACATACAATAATTGAACATGGTTTAATTAGATTATTGATAAGTTTTAATCTACATTTAGAGAAACGAAATCATAAGAGACTATTCATCCCTTAACTTATAATGCTAACTAGGAGTAATTATTGAGATCAACACGCCTCATTAATCTTCTCGCACAATTGACATCACTCTTTATTCTTATATAATGTCCTGTTTTACTTTCTCATTTGACATGCTAAAAACTTGTCAAAGAAAGGAATTGTTTAGAAGCTCGCTGTGAGCTACTAAAGTGTGAGAAAGTAACAAATGATCACTGGAAATCAACATGAACAAAAGTCCATAGTTCCCTTCATTCTATGTTATCCAACATGGAATTTGACCCTGCAAGCTTTGCAATAGATGCATTGCTCATAACATTTTGATTACATAACCAAACCTTATGTGTCTTGCTTCTTGCTTCTATAAATCAACCAAGTACTTTTCCCTTTACATATACTACAGCCCTCATCATCTTCAACATCCTTTTCTCACATTTGAATACATATCTCTTCTTCTCAAATTACCAAGGGTATTATATTCCTTTTCAATTTGCATACATACCTAACTTCATCTAGTAGCTTTTCAGTTCCCTCTTGCAATCTAATTCACATTGTAATACTAGTGACATTAAAGGACTTGTTATTTCCAAGGAGAACATATATCCTCCTTCATGTTCTGTGGACTCCTAGAACCACAAATGATCAGAGGTCATGTGGGGTGAACACCTTGAGTTCGTTATCCACATAACATCATCAATACCATTAGACACTATAAGAATCTTCAATGATTTTTAACCTTCTTCAACAAAAATTGTTTAACTAGACCCAAACGATTTATTAGACACAGTGATTTGTCAAGGTTAACCTTCTTCTTCGTATGAGGATAGGTGTGACCTTATAATGATAGCATCTAATGTTTGAAACATGACCACCATTCTTCTGTCTAAACTTATATCTTCTCCTATTCCTGTTCATTCTTGGATGTTCTACCTTTTATTGTCAACCCATCTCCACTTTGATATGACTTCATCTTAAAATTCTTGTTTTGTTCTTTCAAATTAAGAGTATAGTTTGAACTGTTGAAGAGAGAGAATCTCCATTCCACACAACAAAGTTTCCCTAAAGTGATGACGTCTCTTAGACAAGATACATACTAACATTTCTTTATGTTCATCTTCAATTTGCACATCAATATTCTCCAATACAAGAATTAGTTTGTTGAACTCATCTAGTTGTTCACGAATTGCTTTTCACTAAATTTTGATACACATCAAATTCTCCAAATCAAGAATTAGTTCATTGATTGGCAAATTATCTAGTCATCAAAATCAGCAAAGTCTATGCTAATTTTGTATCATAACTGTTATTCTCTTTTATTAGGATACACTGCTGTAGAATAATTGTAGATCTAGCAGTTTAGCTAATTTAAACGGCAACATATATGTATGTATTAAATATATATGTGAGAGAATTCTCAAGAGGAGAACACAGTGTTTTACCCACAATCGAAGTGTTTACTAATTACCTTTTCTCACTACTTATTTTTTTGAGAACAATGTTTACTTCAAATACAAATGATTGACCAGACACTTCGTCATGTACAAACTTTCTACCTTAGTCCATAACCCCGCAACAATCTTCTTCTACGATACCTATATCAACATCTTGTCACCAAAATGAAGAAAAAACTAAGAACAACATTGTCAACCATTTTGCTTAGAGTAAGTGTTCCTTAGAGAGTGTAAAAAACAATGTTTTTGCTTATACGAAAAACAACTAAAAGTCATTTATATACCAACCTAAACAATGTTAATCTTTGTTTTCCTTTTAAAATATTTATTTTGACAACTTGAACAAACCATTTAAAACTAACTTTCTTTCAACATATTTAAATTTTGAAGTTATAAAATTATTTATTCCATAAAATAATTGCGGATAAATGACATAATATTTAAAGACAATAATGTAAAATATAAATATTTAATGTAAAACAATTTATGGCCAAATATGTAAACTATGCCTGTTATTTGACCTTTTTTATTCTTAATATTTGGTATTTGATTTTTTTGGTCCTGTTGTCTCACCACCATTATTAAAAAATGACATGACAAATGGAATGTGAGATCATCTTTTAACAAATAATACTAATGATGGGGACAAACAAAATAAAATTTTATATTATGAAAACTAATAAACTATTTTTTATGAAAATAAAATAATAAAATAGATATATTATATAGACATAATATTGAAACCGTTTGTTTATATATTTAAGCCATGTTCTTCCTATGCAATAAATAAATTTAAGTATTTTATGAAATAAAGAACTAAATAAGTATATGCAGAAGATATGATGCGGTAGAGAATGCTTTTTTAGTATCGCTATAGGTTGTAACTTCTTCCTGTAGGCAGAGTAAACGGGAATTTAGGATATAGAATTTTATGACTAAAAATCTTTGGATATATAAGAAAATGTCCAATTAATTACCTCGAGATAAGAACTTTTGCAGCTGCAGTCTTCCCTCCAATAATACAACAATGAAGTGGTGTCCGACCTCTGGAATCAGAAGCATTTATATCTGCCCCAAGCTGTAGGAGTAGCTCCACCATGCCATTGTCACTATTTAGGCAAGCCAGGTGAAGCGCGCTAGAGCCATCTTTTACGTCCTCAACGACCTGATTTTCACTTTGAGATGCAATGTTTAAATTACTTGAAGCCATGTCCAAAGTGTCACCTGCACAGCACCACATTACTTGTTTTTTCCACTACAAAAACTTTGCTGGAGTTGAGACTTCTGAACCAGAAGACATACCAGACAATGCTTGACAACCGATGGTATTCACGTCAACATTCAACTTAACAATAAGCTGGTACACTGCTTTCTTGTCATTTGCACAGATGCTTTCCTGCAACTTTTGCGCTAGTGAATGGATAGGGTGGCTTTCCGTGATCCGGGGAATAAATATTTTCTCAGAATACTGCAATATTAAACTTCAGTCAAGTAATACTTCAAGAATAAGATTGCCACTAAATGCTAAAAGTTTTGTACATGTGTGACAACTAACCCAAATCCTTTTGGTAATATCGCATTTATAAGCAATTTTAAAATCACTTTCCAACCAAAGAGATTACTCTTGAGTTATCTTTCTAAATATAAAACTCATTCTTCCAGTAATAATTGTTTTCAGAAGTAATTCTACCAAATTATCCAGATGCACCCACTCCAGTGCATCTCTCTAACAATCACGTAATGATTCATTTAATCCATGAACTCATAAGCTAACCAAGATTTTTGTAAAATTTCATCTTAAAATCAATTGGAATTAAGTGAAGTTGCATAAAGATATATTGATCTCCAAGAATAGTGAACGAATGGGTTGAGTGAAGACAAGGAGATATTGGATTTAATTTGAGGCTTGACCAATCCGGAAGTTGGTGAAAGAGAAGAGGAAAGGGACATTTGATGTTAGTTCCAAACACCCCCTTCCACACATGACTGCCTAAAGTGGCAAGCTTCCTAGAATAGGCAATTAATAAGATAAGCTATAGGCTCTCATACTATATCATATTTCATCTTAAAACTAATTCACATTAGGTGAAGTTGTCCAATAGATATCTGCGAATGCAATATGATGCCCAATTCTTCGTACTGGAAGCCCAACTTTCAACTTCCAAGAAAAGTCAATATCTTAACATATAAAGGGTATGTTTCTAGATCACCAAGCTATTTCTCAAGTCCTTTGAAACTTTTTAGGTACTAAAATAAAATACGCTTATTAAAGTCGAAAAAGACAAGCTTTACTTAAAGTTGAGGGGTTCGAGTTCCACCCATCTTTCTAACAATATGAAATAGCAAAGGAAACTAGAAATTTTCTTGGAATACCTTTGCATGAATGAACCTTTCCTTTACTAAAATCGGATCGTCATGTTTTGGCTTTCTTGCATGGAAGATCTCCTCTTCATTTTCCTTGGATGAACTACATTGCAGGTGCTTGTTAGCACAAGCCAAGTCAGATAATCCCATCAACTTTAGGAGTACTTACCTAGCAAGGGTGTCAACAGTTTGCAAATTACCCTGTGAATGCAACAACTCCTCCCAAACTGAGTTTGCAAAAAGATTGCCTAGTGATTTAAGCATACTTAAGACAGAGGAATCCCAAACTTTAACATCAAGTGTCAGCGATCTTACCTGCCAAACAATATTTCCCAACTTAGTTGCAAAAGTGAGAATCAAAACAAAAGGAATTCTTTTTTTCCCTTGTACAGATAAAGAAGAAAGTAATGTTAGATTCAGATGTTGAAAATAAATCTATAGCCTAAAAATAAATATTTAAATATTTATGGATTGATTGTAAATTGATAATCATCCAAAACCCGTAGTAGTTTAATATTAAAATTTGAATCTACAAACCCTAATATGTTAACCTATTCTATCTATTCCTTTAGAGAGTGATTTTATTGAATTGGGTATTTTATTTAGACTTGCTTATTAAACTTTTTAAAAAGATTAATTTTATTTAGACTAATATTTTGAGTGCTATTTATTTAGACTTATGTTTTAAGTATTATCTATTTGGGATTATACTGAGTGTAATTTTATTTGAATTTATAGTTTTGGAGTGCAATATATTTAGTTTATACTTTTAGAGTAATTTTAGATAACTTTTATATAAATTTATTTAAAAACAGATAAAATAATCCTTGTAAAAAGGTATCTACTAGTATTAATGGATACCCACAAATATGAAAACTTTGGTTTTTCTTTAGCGGGTACATGGCAGGAAGGTATGTCATATAGGTACTATCTTTACCCGTTATCATTCCTAACTTTGGATTTTTTTTTTTTTAAATTTGACAAACATATTTATCAAGAAGGTATCACATGATTCAATAGTTCACTTAGAACAAGTTGATTGCTTTGCAAATAGGTTCTGATTTGACAAAAGTTTCTCCATAAAGACTTCTAATAGACAGAAATAAAAAGAAAAAAATGAGATTAATTTCTTCATAAATTAAAATTAGCTTATAAGCAAATTTGTAGAAGGTCGTATATAACTTCTCTAAAGTTTTATTTTTTAAGTTGTGATGTTAGGATTGGTAATTCAATATCTCTCACTAATACCATGAACTTTGTTGGTGTAACCACTGAGACAATTGAGGTGACCTCACAAGACTCAACTGAGGTCCCAACACATGAACGAAGATCATAGAGAGCATCACGTCTGCCCCAACAATTTTCTGATTTTGTTGTGACGTGTCCTGGTCCCAGCACGGTGAAATTCGGTTATGAGGGAATGATTGGAAAATAATCTTGCTTATATGCTCTTTTGTTTTTTTCCCTGTACGACGCTTACGCCAAAAAGTGCATGTTATATAGCACATTGTTAATGAAAGGACGAGGAATTTTATGCAGAAAATTACTTCTTCTCTGAAAATTCTCTACTTTCCTCTGTACCCCTGCTTTTTTCTTCTGCTGACTTTGCCTTTCATTGGTGCTTTCATTCGGCTTACTCACTCCATGGCTCTCCTTCTTCTCACACGGAAGAACTCTCTAAAATAAACAAATAGCTCGAGCAACTTCTCTTATCCCAAGCAAATTTTGCTAATGCCCTCCATGATATCTCAGCACGCACTACTCTACTTGAATCTAAATCCACCTCACAATCACACCACCACACCACCCCACGACCCATCAAATTCGATCTCCCAACTTTTGATGGATCTGACGCATTAGGGTGGATATTCAAGGTGAACCAATTCTTTGAATATCACCAAACACCCCCTGAACAGTGTATACAGGTCTCCTCCTTCTATCTTGAAGGCCCAGCCTTGGCATGGTTCCAATGGATGTTTAACAATGGTCTCCTCATTTCATGGGAGGTTTTTTTGCGAGCATTGGAATTGCGCTTTGCCCCATCCAAGTATGAAGACCCCATAGCTGCCATATGTAAGCTTTCACAAACCAAGGGACTCCATGAATATCTCTGAGTTTGAGACTTTTGCAAATCGTATCTCTGATTTTCCTCCTTCCTTTTACCTCAGTTGTTTTATTTCTGGCCTCAAACCACATATACGTTGTGAGATCACAGCCCTCCAACCGACAAACCTTCCCCAAGCCATTGCTTTAGCCAAACTTCAAGATGACAAATCCAAACCCACACCAACCACATCCCCCAGATTCTTCCGCCCTCCATCCACGTCACCCACCTCATCCACCATGCCCACACCCAAACCGCTTCTACCTCTTCTCCCTACACCACCCACAAAACTACCCATTCGGAGACTCTCTGAAGCTGAGACGCAGGCTCGGAGGGACAAAACCTTTGTTTCAATTGCGATGAGCGATATACTAGAGGTCATCGTTGCAAACCTCAATTCTTCTTATTTACTTGTTTCGACACTGAAGACCCACCGGAGGAACAACCCATCGATGAGTCCGTTCCTGAACCACACGAACCAGAGGCAGGCCTCATTAGCCTTCATGCGATCTCAGACCAGTGGAGTCCTCGCACTTTTCGGGTCACAGGGGCCATAAATGGGTACAATGTTCAAATCTTGGTGGATAGTGGGGCTACCCACAATTTTATTCAAAATCGAGTGGCCCAATTTTTACAATTGTCTAGGGAACCAACACCAAGCCCATTACGAGTAATGGTGGGAAATGGTGATTTCTTACCTTGTTTGATCTTCTGTCCCAATGTTAACCTTCACTTAGCCCAACACCAATTCCCCATTGATCTATACCCTTTAGAACTATCATGTACACTGGTTGCAATTGATTAGTCCTTTCCATATGGACTACAACAACCCATTTATGCGTTTCATGTGGAACAATTCCTTGGTGGAGTTACAAGGCAACCCGGGCCCAAATCCCACACTATCTCAACCCATCAACTCAAGAGACTGCACACCACCACTATCTCGGATTTCCGAACCAACCCACACCGCCCCACTGCTACCCAACGCCTCTGAACCTCAATTACAAAACCTTATTTCCAAATATTCCTCCATGTTCACCATCCCTACCGCTCTCCCCCCTTCACGCCTCACCCCAAATTCATCCCCCATCTCTGTTCGCCTATATCGATACCCTCATTTTCAGAAGCATGAAATCGAATATCAGGTTCAAAAGATTCTTGATTCCGGTTTTATTGTGCCCAGTACCAGCCCATTCCTCCTTGTTAAAAAGAAGGACGACACTTGGCGCTTTTGCGTTGATTACAGAGCATTAAACTCCATCACCATAAAGGATAAATTTCCATCAGATTTTAATGGTGCTTGAGGACTCAAGGAAAACTGCTTTTCCTACTCATAATGGTCACTTTGAGTTCAGAGTTATGCCTTTCGGGCTCTTTAACGCCCCTTCAACCTTCCAGGTAACGATGAATGATCTCTTTCGCCCTCACTTGCGTAAGTTCATCATTGTATTTTTTGATGATATTCTGGTGTATAGTCCCTCTTTCGATTCTCAGATTACACATCTTGACATCACCTTTGGTCTATTGCACTCAAATCATTTTAAGTTGAAAAGTAGCAAGTGTTTGATTGGTCGACATTCCATTAAGTACTTGGGGCACATTGTTTCTCATCACCAAGTTCAGCCAGACCCTGATAAACTTGAAGCAGTTCACAATTGGCCTAAACCTACTACGATCAAATCGCTTCGCGGCTTCTTTGGCCTTACGGGATTCTACAAAAAATTCGTCCAAGGATACGCCTCCATCGCTCATCCGTTGACCCAGTTGTTAAAAAAGGACACATTCCTATGGACCGAGGAGGCCCAATCTGCTTTTGAAAAGCTCAAGCAAATACTCTTGCAGGAACCTGTCCTAGCGATCCCTAATTTTGAATCCACATTTGTTATTCAAACTGATGCTTATTTCAGCAGGGTCACCCGGTGGCTTATTTCAGCAAGCAGTTTTGTCCCAAATTGCGCAACTCATCCACATATGTGAGAGAATTATGTGCAATAACATCTGCTACCCAAGAGTGGCATCAATACTTGCTTGGTTGCCATTTCATAATCCAAACAGATTAGCGCTCCATCAAGGAGCTTATGCATGAGACTGTTCTCACCCCAGAGCAACAAAAGTATCTTTTTAAATTGTTTGGCTATGACTTCGAAATCCAGTATCGTGCATGCAAATCTAATAATGCTGTTGATGCCCTCTCACGTACTGATGTTACTGCGAGTTCCTTGTTGGTCATGACCATTCCTCAGCTTGACTTCCTGGATGCCCTTAAATCATCCCTTACTGCAAATGATGAATTTCAGGATCTTAAGGGTAAAATCTCTGCTGCACCAAGTGATTTTCCTCACTACACAGTTCATCAGGATTTCATCACCTTCAAGGACAAGCTATGGCTTCCTTCATCCAATACTTTTATTCCCTTCTCCATGAATTCCACTCAACACCAATGGTTGGGCATACGGGTGTTGCTCGCACACTTAGCAGGCTGTTAGCTCATTTCTATTGGAAGACTATTCGTAAGGATGTTCAAGATTTTATAGCCAAGTGTTCAGTTTGCCAACAAACAATGATACCTACTCAGTGACCTCCGGAACTTTTGCAACCCATACCACTACCTTTTCGTTGCTGGGAGGACCTCTCCTTGGATTTTATTGTGGGTCTTCCATCATATAAAGGTTTCACAACAATCTTAGTGGTGGTTGACCTCTTCTCCAAAGAGGCCCATTTTGGTATTCTTCCCCAACCTTCACAGCCCTGACAGTTGCTGAGTTGTTCATTAATATTGTCTGTAAACATAATGGCATCCCTCATAGCCTCATTTCAGATCGCGATCCGATTTTTCTCAGCCAATTTTGGCGAGAACTCTTTCGTTTGAGTGGCATTAAGCTTGTCAACAGCTTACCACCATCAAACAGACGGACAAACCGAGGAGGCAAACAAAGTGTTGCAACAGTACTTACGTTGCTTCGTTCATCACAAACCATCTCAATGGGGCAAATTCCTATCTTGGGCAAAGTGGAATTTCAATACGTCTGTCAACTCCTATACGGGATTCACTCCGTTTGAGATTATGTTCGGCTTTCCACCACCAACGATGCCTTAAATCATCACTCAGGACACCTCTAATGCTGCAGTTCAGTATGAACTCTCTTCTCGTGAAGAGATATTACGCAAGCTCCATTCCAACTTACAGAAAGCCCAAGAATCAATGAAGCATTGGGCTGACTCCTCCAAACGTGACCTCCATTTCAATGTTGATGAATGGGTCTATGTTCATTTGCGAACTCGCCGCAAAGTCTCTGTCACTGGCCCATTTTCGAGTAAATTGCAGAAGCGATATTTTGGGCCATTCCAAATTACCAACAAGATCGATGAGATAGCTTATGACTTGGCGTTGCCCACAACAACAAAAATACACAATGTATTCCATGTCTGTTTGTTTCGACCTCACAAGGGACCCCTTCCCTCTTCCCCTCTCCAATTACCATCAGAGATTCATGATAACCAACCAGTTCTAGAGCCCACTGCCATTATTGATTGGAAACGGGATTCATCTTCTATGGACTCGCCTATTCTAGTCCTCGTCCAATGGCACAACATGCCTCTCGAAGAAGCCAGTTGGGAACCATGGTCCCAGTTCAAAGACCAATTCCAACTTGAGGACAAGGTGTTATTCAAACCAGGTGAGATGTTAGCATTGGTAATCCAATATCTCTCACTAATACCATGAACTTTGTTGGTGTAACCACTGAGACAATTGAGGTGACCCCACAAGACTCAGCTGAGGTCCCAACACATGAAGGAAGACCACAGAGAGCATCACGTCTGCCCCAACGATTTTCTGATTTTGTTGTGACGTGTCCTGGTCCCAGCAAAAAGTGAAATTCTGTTATGAGGGAATGATTGGGAAAGAATCTTGCTTATATGCTGTTTTGTTTTTTTCCCTGTACGACCCTTACGCCAAAAATTGCATGTTATATAGCACATTGTTAATGAAAAGACGGGAAATTTTATGCAGAAAATTACTTCTTCTCTGAAAATTCTCTACTTTCCTTTGTACCCCTGCTTTTTCCTTCTCCTGACTTTGCCTTTCATTGTGCGTAAGCTAATTTTAGCTTATGGAAAAATTCATTTCATTTTTTTTTCTAATTTTTCCCTTAAGTGCTTATTTTTTTCCTAAACAGAATACACGCAATATATATGCTGCATTCTTGGTTTAGATTGGCTAAGTGTTGTCAATTTCTCTTGGAACTTGTTAGATGTTAACCTTAGAGTAATAAATTTAGTCCCAAACTATTCTGCCATTGGTACATGTACTTATTTCCTCCTAGAATAACTTGACTAAATAACACGACCATTCTCCATACATATGTAGACAATAGAAATTAAAGTAAGGGCTGAGGTAGTAGATCTTCTAACCTTGTCAAAATTCACTGAATTTTGACAACGCATGAACCATATACAACATTAAATTGTAAGATAAAATGTGCGGTCTCAAATACTTACTTTTGATATATGTACACCAAGATTACGATGAACACCAGAACACTCAATGCATATGAGGATGCCAAGGTTTAAGGATGCCCAGTCCGGTTCAGGTTTACCACAATCAGCACATTTATCATTTCCGCTTACACTTCTAAGAACATCAATTGGCTTTTCAGTTCTCATAGTGTGTGTATGTAAGTGCATACTTCTAGATGAACGTAAGTGCTTATTACGGGTGGGTTTATCTAATGCAGACTTCGCTTTCAAAGCATGATCATCATCTGGATAACTTTCTGACTTATCAATATTGTCATCAGAGTTAGAGTCGTCGTTTTCTGAGTCAGCTGACGGAGGCTGTCACATAATTGTTTTACAATTGTATTAAAATTGAAATGGGCATCAAAAGATGCATTTAAAAAGAAAATATCCATTATGTACCGTTCCCAGTGTTTGGACAGTCAACAAGGTAGCAATTACTCCATTTATCTTTTGCATCCAATCCATCTGGTCCACTGCATTTTCTGCCTGCAGTTCCCCTTAGTAACATTATAGGTAATAACTAATGCCAAACTATAAACTAAAAGCTTTGGAATAGGTACCTGCAACGTATAGTTCTTTGTAGGCGAAATAATTCTGAAGCAGAATCTCAAATCTGACTGATCAGCATCAATCTTGATTGTTGATGTTAGCAGGTTAACTGTATGACGTGCTATAGATCTTTCATCATGGACGCCTCCATGGTAATGAGAAGAAAGCCATCGACTTAGAATCCCAGAACCATTTTCAATGCCACTATTCTTCTTTGGAGATGGTTGATTGCTGCCCTGAAACGGAATGCTCAGCATTTATTTAAAAGAATGAGCATTACCTAGTTTACTGTACTAAAAGTGCAGTTCTAGTTGGTGACTTACATATGACCCGTTCCATGGTTTGCGGTAGTAGTATAACATTCCCCGACTGTCAAGAACAAAATACCTTCTTTTCCAATCAGCTCTCAAATTGGAGGATCGTTTTGAAAGATGTCCTTGTCGAATGATTTGAACCTATTATTGTGACTTTAAAGTGTCAGCATAGCTGAGATATCAAAGTTCATAAAGATACTTAGCATAAACTTATTTAGAAAGGGATGAACAAACAAAAAAAAGGATGGGACTTGGACTAAAAAACGTTTCTTTTGGCCAACATCAAGACAAATTGAGAAGTTGAAAAATGAAGTGGAAAATAATCTTATGAAAAGAAATGTCATGTTCTAAAATACCTTTCCATTTGCTGCAGATTCCATTACTACATCTGCAGCCTCATTTGATATCCTAGAAAATGGATGTGCAGAGTCTCCAAGAGGAGAACCATAGGGACCACTCAAGGACAACCTACTTTCTTCATAAGCTTGTTTCTTGTAGTCTTGCATTCTTTGATAAAGTTGAATCTGCTCGTTATTGAAATTTTCTCTTGACTGATGTACATAATCCATAATCTGCAAGTAAAATATTTTGGCATTTTAACCCTCCCTCTTAAGCAAAAAGTTAAGAAAAAGGTTCTGTTTTCTTAGCAACCATAAGCAATGTGCACCCTTTGTGCAAAATATCTTGCCTCACAAGAAGGACTATTAGATCTCAGTTTCTTATTCTAGCCACTAAATTTAGCCAAATCATTTCAATAATAAAAAAATACACCTCAGATACAGGACAAAAAACCTACCATTTAGTAAAAATTTCAGGAACACGAATTATAATTCAAAAAAAAAGTTTTGTTTTTTACTTGAAAGCAAATGTGTCACTCTGGTTAACTGGTGCACTTCAAGTCTGGATGACCCTTCAAATTATACTAGCAATTCCATGAGTTAAGCTAACCTAATAGTCAAATGATAGATACATCAATTATGTATTTCGGCCTGCTTGCTCCTCATTGGCTTTCAGTTCTAGAAAAATCAAAAAACAAAATGGCATCTATTTATCTGTGGAAAAGAACCACATGTACTATTAGCAGTCAAGTTAAAATAAAAACAGGGAACTAATAACATCTCGCTATCTGTGAAAAGAACTATGCCTACTACTATCAGCAGTCAAGTTAAAATAAGAAATAGGGAACTCAGCAAAACCTCATTGATGAAAGGTTCCATCTGATGCAATAGCTGATACCCCTGCAAGAGAAGTGTTTTCAGATTCAGTATACGTGCAATATTAATACTTGTGGAGAAAGTTCCATATATGTGACTATGCCATACACCTGTTGAAAGTATCGAAAATGAGCATCCATAATTCCAGTTACAGCCTCTAAAAACTCGAATCTCTTCTTCACCTCAACGTTATTAAGAGTGCTAACCTAGACAAGTAAGTACATCATGTGGTTAATACCTAACAATGTATCTTTCATTTTCTAAGCAACATCTCTCCAGTGCTGCTTAAATTACCAAATTGAAACGGGCCTCCTCAAATGATGCTCTTGCCTCTTGCAGTTCCTGGAATGTCTCTACCAAATTAGATTCAAAAGGATAACAGTAACTCATGACATGTAATTTGATTAATTTCAAAATCAAACATTCCAAAGAAAAGTTGTTGGAAATACCTCTTCAATGACAGTGGCAATGTCAATCTTAGTACTTTTTCTGAGTGACATAAATTTTTCACGTGCCTGTAACACATCCATATTGTTTGCAGGTTATGACCAAGATAAATGTAAGTAACCTTTCCACAGCACTACATACACACAAATTTACATGCTCCTTCAAAAGTACTACAAAATCTATTTGAACTTTTGAGATTTAATTCTCCAGTTAAAATACAAGTACTTCCCGAGGGTTGTATCCCAAGGAATTGTGTGGATTGATCATGCAAAAATAATAAATTAAAATGCATGTACTTCGAGGTTCTATGAAATGGCAATTACTAAATGATAGCACTTGAAATAATGGCTTTTGATTTAAGAAAAATTGAAAACTTCTAATATGAAACTGCAAGGTCAATTTCCAAAATTCATTTAATTATACCCATTATAATATGAACGCTTTCTCTCTCGAGAATCAAATCTTGATGCATCAAGATAAAATTTCAACAAGTAAAAAAGAATTTAAAAGTATTAAACCCTGATGGTCATTTACTAGGAAGCATCAAGACAATACAAATATTCTGTGAATTGTGAAAAAAGAATTATATTTATTATTATCATACTCCTGGATCGGTTAAAAGGAGAAGCAATTAGGTTTCTTATTTAGTACATTGTATATATCACAGAGATAGACAGGTGGCGGAAACAAAAGTATAAGGTAAAATGTATTTTAGATCCATCGTGATTTAGTTTTAGTCCTTCGATTTTAAAATAAGTGGTTTCATTCTTCGTTTCTCGATAAAGAGGATTTTGCCACCAAATCCTCCTCATTTCAAAAAACAGAAGGACCAAACCCACCAGTTTTAAGTGTAGGGTCTAAAACTAATTTTGACCCAAACTCAAGAGACTTAAAACACATTTTACCCAAAATGTATAGATGCAGAGTTCACAACACTGTAACCTTAGTAGGAAAATGAGGACCTGATCATATACAAGGGAGGATTTATCAAAACGTTTTCGAGCTTCCTGCAAGCAATGCTTGAAGTGTTAGTTTTATAAAAATAAGTAAAAACTATACTAGTAGTCAAGTGGATGCAGAAAAATATGAATGTATTCTCATATAGAAAGCAAACCTCAGGTCAAAAAGTGTTTACTTTAAAATTGAACATTGATAAATTTACCATGAATAGTTTTGATTGACATTCTTCTTATGAAGTTATTTAATCACACATTCTATAGTAGTTATAGCTTCAACTCCATTTTTTCCGTGTATCAAATAAATTGCAGCTAGATGCAAAAAAAGAGGTTACAATTAAATGAACAAAAGTCCGTCTAGCTCAGTTGGTAGAGCGCAAGGCTCTTAACCTTGTGGTCGTGGGTTCGAGCCCCACGGTGGGCGTTTTTAATTTTTTCCTGATAAAAACATTTAAATGAACAAAAGCACTAAAAGTTGGTACCAATTGAATTTTGGTCAATAATACAGTGTTCCGGTTTTTTTCTTCATTTAAAAGTCATTGTAGCTTCAGTTAGTTTGTTGATGTAAGACACTGTAGCTGTATGTCTTGGTGAGCTTCAACACTATAAATACTGGTTATGAGCAGAAGCTTATCTAATATTGCATTTCAACACAGAAATTTTTTTATACATCAATATACCAGTCCGTTTCCTTTCAACTATATTACTCATAGCAACTACCAATTAATAACTGTCCAACAACAAATAAAACTCTAACTGACACACCAATTGCACAGTCTCTATAACATTTTAAATAATGAATCAAGCCTTACTAAGATTGAATTGCCTTTGATTCCTCCTAACATACACCATTAATGATTA
>Ga0214545_1003880_pt1 | contig 28280 bp, 13 predicted proteins | sample CNSS4metaG_FD_160064 | JGI IMG/M metagenome (GOLD analysis project Ga0214545, IMG submission 160064) | Root nodule microbial communities from cowpea collected in UCLA plant growth center, Los Angeles, California, USA - CNSS4 | ecosystem: Host-associated > Plants > Roots > Nodule | place: USA... | reverse complement strand
TATTTGTTTTTTTTTATGTGATTTTTTTTTTTTTTTTTTTTTTTTTTTGTTTGGCTGAGGAGGTTCTTAGTAGAGGGATTACTCAATTGGTTCATTCTAAACAGATTTTTCCTATTACTGGTCCAAGAGGTTTGGAGCTCCTTTTCCATGTTCTTTATTCATATGACATCTTTGTTTTTGCAGTGGGAATAATAGATCTTCAAGGACTCTAATGAGGTTTTTAAATGAATATGGTGCTGCATCTGATCATATTCAATACAGAAAAGAAGACATTTTCAATATTGTCGAATCATCTTTAACTCTCACCAAAAGAGTTGAAAATGTTTTAGCTTGTAACAGAGGAGTAATTCCCTTGGTGTTCCTATATTCATTGGTGCTCATAAGTCCAATTTTTTTCAACCTTGGTGGATAAGATTAGAAATAAATTGACCTAGTTATTCATTATGATGGAAAGGGTTTAATTGGTGAACTTGGTGGTTGCTCGTATCCTCTCTTATAACTTTCAAGTTTATAAATGATCAATGAATATGCTTACTCAAATCGAGAAATGGGTCAGAAATTTTATATGAACCGAAGATATTCAAAAGCAATGTCTAGTAACTGTAAGTTGGTGGGAATGATAATGGTTTAGTGGTTAGATGAAAGAGAAAGAAAGGAAAGGTCGTAGATTTGAAGAAGGTTGGCTAACAATTTGAAAAAATAAGTCTGGTTTGGTGGGTTTAGAAGGGATGGTGGGAGAGATTGTGGGTTGAATCTTTTCTTCTCGGTGAAGATTGCATGGAATTAATTTAATTAAATTGATTTTTTCTTCCCGTGAAGGTTGCATGGAATGGATTTAATTGGCAATATGTTTCATCATTTTCTTCTTTGTGTGATTTTTCATTTCTTTGGTGATTGAAGACAGGGACGTGGCTAATTGGATGTTGGAAGATTTTGGACTATTGATTCAAAAATATGCTAGTGGTAAAGTTTGATCTGGTAAGGTTTATCCTGTCTGGTAAAACTCTTGTTCTTTGGAAGTTACTTCGTAATAGAATGTCGATTAATGATGTTGTCCATTATAGCGAGTATTTTTATGCTCTTTGTGTTTCTTATGTAGATAGAATGTAGAGTCTCTTTCTCATCTCTTTTTTTGAATGTGATATGGCTGATGAGGTTCTGGTTGTAGCTGCAACAAATTTCTCAAATATAACTTTTGATGATGAAGATGTTGATACCAAAAAAGTATTTAGAGTTTGGCTTTTTTTTTTTAAAAAATTTTGTTTGTCCTTCAAACAAGATATTCACAATGATTTTTTATTCAACATGGAATCTACCTTCAAAGAAGTTAAAAAGGAAATTATACCAAGTTAAAATTAAACTCGAACGTAAATAATAATAATAATAATATTCATAAATAAGGAAATATTAATCAAAATAAATAATAATAATAATTATATAACAATAAAAATAAGATAAGAATATGGATAACAAAATATTCATAAAGTTGAAAAACAAATAAAAATAATAATAACAATATAGAACAAAATTATAAATGAAGGAATGAATAGAAATAGTCTAGGTTGAGGTATACATAATGTTGTACTTAGAGAAAACATTTTCACTGTACAAGATAAAACAAAATTATTTGCACTTTTCTCCTAAAATAGAACAACTCGTTAGATCGATCAAGTGCAATGAAAGATCTATGAACACTATTAAACTCTAAACCCTAAACCTTATAAACACCACTATTTTAAAAAATAATGTACAGAAGAAGACATAACACTCTTTTGAGTTGTAGTGTTTGTTATATTATGTATTTTCCCATACAGATAGGTGATATTTATAGATAGAAAAAAGAGACTTAAGAGTAAATTATAACAATATGATTTTAAAATAAAATAATATGTAATCAATAAAATAAGGATAAAAAACCGTTTACCCATAACTAGGATTTACCTCTAAAATTAATATTGCATAAAAGATAAGTAACACCAAAATTTTATTTTAATTATTTACTTTATAAATTATATTAAATATTTCCAACAACTGCATAATTTAAGAAATAAAATAAAATAAAATATATTATCTTTTAAAGCAAAATATGTATTTCAGTGTAAAGAACCTTCTAGGTTTGAGCCTTACACCTAATGCTTATAAACTTCAACTCGAGAAGATGCAAAAACTCAATTGTTTTGAACTATATCTTCTATAATTGGGCTTTAGTAAATAACACATACAATATTGATGTTCATTTTAGGTTATAATCAGTGGGTGCATGTTACGGCCTTGTGCATGTATCTTGTTTCATGAGTGTCCCTTAGAGACCTATCCAAGTCTGATAATGGCGGCCCCACCATCACACTCACTAGGTAAACTCTTAAACGATGATTTGTGACTCACACCCCTACAATAATCGTCATTGAATTTATTAAGAGGTATTTTAAAATTTAAGCATAATAATGCACATATCTCAATCTAATTATTGCCAATATTTATAGTGCACATCACCATAAGAATGACACATAATATTCACTCATATCATTTGGTGTCCTTTAGTCAATAACTACTTCTTTATTGTCTATTGAACTCCATTCTATGAGATTGTCATTCATGTGGTGAGTGTTCGCTGTTGTAATTAATTTGTGAGTTTTAATCTCATTGTCCTTAAGGACTCAAATACTTGTTAATGCATCAACCTTTGTAAGCGAATCTGCAATATTTTTTTATATCGTGACAAAGTAAAAAAAAATAATATCATGAGTAATAAGTTTCTAATATGTCTTACTCTCATATATCTTTTTTTAATAAATTTTTGCTATATTATATATATATATATATATATCAACTTGACTATCACTAGGGGTGGGCAAAGTTAATTGTATTGTACTAAACTATGGATTAACTATACTAAATTAAACTAAAATAATTGAACCAATTTCAACAAAGTTTGAACTGAACTATTATACAATTCAGTTTAAGAAAACTGAACTTCTACGGATTAAGTTCAGTTAACTGTGGGATAATTGAAACTGCTGTCCAACTTGCTCTGTTGTTACAAAACACATTTCATTTACATAGATGTGTGCTTCTGTAAAGTTCCATTGTGCACAATTTTCTCGATGTATGATTTGTCAGTGGAAGTTGAATAGAAGTGTAGCGTCTGTCAGGTGATAAATCAAAGATCAAATATTTAGTTTTTAAACTTTATTAATTATTCAGGTTAGGATTACCTCAAGGCTGAAATTATAACATAATGCATTTTGTAGTATTTATCTTATACTGCCATAGACTAACCTCTAATCAACATGGTTTATCTTATACTATTTTGACATCAAAGAAGTTTTTATTAAAATATTTCTTTTAAAAAAGTAATAAATTCTCTTAACCATCTCTTCTACAGTATGCTAATTTAATTATATTTGTTTTAGGAGACTTAACTTGTATTTTATATTTAACATAAAAAATATTTGTTTAAATTAATTTATTAAAGTAATATGTGTAAGGTTTAAAATGAATAATTTTTAGTTGAATAAACCACAAGATAAAATTTGTCTAATTATGCAAAATAAATAAAAAATCAAATATTATTTCAAAAATTTAACAAAATAGTGAAAAACACATTGAAATGGTTAAAAAATAGTACAGTTCATAAAACAGTTCAGTTTATAACGGTTCAGTTCAGTTCATATTATAGTGCAGTGCAGTTTAGTACAATTCAATTCAATTTAGTTTGTTAGAAAAAAAAATAGTTCAGTTCAGTTCATCTAAACTGTTTCTCAGTTCAATGCAGTTCAGGTGAACTATTTTGTAGTTCAGTGCAATTTTTAATGGTTCAGTGCAGTTCAGTACAATTTGGTCAGCCCTAACTATCACAATGCAATATGAGGTATGTCTCAATAAAAATAGTATATACAACAAGAATCTTTGCTTCCGTTGTACATCATGCAACAATAGTTTTCTTAGCCGCAGTGACGGATCTTGACCACTAATTTTGGAGAGTCAAAATAATATTTTTAAAATTTATATGTTTTATCACTATCACTAGTACAACAAAAATAAATATATAATTTAATTATATCTATAAAAGAAATCACATATATATAATAGATTTTTCTCTGTAAATTTAAATTATTGAACCCATCAATAATTAAGCCAAAACATACATCTTTTTTCAATGTAAATAATTATATTGTATACAAAAAATTTATCTTCTATTTCATTTCACAATCTTGTTTAACAAAAAAAAAATCTTTTTGTTTAAGTAAAATGTACTTATTCTTGTTAAAGATTGCTATAGCTCAAAGATGATTGATAGATTTTTAAAATTTGAATAATAAAGAGTATTAACAATAAAATACTGAAGTTAAAATTTTAAATTAATTTTCTATTGAATATGATATTAGCAATTTAGTTATGAAATTACTAATTAATCATAAGTGAATGAGTAAAAAGGTGTTAATAAATAGTTTTATCCTTTTTAAATTCATTAAATAATTAAATTTTACCTATAATTAAATTATTTTTTTAAAAATCATAAATATATTATAAATTTTAGTTAGTAACCTATAAAAAAAATATTGGGAGTGAGGGCCATGGCCCCCTGTGGACCAACTAAGGTCCACCCATACTTACCCGATTTTCATGATACTCGCCTCCATTCTAAGTAAACATGACTAATAGTTGATTTTTTGTCTTCAGAATCAAAATTAAATTTGCATTAATATATTAACATTTGCAAGACGTTCCATATTATGAAATATTTTAAATATGGTTCTCTTTTCATTCATAACTCATTAGAAGTTTTATCACAGCCTTTATAAGGAATTATGTTCAAAATAGCAAGCGAAATATAATGTTTCACCTTATATAATTTTAGGCAAGTTAGAACTTGAAGTATAACATTTATATCAAACAAAAGCATTTTATTTTTCCTTTCACTATACCATTAGATTGACATTATATGAAGATGTTAGTTAATGAATAATACCATAAATTTCACAAAAATCACTCATTTATAAAGACATATATTCATCAATTTCCTTTTTAATTAATTTTGTACCTCTAAATTTTATATTTTGAATAATCTCTAACCAAACTTCTCACCAATTGTAATAATAATATGTCATATATCACAACTTTCGAATTTGTAATAATCAAAAGAACTATTAAATATTTTATTACAAGATAAATGTATAACACTTAACTCAAACAAACCATCACAAATATACCATTTACCAACAAAAACACTAAAAAATACTTAGTAATAAACAAAATATTTTATTTTTATTTTTGGTATAAACAAAATAAATTTTTATTAGCATACACATTAATATTATCCACATAAACCAATTGTTTGAATTAAAAACATAATTTAACTAAGGGTTAATGACATGATACCTTTCATATTAGAAATCATATGTAACATCTATAGTAATAGCATAAACTTCAGGCTTGTAATTAAACCGAAAAAGTCTGAACAAACTTTAAAAATAAAAATGATGTTTTCTCAACACAAATATACATAACCAAAACATAAAAAAATAATTTAATAATTTTTTAGGCTTATGTTTTAAACATCGAGTATAATCAAACTATGAAGGAAGTAATTTTGAAATCATAAAAGTAATAAGTATGATGTCAAGTAAAACAATTATTTTTATTTTCATTTAATAAGGAAAATTTTTAAATTCATGAATTTGATAAAAAACATATATTAATAATTTCAAATTCAACTATTTTTCACAAGAATATTTACATAAAACATTACAAGAGACTCACATTTCAAATTAAGTGATTCCCATTACTTAATACCAGTCTAGTATAATAAATCATTTTATAAATATGATTAGACAATATGTCCATCAAATATGTATATCTGAAACATCATAACATATTAATTAGTAGCTCTATATATAAAAATAGAAAAGTATAATCATATTTCAATAAGCCAACATTTTATTTTTTGTTATTTGTAGAAAAAGGAAAGTTTATCCATAATTTTTTTAGATATACTTGAAAATACTTAATCATATCCATGACAAACACATTACATAACATCATCTCTAACTTTTGCAATTAAAACAAATAATCATGAATGAAGTAAAATAAAAATACTTTTCTCTCTAAGAATGTTAGGAAAATATTAATGAAAATTTTGATAATAATTATATAATAATAAGAATGAGACAAATATATGGATAACAAAATTATAAATGATGTAAGTAATAGAAATAGCTTGGGTTGAGACATGCATAACATTGTTCTTAAAGAGAAAACGACTCCACTGTACAGGACAAAACAAGGTTATTTGCATTTTATCCCAATATACTACAACTCGTTAGATCAATCGAGTGCAGTAGTGAAGGATCTTTGAACTTTATGAATATCATTATTTTAAGAAATAGTATAGAGAAGAAGATGGAAACTCTTGTGTGAGCTGTATTGTTTGTTGTGTTGTGTATTTTATCCATGCACATATGTGGTATCTATAGATAAGAGAGGATTAGAAGTCCTCACATCGACTAGAGATAAGACAATTTCATAGTATATAAGTGAGGTACAAACCTCACCTTACAAGGTGGTTTTGTGAGGTTGAGTTAGGTTTAAAACTCACATTCTACCATGGTATCAAAGCCTTTGTTTAAAAAATAAAAACGCTTATCCTAATGAGATTTTTTGGATATTATATAATTTTAAAATAAAATAATATGTAGTCAATAAAATAAATGTAAAAAATCATTTATAAATAAATAATATTAATCTCTAAAATTAATATTGCATAAAACATTAGTAAGAACCAAATTTTATTTTAATTTTTTTTTAAATTATATTAAATATTTGCAAGGTACAATTTTTCTCTAAAGTTATCCTCTTTATTGCTTAATTAAGCGCTCATACCATCGTCAAACAATGATAAACACACTAAAGCTAATCATACCACTTAAGTGGTATTGCACTTTGAGAACAATGGTTATCAATTCTTAAAGAATTCAACAAGACTAAGACCTAAGCGTATTCAAATCTATCCTATATATCAATCCTGTTTATAATTAATTCCAAATGAATTACTATTTTTATACACAAACACACACACACACACATATATATATATATATATATATATATATATATATATATATATATATATATATATATATTAAAAAAAACTTTTAACGTATGTTATTATTAAAGGTTTGACATTAATGCGGGAATAATATAGATTACTTTTTAAAAAATATTTACCAATATTTTTCTTCACCGAAATTATGAAAAATTAATATACAATATAATAATACATGACACATATTTCAAATAAATGTGTAAAATATAGAAAATACGATACTTCGTACCTTCACATGCGTACTAATTTAAATGTAATACTCCGTACATTTAAACAATCATTTTGATGATTATACGCAGAATAATACCTTCTTTTACCTAAATTTACAACCCTTACAATTAAAAATCTTTCTGTGACACTTCTATAAATCCAACTGAATTCCATATAATTCACTAAATCCCGAACATCAAATCACAAATTTGATCAATTTACTTTGATATCTTCTCGATGATGTAATATAGTGGTTAATTTACAAAATGGAATTAATTTACTTTTTTATTTATGTAATGGGGTTGAGTTTATAAAATATTATAGAATAAGGTAAAGTCTTGGTAGGTATGACGATTTCAACTCTTTATTTTTTTTTTAAATACTTTTTCATAACTTTTTCTTTTACTTTTTAAAATTTTAAGTAATTTATATTAATCGAATGATTCAAAAATTTAATAAAATAAATAGTTTATTAATGTTATAATTATTCTTAATATTTGAATTAGCTTAATTAAATATAGTTATCTGTACTAATAGAATGACTAATTAAAAAGTTTATTATAATAAGACTAAATATAATTCTTAAGTAATATTAAAAATCAGTAAGCAAATAAATAATACAAAATGATACATCATTATTTATATGGGCAATTTTCCTGATTGATACATTCTTTTTAATTTTCCTCAAATTCTTACTTAATAATATGAATCACTACAACTTTTCTTTATTTTATTATTTTCGTCATGTATTTAATTAATTTAATTAATTTTAAATATTAATTTAAATAAAAATTCAAAAAATATAATAAAATAAAAAGTCACTTTATTTTAAACAAAATTAAAAATGATGTTGGCATAATAAATATTATTTTTAACTAATGTTTTCTATCACTTAAAAAAAACGGGCTAAACTAAAGTCATCATGCGTGACACAACTTCAAATTCTTTTTCTTTTGTAAGTAAAATTGTCATTCCTACGAAGATTTCACTCTATTCTCTAATATTTTAAAAATTCAATCCCATTGCATAAATAAAAAAATAAATTCATCCACTTTAATAAATTAACTTTAATATAGTAGCATGATAGAGTTATGTTATGGATATTCTCTGAACTTAGGAAGAATTATAGTTATTTTCCAAACTAAGGGAGTATAACGAGTCATTATAAAAATTAGTCTTATTCATTACATCAAATTTTCTCTAAACACAAATTATAAAACAAAATCAATAATTAAAGAGTTGTTAGTTATCTTCCTATTATATAGAATGGATTTCGAAATAGAAACATAATAAAAATGGATAAAAAAAAAGGAAAACTTTTCCATTAGAATTATCCAACATTTTTATCTTCATGTTATTATCTTAATTATGTATAGATTGATTCAAATACGATTTAATCTTGAGATATAATGATATCTATTATAATGTTAATTTCATCCAAATTATATATAGAGAGAGAGATTTAATTTAATTTAATTTAATTTAATTTAAATTCAAGTTTAAAGTATATGAAGAAGGATGAATTAATTTGATCCAATTAAAGAATCTTGGATTACAAATCCGATCTATGAAGAGTGATGCGTGTTTTGTGTTCCTCACCCAACAAATCTGAAGCTGACAATAAGACACCAGAGAATGGCCATTTTCCCACCTTAGTATTCCACAATTCAATTTATATATTTACTATATTAGCATTTGCGAACCTTGACTTAAGGTCACAACCACACCTCATCGCTACACAAAATTTCTCATTCTTCCACCTTCGTTTCCCTTTGCAGGCTCTTGCTTCTTCTGCACCCATCGTCCTCCATTTGCAGAAGAACCACCACCTTCATTCCTTGTCCAAATGGGGTTTCACGGTGCTGAAACCCCACGAGAGGACGTGCCTCTTCTCTCGGATGCACCCCGTCTCTCCTCAACATTCAAGACCTTCGCCAACATCTTCATATCCATTGTGGGTTCTGGCGTGCTCGGTCTCCCTTACAGCTTCAAGAAAACGGGTTGGGTCACGGGTTTGCTCATGCTCTTCCTCGTCGCCTTCCTCACTTACCACTGCATGATGCTCCTCGTGCGCACTCGCCGCAAGCTTGAATCCAACAAGGTGGGCTTCCCCCATCTCAACTCTTTCGGTGATTTGGGGTACGCCATTGGAGGCCCTCCTGGCAAACTTTTCGTTGATGTCATGATAGGGCTTTCTCATTGCGGTTTCTGTGTCGGCTACCTTATTTTCATCTCCACCACGTTGGCCAATCTCGCCGGTGACACCTCAACATGGTCTTCTTTTCTGGGTTTGACGCCAAAGGTCTTGTTTCTGTGGGGTTGTTTCCCCTTTCAGCTCGGCCTTAATGCTATCCCAACTTTGACCCTTTTGGCTCCCTTGAGCATTTTCGCTGATGTTGTTGATATTGCGGCCAAGAGTATGGTGATGGTGGACGAAACGTTCGTGTTCATGAAGAATAGGCCTTCTTTGGAGGCCTTTGGGGGTTGGTCCGTGTTTTTCTACGGCTTAGGGGTGGCAGTGTATGCGTTTGAAGGGATAGGAATGGTTTTGCCGTTGGAATCAGAGGCGAAGGATAAGGAGAAATTTGGTGGGGTTTTGGGTGCGGGAATGTTTGTGATTTCTCTATTGTTTGCAGCGTTTGCTGCTATAGGTTACTTTGCTTTTGGTGAAGAAACTCAAGGGGTTATCACTACCAATCTTGGACCAGGTTTGGTAAGTGCTTTGGTGCAGTTGGGTCTCTGCATCAACCTGTTCTTTACTTTTCCTTTGATGATGAATCCGGTGTACGAGTTGGTTGAGAGACGTTTGTGTGATTCTAAGTACTGCTTGTGGTTGAGGTGGTTGTTGGTGTTGGGGGTGAGTTTGGTGGCAATTTTGGTGCCTAACTTTGCAGATTTTTTATCATTGGTTGGTAGTAGCGTCTGTGTGATTCTTAGCTTTGTGTTGCCAGCTACGTTTCACTATTTGGTGTTCAAAGAAGAGATGAATTGGAGTTGTCTGGTTTCTGACGGGGCAATTGTGGTTTTTGGGTTGGTTATTGCAGTCACAGGAACCTGGTCTTCGTTATTGCACATGCTTCGCTAAACAACACAAAAACTCTCTTCTTCTTACTAAATACTACGTACTTAGTCAACAGTTTCATAAAACAGAGGCAGTTTCTTTTTTGGATGGAGAAATTTTTGAGTTGCTGAGATCATTTTTAATGGATGTGCTTTTTAAGGGTTTTTCCATTAATACAAATATTATTTTAACACAACCTTGTACACATTTTTTTAAAATTAAAGCGAGCTGGTTTTAGAAACCCTACTATTATGAGGTTTCTAGGTGAAATATCAATGAGTTCATTTTGGTTCGTAATTGTGTACTGTTTACTTAAATTATTGATCATAGTAAACCAACTTTGTAAAAGGTTTGACTTTTCTCTCAAAGGGTAAACATGAGTTGTATCTATTTCTATATATCATAATAATGGTTCTAGTTCAAATATATGACATTATTTATTTATTTTTATTTTTGACCAACTTTTTTATAATAATTTTAATAATATATTGACATTATTGATATTATTATTGATGATTATTTATTTTATTATATTTAAGAGATGTATTCTTATTTTAAACAGACTTTTTAATGACTGTATTTATATTGGTGACTTGATGAATAAAGAAAATGAATTTTATTGTAATGATATCAAAAGCTCGAAAAATTTTAGGGAAAATTAATTTTTTCTTCAAAATTGTAAGAAATTATGACGAAAAACAATATGGACATTCTTATACTCTATCAACTTAGGTGAGCCAATAGAAATATTTAACATCATTCCAGCACAATGACAATAATTTCTTAACATTTTGAATGTTCTCAAATTCAAGGATCGTCTTTCTGACAAGAATGACATTTCTTGAATTATTGAGTAGAAAGCCTCATAACATGTGCTAGAAATTTATCTTGTCTGATAAATGTAAAAAAAATCTTTATACTCCAATTGGATAGTGATATTGACATTATTACTAGTATCAATATGATTATTTATTATTATTGATATAGTTATTTATTTTATTATATTTATGAGATATATTCTCGGCTTAAAGACATTTATCACTTGCTATAATTTTACTTGTTATCAATGTTTTGTAATATACATTTACATTGGTAACTATAAATAAATGTGATTTTCCTTGTAATAAAATTTATCACGATAAATATTATTAAAGTGACATACAAAAACAACTATAATTGTATACACTAGAAAAAAAACTCTTAAATAATAACTAATGTTAGTAACAAAAAGTTTTTAGTCACTATAATGACTCAATTAGATATCAATTTACAAAATTAAAAATTATTGTTTATTAAAATAGTCACTATTATGAATAAAAGATTATAATTGGTCGCTAAATTAGTCACTAGTTAAGTAAAGACCAATTTATAAACTAATTTCTTCGGTAGCTAACACTACTAAAAATTTTCATATTTCGTGAGATTTTTCTTCCAAATTTGTTATAAAATTTTGCAAGAAAAAACTTTTTTTTATTAGACAAATGGCCTCAAGAAGAGGAGTTGAATTGATACTTTAAAAAAAATTGTCTTGATGTTTATACTTAAAAAATATCATTTCTTTTATTTATTAAGTGCATTACCAGAAGCATAAAAGAAAATAAAGGAAAGAAGAAATTCACACAGTAATTTATATTGATTCAGTTATAGCCAACCTTACATCCAATTTCTAGTCACCTGAGAATGACAATCCCAATTCACCATCTTTAGAGTATTTCAATTACAACCACAATGACCTAGTGAAACATGCAAAAGAAAAATTCTAAAAACTGATAAACACTTCCCTTGAACCATTTCAAGATATGACAATTCCCTTGAATCACACAAGGATGACACCTCCTCTGTAAAAAAAATGATGAAAATTACAATTAAAAATTGGAACACTATCACCTGGAAAGTAAGAGTACAAAAATAGAATGCTCACTAGTCAGTTCCTTTCACAAGTGAATTTTCTCAACCAACTTGAATAATAAAGGAAAAAACTTAAACAATATTTTCGTGCTTCCACACAGTAGCAATGTGTTGTATTTTGTCTCTTTCTCAAATTGGGTTATTTAAAGAGTTTTACTTGAGTTTTCTTAAAAAGAATAATTCAATTAATTCAAAAATAAAATCAAATAAATTTGAAAATTAATTTTTATTCTTTACTGAAAATATGATTTTTAGGAGAAGATATAGTCAGTAGGGAATGGCAAAGGGACGGAGCGAGAACTGATTTTGCTATACTCAAATCCAACGGGTGTCAAACTTTGTCTCATCCACATCCCTACCGAATAACGAGTATATACTCATACCCATACTCGTACCCGTCTTCTTACTGTTTCAATATTAATTAACATTTGGTGAGAATCAAAATATTTATTAAATATGCAAAAATTAACAAACCTAATTGATAAAATTTAAAAATATCTTTAAAAGAATATAAAAGAAAAAAATATTTAAATTAAAATATATTTTAAAGATTTGTTTACTTCAATTTTTTTAAATATAGTTATAATACATCACTTATCAAAATCACACAAAGAACAAAGATTAAACTAATAATAATAAAATTTTAACATATATCTTGTATCTTTTGAACTTCAATATATGTTTGATGGTGATAAAAAGAAATTCATGACAATTACATTAAATTTTTATATTACAGTAAATAAACTTTATTTATACAATTATAGTAACAAAATTACAGTATAATAATCAGTTAAAAAATAAAAGATAATCATATAAAATATATCAAAATAATATTTTATATGATAAAAATAAACAACAAATAAAAATATTAAAAAATTATTAAATGTGTGTGCTAGAAATAATTTGAGAGACTATTGAATGAAACCAAACAAAGAAAAACAAATGTATAATTAAAGATATGATAAAATAAAAAATACTTTAGAGATCTAAGAAAACTTTTAAATATCAACATAATCAATGGTTGAGAAACAAAATAATTCTTCAAATGAAACAAAAATTTATATTATCTAGTAAATGAAATGTTTATGCTATTGAACACTTAAATTGAGATGTTAAACATTTTCATGTTAAAGGAAAATATACAATAACAAAATATTAAAAAAGATAAAAATATTCAAATGTGAGACATAAAAAATACATAATTGACATACATCATTTGAAGATCATTGTATAAAGGTTATGATAAGATAAGATGATAAGATGAAACTATATTGGAGACACAAATAACTTTTATGACAAACCAAACATTTAGAAGAAATAAATAATATAAAATGTGTAGTAATATATATAATTTTACTTAATTGATTATGAATATTTTAATAATTTAAACGATGACAAGGATATGGCGGGGACGGACGTTATGGCGGGTCTAAGGACGAGGACGAGATGGATATGTACATCCCCATACCTAATTGAAAAAGTCAGAGATTCCTCATACCCAATTGATAAAGTGAGGGATTCCCTATACCCACACCCAATCAATGTGGGGATTTCTCGTTAGAACAAGAACGAGTTCGGACAATATCCACGGGAACATGTCTATTCGTCATCTCTAATAGTCATAGAATACTTGATTTAAAATCCAATTTCAATTCAAAAGATATTTTAATTTTTTGAAAATTTGTAGAAACATAATTTAATTAATTCAAATAAAATAAAATAAATTCTCTGTAGAAAATATTATTTTTAGAAGAAAATATAGTCATAGAATACTTGATTTAAAAATTAGTTTCATTTCAAAAGATATTTTTATTTTTGAAAAAATGTAGAAACATAATTTAATTATATTTTAACCTTAATTGATTATGTGCGTGAAAAAATGATTTCACTTGTGAAGATAGATGATTTGACTGATAATTTCTCTTATGTTTCCTCTTTATCCAGAGTGACTTGACACCCTAAATACTCTGTATCTTTATCTTGAGTTTCTCTTCATCTTGTAGTATGTTTGCTTGAGTATACATCAAAATCTTTAGTTTCAAAGGGGTAGTGGTGACATCCTTTTTGCTAACATTTTTTTGCTATTTTTCCTACGAATTTTAATTGGCAGATATTTTTCCTATGTAATTATTTCCTATAAAATTATAAAATTCGCAAGTATTTTCTACAAGATATTTTCTGCGAAAAACATTTTGTACAAAATATCTTTGCAAAAATATTGACAGCAAATTCTTACAAACCATTATTCATAATAAAATTTGCAAGTTTCCTAAGAAAAAAATTATAAAGAAAATTAGCAGAAATATGTGTTTTTTTTGTAGTAGTGTAAAACTTTGGTAGCTAATGCTTAGTGATTAATTTATAAACTAATTTTTTTGGTAGCCAAATCTATGGTAGTTAAATTTTATAAACCAATTTAAAGATCAATTATAATTTTTTATTCATAATTAGTGACTTGGTAACCAATAATTTTTTATTTTGTAAATTAGTATATATAAATTGGTGTAATTAACAATTTTTAGCCACTAAAATTGGTTAATGGAAAATTTTCTTGATATATTATCTTTAAATTTCTTTTACTATATCGTGACCTGGAACATGCATATTAAACCAAATATCAAACATATAATTCACCTTCACAATTAATTAGGTTTTGTTTTATGTCACATTACATACTTATAAAGTAATTGTTTGATGTGATTACTATCTAAATCATTACGTCTATAAAATTATACTACTTTGTCATATCCATTCACATAATACTTCTGGTTTTTCTATCATAGTCACGTTCTTTTCAGCCTAACGATCATAATTCATTGAAAAAACTGTAATGCATTGATTAATTATAGGTTAAAATACTTCGATGGTCCTCGTTTTGGTTCAAAAATCTCAAATTGGTCCTCGAATTGATTTCAATTTCGTCCTCATTTTAGTAAATGTGTTTTAAATCAACCCTTTCCGTTATCAATTGACAAACGGCGTTTATTCCTGATGATGTGGCTGTTTTGTGTATTCTGACGTGTCATTCAGTTGTTTTGGCACATGTGTTCTTGGTTTCTCTTTTAAAAAGAGTTTATGTTCATAACATTTGAAGCTTAGGGTTTGAAAAGGTTGAGATGAAGTTGTCTCCTGCGTTCTGATTTGGTAAGATTGGTAATGTCTCCCTCTCATTCTTGCTCGTCCTGCACTTGCAATGGTTGGGAATTTTCTTTTCATGGAGGTGCGGTGAGGAGGTTCGATTTAACACCTGTTTACTATTGCGGTGAAAAGGCAATCACGAGAACTGCTAGAACTACTAAGAACAGGGGGAGAAAATTTTTGGGTTGCCCAAAGTTCAAGGTATGATATTTGTTGTTTTGGTGGACGTTTTTTTTTTTCGTATTTTGGTATTGGAAAACCTAATTTTGTAATTGGTATTTAATTGGTGGTGTTGATTTTTTGTTGGACAGGGTGGAAGTGAAGAAGTTGTTGGCTGCAATTTCAATCTCTAATTCAGTAATTTAGGGTTTCAAAGATAGTGTTTATTTTAATTATTAGGATCCACGCACCAATTTTTTAGTCCTCAAAATAATAAATAAAGTCACGTCAGAAAATTAAAATGAAGTTAACGTTATATATAAGTTTCAAAAAGCAAGATTCAATTTTTAAAAATAATACATTCATTACCCACCACTAACCCATTCATTACTGAGCCAATGTAAAAGAAGGTACCACGGAGAGGATGGTGGAACCAGTTGTGAAAAGAATGGATCTTGAAATGGGTCACAAATGTTATGTATTGTAAATTTGTCTTAGTTATAACATATGTGAAATAAGAGTGTTTGTAAGACCTACCAAAAAAGATAAAGAAGAGTTTTTTTTTTTTTTTCATTTTCTAAAAGTAATTTATATTTGAATCATGTATGAATAGAGACAATTTTGATGGGATGAATGGTAACTATCTTGTCTATTCTTATTATAATTAAGTTTTTGAAAGTTTCGCATGATTTGTTTGATTTTTTTGAAATTTTCAAAACAAGCTATTTTGTTCATATCTTTTAGTTTATTTATAATTAAAATTAAAAGAATTTAGTTTTTTGGATTTTATGCTAATATTTTAAAATCAAATTATAATGGATTGGACTAAAAAGTACTTTCATATGATTTAAAATCAAAATAATTTACTAAAGAGAAAATTAAGATATACAATTATGTGAGGTTTTTTAGGGAGACTTGAAAGAATTTCAACGTCAATAAATCGAAATAAAAATTAAAAAAAAAAATATATATATTTATATATATATATATATATATATATATATATATATATATATATCATATTTTTTATATGTAGAATATGTTGTAATGGAAGAGGGTGTAAGAAAGTTACAGCCAATCTCAAAATTTTGGAGGTAGGTTGTATAACGTTTTGAACAATTTAACGTTTAAAGATATAATACAATATAATAAACAAGTTATATTATTTGTAGAGTTCTATTTAATTATTTATAGTGTTATGTATTTTTCCATAAACTCACGTCTTAAAATATATCCTAAAATCAAAGGGCTTTGTGTTCGGACAAAATTGTTCTTCTTTGTAAATTGTTAACTTACTATTATATTACAAATTTTAATTTTTAAATGAAATAATTTTTAGAGTTGTCTGTTTCTCATTAAATCACAATGAACTTTATTTCATTAAGTATATTATTATTATTATTATTATTATTATTATTATTATTATTATTAAATACATGTATGCGTTTTAATTCTTTTCATGTATATCATATATTTTTGTCAACACTATCAAAATTAATAAATATAGAAACATGTGTTTCGATTTAAGTAATTTATTTATAACTTCTAAATAAGATTATGTTAGGCACATGAAATTTGACATCTTAACTAAATTATACTTCAAAACTCATCAATCATTTTATCTTCATATCAAATTTTATTAAAAAATAAAATAAAATAATAAACAATATGAGAGACCACATCAAACCTATGACGAGATTTACACTTTAAGAAATAAGCAAACTATAATTACTATGAAAAAATATAAATAAATATATGGAAGCAAAATATTAAACCTTATATTATTCTTTATGAATGAAAATTAAATTAACTAACTTATGAAGAGTGATTTTCTTCACAAAAAGCATGAGAGACTTTGAACTAACTTTGAACTACATTTGCGTACTAAAGTACAAGTATTGATGTCATCTCCTTCTAAGATTTCAAGGAACCATTCATTAATCCAAAAAATCATGATAGACTAAAGAATAATCACCCTACAACCAATGCCCTCCCTCCAAGCATGCTCCAAAGCATGAATGACCTTTATAAACTTAGCATAATTAGGAGTCTGTACCCCTAAAAAAGCTAAAAAACTACCTACATATTCATCTGTGGACTTCCTTCACAAATACAATCATATGAAGCCAAATCACGACAACCCCCTATCTACACCATTAATATTCACCTTCAGCCAATTAGTAGATGGAACTTGGCATATTACGTCCATAAATGAAACTATCGTACCCTCCTAATTTGAATATTGAAAATTTTCAACACAAAAAAATCAAGGACATATGCTTCTTAGATTTATTCACAACTATACTTACTAACTCCTTAATTTGAGAAATAACACAAGGAAATGCAATTGGATTCTAAAATTTACTATGATTTCTCATCTTCCAAATCATCCGAATAAATGCAGTAATAACAACGCTTTGATCACTTTAAGCAAAAAATTACAAGGAGACTTCATAACTGAACAACCAAATAAAAAAAAAAAAACTTTACAAATCCTAAAAAACTTCTTGCAAATATTCCCACAATCGTATAGTAACAAAACAATGAAAGAAAAAATGAGAGAAAAATTTAACATTATTACCATATAAAGAACACAAAGCATAAAACTATTCCTTTTTGTTGAACCTTCAAACCAATAGGTAAATGACTATTCAACAACTTTCAAAGAACCAAAGTTTTAGCTAGCAACACCTCATTTAACCAAATCAAGTTTTCCCAATCCACATGTTTTATACCAATAGAGTAAATTTTTTTTGTAACTTTTTGAGATTCAACCAAATCAAGTTCTCCCAATCCACATGTTTTATACCAATAGAATAAATTTTTTTTTTGTAACTTTTTGAGAAAGTATACCAATATCGTCCAAAATATAATTAGACCCATCTTGATACTCATTAACCATGAAAAAAAGAAAAATCACATAAACTATCCACTTTAAAATCCATAGACCATTTCACAGTAACCAATTATTTCTACGACTTCTTCTCTACATTACAATTAGGGGTGGGCATGGATTGGATTTTTAATGATCCAATCCATATCCATTTTAGATCCAAATAATTGGATTAGATTTTTGATCCAAATCCATTTTTTCATCAAAACTAGTTTGGATTTTTTTAAAATCCATATCCAAATATTTGGATCAAGATTTAAATCCAGTCCAAATATTTGGATCAAGTTCAAAATCCAGAATCCATTTTCTATAAAATAAATTTAAATTGAATTTTCTAAAACTTGTGTCCTTAAGGCCAACACAACTTAACTTGTCCAAGTCGTCGAGCTCGTTGGACCCATCAAGGTCTCGAGCCTGCTTAGTCTGTATACGATCCATCTGAATTGTCATGCCGACCCAACTATCCCATCCAAGTCTTTGGGCCTGCCTGGCCCATTCTAGCATCGGGCCTACCCGATCCATAAGGGTCATCTAGCACGGTCTGTCTGAGTCGTCGGGTCGACTCAACCTGTCCAGGTCGTCGGGCCCGCTCGGTCCATTAGAGTCATCGAGCTCGCTCGGTCCATCAGGGTCGTCGGACTTGCCTAGTTCGTACAGATCATCGGGCACGACCCATCCGAGTTGTCGGGCTGACTCATCTTAGCCCATCTGAGTCTTCGGGCCTGCATATCACATTCGCGTCTTTGGGTCCACCTGGCTCGTTCAAGTCATTGGGCCCGCTTGGCCCGTTTGGGTCATCGAGTCTGCCTGGACCATTCGGGTTATTGGGCCTGTTTGGCCCGTTTGGGTCATTGGGCCCGTTGGCCCGTTTGATTCTTCGAGCTCGCTTGGCCCCTTCGAGTCATCGAGCCCACTTGGCTCATTCACGTCTTCAGGCCCACCTGACCCGTTTAGGTTATCGAGCTTGCTTGGCCCGTCCAGTTCCTTGGGCCCCATAACCCGTTCGGGTCTTCGGGCCCACTTGGACTGTTCACTTCATCGGGTTTGTTTTACCCGTTCGGGTCATCAGGCCCATCTGGCCTATTCGATTCTTCAGGCCCGCCTGACTCGTTCCGGTCATCGGGCCCACCTAGGCCGTTTGGGTCTTCGGGTCCATTTGGCTTGTTCGTGTCATCAGGCCCACCTAACCCATTCGGGTCATCAAGCTCACTCGACTTTTTTGGGTTGTTGGGCCCGATCGACTCATCTGGTTTGTCAGGCCCGCCGAGCCCGTTCATATCTTTAGGCTTGTCCAGCCTGTTCTGGTCGTCGGGCCTGCCTGACCCTTCAGGGTTGTCGGGCCTGCTCGGTCCGTACAGATCATCGAGCAAAGCCTGTTTGAGTCTGAATTAGGCTAGTCCATCTCAACCTTTAGCCTAACCCAACTAAAAATTTAAATTGAAAATTTGGATTGGATTTTTTGGATTATCCATATTTGAAAATATTGATTTATAGAATGGATATTCAATCCATAAAATATATAAAATGTAGATTAGATTGAAATCTAGATCCATTAAAATGGATTTTAAATGAATTGAATTTTTAATAAAATAGATTTTAAATGGATTGGATCGGAGCAAAAGTGGATTGGATCAAGAAAATTAGATTTTTTGCCCACCCCTAATTACAATGTATTTTTTTTAATAAAGAAAAGATTTAGTTGTATTAATGTAAATATTTACTACATTGATTTATTAATAATTTCATTATTCTTGAATAATAACTATATCTTTTAATTTAAAATTATTAAAACATGTGAATATTATTTTTTTAGGAGCATCCAAATATTCATTTAATTCTTAACCAGTTGCTTTTTGTACAGATTTATTATTAAGAGAATACATTAATTGTATTTCTAAAAAAAAAAATCAACAAATCATTAATCTCTAGTACTCTTTTATGCTTTTTTTCCACCTATCCACATTTTGTTGAATTTATTTAATTCATTTATATTTCATTTATAAATTTAATGTAATATTAATTACTACCATTTTTTTAATTGTATTACCATTTCTACTTATAATTTATAATAGTTTATACGCTATCATAAATGAAAAAGAAATAATAGTAGAGGATAAGTTAAAAAATTAACTATGTTGTTTTAAATAAATACTGATAATAATTAAAATTTAATATTTCTATCATCTAACCAAGTGGAGGAAAAAAACATAGAAAGAATATATGGCATATATGGTAACGGAGAACTCGATTAACCCTTATTGGAAAATTTCCTCCGGATAACATTTGTAATATTTTTGAAAAAAAAAAAAAGTTATCAAGATATATATTTGATAAATAGTATATGGAGAAAGTATCATTAACTGTTAGTAGTTTGTTTCAACACTGGTTTGAGCTTCAATCCTAAAAAGGAGACAAATAAAAAAAAAAAGTAGATAAGAATATTCCTCTAACTTATTTGAATCTTAATATATTTTATAGTTTAAAATTGATTACCTATAGTAAATAAAAATTTATTTAATATTTGTGAACTGTAAATATATTTTTTAATATATTTAAAATATTTGTAAGCTTATAAAATAATTTATTCTTTAAGAATAACTTACATATGTATGATAAGTACACGCAATTTTCTATTTTATTTATAGTATTCATGTATTACTACTACATCTTATCATCATTATCTTCGTCGTTATTATTATTATTAGGTTAAAATGTCCACGTTTTTATTCAAAAATCTCAATTAGGTCCTAAGATTTTTTTAGTTTCAATTAGTTTTATATTTTTGAAAATGGGTAACAATTAGGTTCATTTCGTTACTATGATGATAACGACGTTAAGGATGTGTCACCTATCAGTTCCTTGTTTTTTTGAATTATTTTATTTATTTTTTCAATCTTTTTTCTGAAAAATATTCATGCCACGTGTCACATTAATATTGTACCACGTGTCAAGTCAGTCAAGATGACACGTGTCAAGTCAATGTCTAAATATCAATTTGGTCCATATATTTGTTATTTTGATTACATTTCAGTCCATTTATTTTAAAATTTTAAATATATTTATTTTAACTCTTTACAAAATTGTTTTAAAATTTAATATTTAAATTTATAAAATTGTTAACCAACTCTAACATTTGTATATAAATTATTTAAAACAATTTTGTAACAAGTTAAAATAAATATTTTAAAATTTTAAAACAAAATATAGGTAAAGTTTAATGTAAAATAAAAATTTAAATAAACTTAATATTATCAAAATGTTTAATAAAAATATCATTATAAAATTTATATAAAAGTTAAATTTGATCTCAATTTGGAGATCATGAAATTGAAAATTAAAAAAAAATGGACTGAAATATAATCAAAATAACAAATATATGGACCAAATTGAGATTTAGATAATGACTTGACATGTGTCACCTTATTGACTTGACACGTGGTACAATATTGACGTGACATGTGGCATGAATAATTTAAAAAAAAATTTAAAAATTTTAAAAAATTAAAAAAAAATCAATAGAATGAGGAGCTGTGACACATCCTTAACACCATTACCACCATATTAACAGAATGAACATAATTGTTACGCATTTTAAAAAATATGGACCTAATTGAGACTAAAAGAAATCTTAACACCTAATTGATATTTTTGAACAAAAACGTGGACCAATGAAGTATTTTAACCTTATTATTATTACATTACAATTTTTATATATCTCTATGCCATTAGCCATTTTTCTCTCACTTGTTTTACAAAAATATTCTACTAATTTATCATGCAAATGTAATTTCTCTTTAAAGTTAACAACAAAGTTGTCTTAAGTTGCTTGAACAAATTAAATGCAGAGATTCTTTGGCTATCATGATCTCGTGTCCCTTCAAAATTCAAGTCGATGTTATGTTAATACTATGAAGATTCTTTACTAAAATTATATCCATACTCAACTTTTAACCCAAAGCCTTTAATTGCCAAACACGGCAAAGTCACTGAAGACTTAAAGCATGTTGTTGTGTAACTTTCAAAACTACCTTTAAGATTTGCGAGTTTAGCAATGTCACATATTTACTGCACTTTGCAAATACTTTGAACACGTTTTACTTAATTTTTTATATCTAATTAAAGTAATAATTATTAAAATAAAAAAATAAATATAAAAAACAAGAATTAATAACAATAACATTTATAAAAAATAGAGTTAATAATAGACTTTAATTTTAGTAACTTTTTCACACATTTGATTATTCAATTTCTGGTATGGTCTTATCTTGTAACTCTTATATTCATTAACCCATTTTTTTTTTCATAACCTACCAGAAATTATCCACAATAATTGTTTCTATTTTTATACTTGTTATTTATACTTGTTATAATAATAAACTTTGTTAACTGTGTTTTTTTTATTATCATAAAAAATATAAACACAGTAGAATAAATTGTACTGAATTGGACCGTACACTCTTTAATTATTGTATATTTTGAAAAACTTGTTACACACTCCAATGTATGAGTGAATGAAAACATAAAAACATAAAAGTAAACATAGGATTTGGTCTTAATTGCCCTTTAAGATAAGTAGCCTTGATAAGGCATTGATAGGTAAAGTTGTGATGAAGTAAGAAGACAAAACAAATGGGTGGTATAATGTTGAATTTGCAGAGGCTAAAAGAAGGTGTTGAAGAAGAAGCAGTAGCACCACATGGTGAGAAACAAGTGTGAAGGAAAAAGAAAAAGCACGCAAAAGGGCAAAAGTATAAAGATAGGAAGCAGATGGGTGACGCAGGAAAGCGCAGCAACTCACAACTCTTTTTCAGGACTCTGATTACCCCTCTCCACCTAAAATAACATCCAAAATACTCATCTTCCCTAAAAGCCCTTGCACTGTTCATACAAAATTCAGATGCCAAAGGGCATAAACGTAAGGGAGCAAGAAACAGTTAATTTCGGAGAAAATGAACAAAAAACGAACCGTATGAAAATGCAAGACCCACACAAAATACACATCGTTAGAGAACATTGCAGGAAGCAAAAGAGAAAACAGAGAGAAAAAAGTGGAGGATTGTTGAAGAGAGAGAGACTCGTGATTTCAGAACGCCACACACACCCTCCCATCTCCGAAACAAAAGCTTTAAATTTTGGGTTCAAGAAAAGGGGATTTATTTAAAAACTAAAAAGAAAGAGAAAACACCACAACAAAACTTGGGTCTGACAAAACGGAGAAAGAAGAAGGATCATTCATTTCGGAGTGTTGTTTTGAAGGAAAAGGTGAAGTTTTTTCCATAGATCAGAGGTGATGTCGTGTTCTTCTTCATCTGGGTCTGAAGAGGAGGATGAGGGGTTCGACTCCTACCGGAAAGGGGGCTACCACGCCGTCAGAGTCGGCGATCAGTTCGCCGGCGGCAGGTACATAGCGCAGAGGAAGCTGGGTTGGGGCCAGTTTTCCACAGTTTGGCTTGCCTATGATACGTCAACATCTGTATGTTATGTTTGATCCTAATTCTTTTTCTTCTGTTCATTTTCTGGTTTCTTCCTTCCAAAGGGGTTGTTTCTTTTGAATTATCCGAAGTTTTGTTTTTTGAGATTGATTTGCCTTGTGATTTGTGTTTTGAGGTGAAAAGTTGTTGAACCCCCCTCCCCCTTAATCGTTATGAACAATTAGTTCTTAAGTGAACTGAGTAGCATCAGGTGACCCATGTAGTCAATCTCAGATACTGAGATATGATTTTGTTGTTGTTATCGCAATCAGTTTTGAATCTGCAGGGCGGTTGTTAGATTCTGTGCTTGTTTTGCGTGTTGCATTAGTCATGTTTGTCTGCTTTGAATTATGTAGGGGTTAAAAGGTTTTCATTTTTCTGATTCATTGTGGTCTCGAAAATGCGTATGTGTGTGTGGGAGAGATAGAGAAAGAGAGAGATAGAGAGAGAGAGAGAGAGAGAGTTTAAATATATAATTTGAGGTTTTTAGTGAAATGTTTTTTCTGGTGTTTTTCTGTCTCCTGATATTTTTTTCTTTGTACTATAGAAACATTGGCTCTTCGGCCTAATGTGTGTATTTGTGTTGTCGGTTTCTGTCTCAAGGGTAACATTTCATTGAATGGATCAAATTGGGATATAAATCTTAAGGGTAACATTTGATTGAACGAATCAAATTGCGATATATATATGTGTATATATATGTCGAAGAATCTTGTTTTCTTCCCATGTCGGTGCCACTTCTTTGCTGGTATTTGTATTTTTTAACACGTGTCAGAGATACCTGACGGATCTTGCATGTTTGGGGTGACAAACATGGTCAGATGATCGTCATCGTACAACGTGACCAACTGGAACACTTAGATTTCTCCGCTCGCAACACCTCTTTGTTTTTTTAGGTTCTTGCTGATTTGGTAAATGTGTTAAGCTCCTTTTCAATACTAATATATGTTGCTTTTGTTTGTGTGTATTAGTTTTGTTGTTTGGGGTGAGCTGCATATAGAAACATTTTTATTCTGGATTTCAGTTCTAATTCAACAAAGCTGAATGCTATGTTGGATTTAATCTCTCTTAAGTAACAGTTGATGGGCAAATTACAATAGCAGTTTTCAACAGTTTGATATTTTGTTATTCTCGTGTCATGCTTAAATTATATCTCAATCTCAACTTATGAGTTGCCCAATCAATGAGTATTACTTCATACTTTATTCTGTAAAGTACACTCCACACTTTAGAGTAGTTCAATACTTTAGTTAGAGACTAATTTGTGAGTCTATTATAGATACACTCACTAGTTTATCGATCCAGAACTTCTGCTACCATTAAATCACTTGTTTATGGTGACAGATCTGGCTAAATGCTTAAATTGAATAGGAACCGATAGAAAGAATAAACAGAAGATGGTAAGATAAACTGAAGCCTAATGCTAATGCATGTAGCATTATACACTGTTTTGTATATCCAGGAGGGGTGTTTTGGCAGTAGCACAATCCCTTTGGCACTTGCTATGAACTAGATCCAAGTATTACCCTTTATTGATCTAAATTCTCATGTATTCATCTAAATTTTGAATTTGGATTTTCAGGCATATGTTGCTCTTAAGATCCAGAAAAGTGCGGCCCAATTTGTTCAGGCTGCCCTTCATGAAATAGATGTTCTTGCATCGATTTCTGAGGGCGTTGATGTTAATTCAAAATGTGTTGTCCAGTTGATTGATCACTTTAAGCACGCAGGTCCTAATGGGCAGCACCTTTGCATGGTGATTGAGTTTCTCGGGGATAGCTTGCTTCGTCTAATAAAGTATAACCGGTACAAAGGGCTTCCATTGAATAAAGTTAGGGAGATTTGCCATTGCATTTTGATTGGTTTGGATTATTTGCATAGAGAACATGGTATTATCCACACTGACCTAAAACCAGAAAATGTTCTTCTGATTTCTACGATTGATCCCGCGAAAGACCCTGTTAAATCTGGAGTGAGTCCAATATTAGAGAGGCCTGAGGGAAGCATAAATGGTGGAGTTACTAGTCTTATTGAGAAAAAATTGAAAAGAAGAGCTAGGAGAGCTGTTGCTAAAATCTCTGGAAGAGGAGCTTCAATGGGAGGAGCAGAAGATCAAAAGTCTATGAGAAATCTTGATGGGATTGATGTGAGATGCAAGGTGGTAGATTTTGGAAACGCTTGTTGGGCTGATAAGCAGTTTGCAGAAGAAATTCAGACAAGACAGTACAGAGCTCCTGAAGTAATACTTCTGGCTGGCTATTCCTTCTCTGTTGACATGTGGTCTTTCGCTTGTATTGCTTTTGAGCTTGCCACTGGTGATATGTTATTTACGCCCAAAGTTGGACAAGGTTTTAGTGAGGATGAGGTATCATACTTAATTATTCTTTGGTTATTCATTCCAGAACTGCACAAGTAGAATATCTAAACTATGTTGCTTTCAGGATCACCTTGCCCTCATGATGGAACTCCTTGGAAAGATGCCTCGGAAGGTACAAATTGTCTCTGTCTATCATTTATTCAAATAGCTATCATGCAAAATCTAATCTTGCATCTTGCAGGTTGCTACTGCTGGAACAAAATCCAAGGATTTCTTTGACAGACATGGCGATCTCAAAAGAATTCGAAGGCTAAAGTTTTGGCCACTTAGCAAATTGTTGGTTGATAGATACAAATTTGCGCAGAGTGATGCTCATGAATTTTCAGAGTTTCTTCTACCACTTCTCGATTTCGCCCCTGAGAAGCGGCCAACAGCACAGCAGTGTCTGCAACATCCATGGATCCGGGCCATGGAGTCAAATGAAAAAAAGGAATCCAGTGTGGAGAATGTGGGTGCTGGAATGAGCAATCTTAAAATCAAGGGGGGAAAGTGAAGAAAAACCATTCAACACTCACCCTTCAAGACCCTTCCTTCCCCCATGATTGACTATTGAATGTAATTTGATTTTGGTTTGTGCAAATTTAATAAGATTTTTTTTTTTTACTGGACTAACTACACAGATGTAAATTAGTAAAGAATTTTGTTTATTCAGAGATATCTCTGACATAATTTGTGTGTATATTTACAACATCATGATTTCATCCAATGTCAGGTCTGAAGTTTTTCTCCCCAATTAAATTACTGACAGAGAAGGGATTTCTGTTTAATATGCTAACATGAGGTCAGGGATGTTAACGCGGTATGGTTATATATGTTGGATAAATATCTATTTAGCATCTGAGTCATGCAGAGTATCTATTTTGCCATTTGAGTATTTACTACGTGGATATCCGTAGTATTTAATAGAAATATAATGTATAAAATTCATATATTTCAAATAAAATGTAAATAATCCATTTAAACCGTGTTGAATGTAGTTTACAAAGAAATATAGATTTTTTAAAATTAATTGATAAAAAGTACTCATTTAAAATCAATGTATTAATGTTTTAATCATATTTTTTAATTTAAATTATAGTATAGCAAGTAGAAGTATCCATGAGTATAAATATTATAATAATCGTATCCGTTCTTTTAATATGCGGATATAAAAAATACTTGTACTTATTATCTGTGAGTATCCATCTACAGTATTCATTAGCTATCCATTACGAATTATTTGCTGATACTGGTTTTTTTTTATATTCCTACTATCATCCACTGATGATTTCACCTATTAACATGAGGTCTGAAGTATTTGTTTATATTTTTTAAGGAAAAATAAAATAATAATAATAATAATAAATGTTTTCTACCAAACTATGAGGAACTGATTTTTATTTAGTTTTTATCCGTACTACTTTTTAAATTTTTATTCAAATGATTTTGTCATTAAATATTTTAAATTAAAAGTAATGTATTCTGTAGGAATTTCCTATCAAAATACTAAAGTTAAGAAAACAGAATTCATTTGAATTAGTTTGTGCAAGTGGTTGTACTCCAACAATAGGAATACAATATTTGTTAGAATTGTATAATGTTTGAGTGGTGGATTGAAATGGATAGTGAAACACGAGGCCCTTTTAAGTTAACTTATTAAACAAATAAATTTAGTGCTCTGACTTGATCAGAAATAGATGAAATGAAGCAGTTCAATGAAACTTGGTAATGATTTGGTGTTGTCATCAAAAGTATGAAATTGTCATCTATCTTTATCTCTATTAGGTCTCAACATTTACAGAGTTGTTAGTGCTAGTATGAACAGAAAACAAAACTGAGTCATGCCACCGATAATCTCCAAAACAATTTCAAATTAAAATATGATCATCAAAGTTTTAAGTTATTGATGTCAAGAATTCGAGTATCTCTGATTTAAAAAATAATTTCAACTCAACCTTAATTACATATATATATATATA
>Ga0214545_1003879_pt1 | contig 28283 bp, 20 predicted proteins | sample CNSS4metaG_FD_160064 | JGI IMG/M metagenome (GOLD analysis project Ga0214545, IMG submission 160064) | Root nodule microbial communities from cowpea collected in UCLA plant growth center, Los Angeles, California, USA - CNSS4 | ecosystem: Host-associated > Plants > Roots > Nodule | place: USA... | reverse complement strand
AAAAACAATATATATATATATATATATATATATATATATATATATATATATATATATATATATATATATATATATATATATATATAATTTTATTAAAAATATTAAATATATAAAATATATTAAAATATTAAATTTTTAAAAAATATATCAAAAATTCTATATTAAATATATAAATGTAAAAAAAATGGAAGGCCATAGTCCTTTAGTCCCTCTTAAGGTCCGCCAATGACCCTGACAACGTCCTAGTATCTATCCACTACCCGCATGAAAAATACCAGTGAGTATTTATCCAGTGAGTATTTATAGATATTTCTGGGCATTTCTTTAATTTTCAATAAGACTATTTAAAAATAATTCTTTAACATAAACTCAAATAAAAATTGGACCTTAAAGTATAATCCAAATAAATTTGCATAAAAAAATATTAAAAAAATATAATTAGTCTTTCCAAAAAACAAATTAAAAAATTTATACTGCAAAGTATAAACTCAAATAAAAGTAATTTATTTAAAATAAATTTAATTCCATAAGTATAGATAAATAAAAACATAAACTTATAAAACAATTAAATTTTTACTGTTTTTTCATCAATAACTTTGTTTTGGTCACTTCTTTCTTAAAAAAGATATTCATATAAAAATTTCCAACAATGAGCAGTGAGTATCTGCAGTTTAAATACCATGATAACTATACTTATCCAGATAACAAGCGGACAATTAAAATACTAGTATCCGTTGCAAATTTTACTTGGTAAATGTGACCTTAAATTCTTTTGTCATCCCTAAATATAATGGACAGATATTCATGAGGTGAGCACGCACTTGTAACAGAAAGAAAGGAACAGGGGGAGAAGGGCTGTAACAGTGAAGGTTAATGGTAAAATTGAAGGACTTTAAACTTAGTATTCAGCTATTCATTAGACTGTGATATGAAAACCATTTTATGCCAATTCCGCAGAATAATAGTTAGTATTCAGCGTTTATAAAATGAAAAACATTTTTTTTTTACTTTATTTTCATTACCTCAAATATTGGTTTGACCACAATTGGACGTACGAATTATAGATTAACGTCTTCAATGATTTGATCGTAAGAACATTGGTTATAATCAGATAGTTTTACATTTTCTATTCCTGACGATAGAATATATATATATATATATATATATATATATATATATATATATATATATATATATATATATATATATATTTGTTTTCTTATTCCATTGTTTTTGGTCTATGTAATTATCCTGAACTCTAATAAGTAAAATTAGCTATGTTATTAATAGCTAATTCGTTAACTTAAGTTGTGTGTGATAATTGATCGAGACAAAGAGTTTTGAAATTAATAATTTTATGAGTAACTTTATGCACAACTAAAATTATTTGGATGGAATTTACTTATAATAATTTGTTAACTTCTTAATAGTTAAACTTAACTGTTTTATCTCAAATTCAAGGAACAAGAATATAATAAACATTTAAAATTAAAAAAAAATACAGCTGATAACTTACATTTTGAAGCCATTTATATTCTTCCCATTTCTATTTAAATATGTTAGGATCCTTTTGTTGTCAAAATAAATAAATAAATAAATAACACATTTGCTAAATTTTTAAATCAAATCTAAAATGATGGCTTCAATTTTAACAACTGAGAAATTATGAGAACTAGATATAAACAGTTAGAAGTAAGAAACTAAATTACACAATAATTCAATATAACTTTCTTTACATGCAGTGTCAAATAAAGACTTTTTTTTCTCTGAATTAGTCGATTATAAACAAAAAAAGTAGAATGAAAAAACATGTATGCTTTTGTCAAACAATTTATTTTTAATGATAACTTTAATTTTAACACAATATTAACGTAAAATAAATATATCATTAACTACTCAACTACTCACATTCAGACTTTATAATTTAACATTTAATAATTTAATACCCACATCAATAATTTTATCATGCACATCACTTCATATGTAAATGATGATGTAAAAAAAAATCAGTATTTATAGATTTTAATTAAATTCTTAAGCAAAGCAGATATACTGGTCAATTTCACATACTACGATTTTATAGCATTAATTAATTTTACTTAACAAATTCATAGAAGCTAAAACAAGCGTTGCTTGATACAGTTGTTTAAGCTTAAAACGTGATAAAATTTTAGATAAAATGTTCCTAAAATATTATCTAAAAAAAAAAATGTTTCTAGGCTTGTCTTTTAAAAAGGTTACCAAAACATTTCAACAAAGAACTAAATTTTCAGACAAAATGTTATTTTTAAGGAAATTCCTATAATAAATTACGTAAAAGGTCAATTTTTAAAAAATTTACAAAAATAGATAAGTGGACTAACATAACACAATTTCATTACAAAAAGTCATAGTACGACTTCCTAAATATTTTGAAATCGTGGTAACATGCACAATTTTCTCATAATGAAATATTTTGAATGACTTACTCATTTTTTTAAGTATTTTAAAATTTGCACTATTTTATTAATTTTTTTTAGGATTACACTATTTTGGTAAAAAATCCTATAAAGAACAGACAATCTATGATTGTGTAGCACATCATCTCAGGAATATACACCCTATGCGTTGACGAAAGATAATTGTAAAACAAAAATTGCAGCATTGCTGAATGCACATCGGTGGGGATTAACTTAACTTTACACCTGATTACATTACAAAATTATACAAATTTGAATTGCTTTATCGAAAAATGGAGATAATTTACCATTTTGTAGAGGAGTGCAAAACATGTTTTCAGAACCATTCCACTGTGCATCTCGGGTACAAGTCTTTATCTGCAGCAACATGGGTAGCAGCTAGCAGTTCTTTCTGAACCTTCCGCCTCTCAAAGAACACCAAACATGAAATGGACGTGCATTTCACACCATTTTCAAGAAGCCTATCCCCGCCTCCACAATGGTGACATATCTACAAGAGTTTTAAAAATATAACTATCATCTGAGCAACAACGAAAAAGCATCACAAAGCATCAAATCTAAGGGATTTACAAAAAGTAACAAGGTGTTTATTTGATAGCAGAAGTGGAAAATCAACAGACCTATCATACTGCAGCAAATTTCCCCCACGCATGGAATGACAAACAATCCCATAATCAAGAGTACACAATCTCTAGAAAATACTTAACACAATGAACAATAGATGAAAAAACATGCAAAAATACTTACAGCAACAAGATGTTGCATCGCTTTCTCTAACTTCGAAGTCCTACCAATTACTGCTGTTGCAGCAGCTACCTCATTTTCTGAACATTGATTGCATAAATGGGTTGATGCCTGGACCAACCTACCACATAATACACAATGTTTTGAAAGATAGTAATAATCAATTCTGGTTCGATGGGAATTTGAAGTTAATTTATGCTTTGCAGAAGCTTCCCTTGTGGGACGAGGCATCTCTGAAAACCAATGGTTGAGGTCAGCAGCAACAAGCCCAAATACCCGTTGTAAAGCTGGTATTATTTGTTTATTAATATAATATAAATCATTTATTCTATACGGGGAATCAATTGCCAAAACTTCCAAGGGATTCACAACCATATCAACCAAACGGGCTCCAGGCTCCCCATGGATTACAACATAAGGTATTCTCTCAGCATAACGTGGTTCTGCCCTGCGGTCAACCGTCATTGCCTTAGTGGCCACAATTGCAGCAGGAGGAAGTGATGACATTCTTGCACTGTAGGTGCCCAAGCGAACCTCCTTTGCAAAGATAAAATCTTTAAGGCAGAATTTGCCCGAAAGAATCCTCTTCCATTGACGTTGCAAGTAAGTCTTCACCTGCAGACAGCAAATAAAAAGTATTAAGCATTGTTGAAATTTAGAATAGAATATTCTGCCTTCATTGTGTAAGGATTTATAGGCAACAAAATTTCAGATCTAGAGGAAACTATATATCCTCTAATCATTCTTATTTAATGTATTAAACCTATATACAGCAATAACTGGCGTCCTCAAACATGGGCTTTCTATCTATCATGTCTCTGTTTTTCCTTTCACTTTAACAAACATGAATTCAGACGAAACAAATATTGTAATTTTCATATCAGATGAAGTATCCAGCACAAACTTTATATTATTTCTTCTAACAAAGACATTGCTTGTACAAAGGATCTAGAATATTGACTTTCCACCAAGACTATTATTTTCAATTTGATGTATATATAAACGGCGTAATCTGCTAGCATTTATACCTCCAATAAATCCTGTTGCTCAAAAAAGAGTCTCAAAGACTGCTCCATTATCTTTGCAACTGCACCACATGTGTCCCTGCGAACTGTCTCAATACCTTTAGCATCAAAAACAGGATCCATTTGATGAGGACTTTCATAACTGTAGCCAACATATCGTTTCTTAGTAAGAAGGAAACATGGGTGATAAACTTTCTCCATCTTCAAGGAGACAGGATTAGGATTCATAGCAGAGATGGCAGAGGCAATCTCATTCCCAATTTGGAAAGACTCTTTCAAAGTGCGTCCTCTAAGGAGGACAAACATACTGCAGAAAACACAATCACTTAATTAGTTTTTTTAATTACAGTCCTGCCACTTTACTAATCTTGAAGGAAGGAAATGATACTACGGTAAAAATTGGCCATCGGCTATCTTTCATTGTTTCAGAACCCAACCAACTCTGTATGTAGTATGTAAATGCTGTTGGAAAATATTTAACACAGAACAAGAATGAGTTTCAAAGAAATAACTTTTGGTAAAAAAACGACTTCTCAATTATGGAATTATTGACAGAAAAACATTTTTTGCACGTGTAATGACAATAAAACATTGTTAGACAAAACGGGATTTTTTAATGTAATTTTCATGCAGAATGTCCTCATTGTAACCTTTACTTATTTGCTAAACTATATTTATAGGGAATTGTCAAAGAATAAAGGGAGCTTTTAGCAGTCATAATATATCTTCAGATCTGAAGGTTTCTAAAACCCTACTTCACTTCCAAACCAATCTCTAATTCAATTCCTAAAATCAAACTAACAGTAGTCTTTTGTTAGAAGTAAAACTTGGAAATGAGGATCAGTAAACTTCCAAAATAAGAGACCTGGGTATGCCTTTACACATGGTATGCAGTTACCTATCAGTATCTCCATAAATAACTCTAGCATTCCACTTTTCATGTTGATTTACAAATGATATAGCCGTTTCCAGTGTACTACGACCACACTGAACAATACTGTCTGCAAGTTCTGCACAGGGCATGCGACCACTAAATCCAGCAGCAGTGTAACCATATGTTACATTCGCTATGAGCTTTAAAGCAAGCTGTCTCGCATTAAATATCTGAAAAGATAATTATATTACTGAGTAAATACTTTAAATCTTTGAATTAATCAAATAAAAGAATCATGTCCAACATCACAAACAGAAGATTATGTAAATTCATTCATGAACTGATAAGGGTTAAAAGTATTTAACATGCATTCGATTGAAATATTTTATAAAATTTCTGAATTTCTTGTTTTTTTCAAAAAATAATTGGAGGATTTCAGAAAATACTCCGGACTACAAGAATCACAATTTAGTGTTTTCTTTTGTACAATATGAACAATAAATATTACAAAATAAAACAAAAGAGCATAGATTCTTGAAATTTGTACTCAAACAAACATTGGGCACAATGAAAAGGCATTCAATTCCATACCCGCTGAAGAACTTTCTCTGCAGGAGCCAATTTTTTTATTGCTTGTTTTACCATAATTCTAGTAGTTAAGATTTCTTCCAATAAGCGGGGCAGTATACCTCTTCGAACCTGTATGAGTATGACACAGCACATTCCTGATTAAAGTCACTTCATCCTTTCCACGAGAGTTACTTACAATAATAATGAACTTCTGTGGCTAAAAAGATACAAAATTTGTTGTACAGAGAAATGAAAATAACTGGTAGTAATCTTGATGAAAGAAAATGCTGTGTATGGTCTTTGGGATATGGAAAGTGACCAGATAAACAGAAACTATCCACATAATTTTCAGAAATTAAATGTTCAGAAAATACAAGCCATTCATTCAGCTCCATTAATATCAAGTTCAAGAACTCTTCATCTGTGTGCACAATAAATTACATAGGAGATGAAAGACAGTGGGTCAAGATTCAAGGGCACTAAACAGAAAAAATAAGAGATTGAATGAGAAACTAGCCCCACAATTTGCAGTTGACAAATCTATGGTATTCGTTCAGTTCCATTAATATTAGGACTTCAAAATATAAAAGGGTCTAGAGAATAGGAGAAGAAAATATATTGACTGAATCACCTTGGAAGGTACAAACATAACACCATTTGGAGTGAGCAAGATTTGATCCTTTAACTCCTGCAGAACATGTTGCTCTGGTGAGAATGGACTAACCCCGAGTGTATTAGCCTTTGATCCCACAACTTTACCCAGACAAGTGCAGAAGCAAAGATTGTATGCAATTATCATGGATGGATATAAAGACTGGAAGTCAAGCACAACAACAGGATCAGAATAAAATCCGGATTCTGGTTCCATTACTAGAGGAAGGCACTCCATAGCAGGTTGAGAAGCAACCTAGATGACACAAAAATTATTTATTAACCCCTTGGGTACGGGTGATGAAAACAAGCATTAAAAAGACCATAAAGGAAGCCTCATAATAACAAAAATACAAGGGACAACTTGATAAATTGAACAGCAATGGATCTCAAAACTGTTTTCAATGGTGAATGAGACAAATGTTGATAGAGATAAAAACAAATTAAACAAAATGATTGGGTTAGTAACCTCGTGATGCATTGAATACAAAACCCACCCAAGAACATTTTAAACAAAACCCTCCTTTCTGCTAACTAAAATAACAGAAAAGAAATTTGAAAAATGAGGAGAGAAAATGACAGGTTTCAACATAGTTGTCTTATTGCATTCAATATTAGTAGTAAATATGCAGGCTATGCTATGAATTATAAAATTGAAGAACCTCCCTCCTCCCCCTCTCTAAATTATGTGTTTTTTGTTTGGGTATGGGTGGGTAAGGAAAAGCTTGGGAGAGTATTGATGGGAGAGTTGGCCGTGGCAGCAGAGGAAAGGTGGGTGAAATTCTGTTTTAACATCTTATTTAAACTTGTATATTTTTAGTTTTGAGATCTACTTCTTCCTTGTGTCAAAGAAAACCAGTTTATCAAAGAAGGTTTCTTAGTTATAACAACATCATCTAAAAGAAATAAAATAAATAAAAAATGGCATGACATGTTAAATAACTGAATACTGCAAAAGCATATATCACAAATGAAAAACGAAATCATGTTAGGAGGATGGTGGACAATTGAAAATGTTACAGAGTTTAACTCAGCACTTTCAAGATAAGAACAAGACCTCCAGACTAATGTTACAGTATACAATTTTATTATGCTTTAGGGAGCTACAGTCAGGTTGCTGTCTTGATATAGAAGTCTCAGGTTCAAATTCTAAAAATAGCCACTCTGCTAACAAAGGTAAGGCTGCGTACATTTACTTTCCCCAGACCCCACAAGGAGAGAGCATGATACATTGAGTCTGGACAGCACATCTATAAAATCTTGTTAGGCTTGGTTTATGATATCATAACAAACATTCAACATCATAACCAGTTATCTACAAATATAAAGGAAATAAAGGAAACTTGTGAGAACCTGTTGATTTCCAGGTGAGATAGCAAGGTAGTTTTGTGTATGGGCCAACCTCAGAAACATGGATTCGACACGGTATTGTGATCCTCGAGAGAGAACAGAGAAAAACTCTATGCCAAAGACACGAGCAAGTTCTGATGTTCGATTCACCTGCAGAAGAAAAATAATCAAGAATAAGGAAAGCTTACAAATTAGAGAAGAAAATGTAAATGTTACTTAAAGCAGTACAAATCTAATTAAGGAATCCAAGCACACATGGGCTTGCATGAACAATATGGATGAATGACCTTGTTAGAAATATTGCAAATAAGAAAATATCATGAGATTTTGTATGTACATTTATGGTAACTGTAGTAATGGTTATTCTCCGTATTTGACTGTGTAAAAGCTTGTTTGAGAAACACAATCACCATAAGTTTCTCATTTCCTCTCTCTCTCTCTCTCTCTCTCTGAACACATCTAATACTCTATTTAAAAGAGAGAAGCTTAAAATAACTTGTGAGAAACTTCAAAAGCATGTGTAAATAACTGCAAACACGTTTTTGAGATTTCAATGCACCCAAATATGACAAGATTCTGGTAATATTGTAGCCATAACAAGCACTGAAACAGTAGTTAAGAAAATTTTTATTTCGACAATAAGCCTATAATGCTACCTTACCATATCAAGTTGGTTTAATATCTCAAGGTTCAGCTTTGCTCTCTCTATAACATATTTGATACACCGATATCTTGCTCGTCCAGGACCACTTGAAAACCACTTTGTCAGCACTTTGTGGTGAAAGGAAGGAACTTTCCGCCTCAATACAGATTCAGCTACAGATTCAACTGAATATAAGTTCAACTTAACTTCTCCACGGATCAATCGCCATACATTAAGAACAATTCTGCCTCCTACATGAACTCCACTAGCATGTGTCCGTCCCCATTCATCCTCGATTATTGAATTTTCTGGCACACAACAATCTAGACTAGGAGTGTCATCAATGTCCAGCTCCAAGATATCTTTTTCAGAAGTTTTCATATTATCAGAAGAAATCAAAGACTCAGATGGAGTGCGAGACAGATTATTAAGTAATCCCAAACCAAGATGGGATGATCTTTCTGCTAGAAAACCCAGAGAACTCCCTTGAATATCCCAACCCATCAAAATATCTGGGTCAGATGAAGACACAATCTTTATAAATTCTTTTAACAATACCTTTTCATCAGTGAAGACCAATACTTTAGAGCCAGATAGACCATCAAAATTTCTGCAAACCAACGAACAATAAGAACAGCAATTTTTTTAAATGTGATCATCCTGTGAGATATAGTATACACAAAAATAAAATAAAATTGTCAACGATAGAAACTAATCAAGAAAGAAAATGGGTATAAAAAGAGACATCACCATACCTTTGACAAGGTACAAATTTACTGTGTAACAGAACTAGAACTTCAGCAACAGAATCACTATCATTCTGAATACCAAGAGCTATAATGTTGATGGCATCAAATTGAGGATCAGGTAAAAGGTCTGCTCTAGACTCTGCAAGAATCTACAAGTTACAGTCAAGTTTAGACCTATGAGAGAAACAATCCTATAAAGATTTTAATTTAAAAAAAAACAAGTAAAAGCTTATTTAAAATTTAAAAATGTAGTTCAAAGATAACAAAACTTAAAAAATCCAAAAAACCATTACCTTTTAATAACAAGCACTAAGACAAATACATTCCATAATCCTATTATAAAAAAAAAAAATTTGATCCCTACTTAAAGTATTAGTATAAGCACCAGTACCCTTCTGCATTTAAATCAATATAGTAAAAAATTAAGGCATAATCTTTTCACTATAACTATAGCCAGTTGATTTAATAAACACCATAAAGTATCTAATAATAGTAATAACGAGTAACAAAAGAACTCAGCATGCTGGCTAAGTTATTAACATCATGTTTGACTGTAACCCGTATCAAGGATTTGGTTCATAGGAAATGACAGGAAAAAGTTGCTTTAAACACCAAAAGAATCCAACATGCAAATTTGAAAGATGCAGAAGAACTTTAGAAGCTACAACATATTGCCTTGAAAGAAAAGGAGAGTTCAATCTCCAATACCTCTATACTAAGTAATGTCAGTTGCTGTCCACAGCCAACACTTGCAGGGTCTCGAAATCCAATTTGACTTAGAGGGGTGAAGGTTGATTTTCCATCAGGGGCAGATATCTGAGAGGTATCTTGTGAGTCATCTAGGTGTGTTTCCACTCTTTCTGTTTGTCCTTCTCCATTGCATGGAGGGCTCTGTTCTGCAGCATCCTCATGCAGCTTAGGCCTAAGAGGAGCTTCAGTCTCAGAAGCACATTTAGGTACATCCTTGTTCTCTGCATCTGTTTCTTGATGTATATGTTCAACACTATGCCCTGATGAAAGAAGATTAATATAATCTAGGTATTACCCTGTCATAATTGTTATAGATGCACAAAAATGTTTTATTTGTCTTAGTTGTATGTTTAAGTTCTGCATATTTTAGCTGTATGCATTATTTTATTTTTCATAAGCTGTATAAAAGCTTAGGAAACAAGCTCTCTTTAATTACTAAAAATAAAAACAATGTCTGTCCAACCAAGACATGAACTCCATTCTTGACCTTTATACTATCTCTTATTAACAATAATAAACTGGCTGAAGAAAAACCAACATTTTTCCAGTGTGCAACTTACATACTAAATTGAGAAAAACACTGTACTCTTCAGATAAGAAGCCAATGTTTTTCTTTAGTGAATTTCCTAGAACAAGTACGAAATGCACATATGGTTTAGTAGATACCTCTTTCATTACAAAGTAGCCATCTTTGCACAGTATCCACAGAAGGAGGCAAAATATTAGGTGTTAATAGGTAAAGGTGAGAGCCATCATTTTGATAGTGAGTGTTGGCAACCTTTGTCCCATTAGATGTAAGGGTTTTATTTGTAATATATTCGTTGCAAGTTTCCATCCCTTTCTTAGAATTCCTTGCAGAAATCGGAAGAAAGACATTCAGATCATCCCCTTCAAGTAACAAACACAATCTGATGTAAAGTTTCATCAAACACACAATAAGATCAGACCACAAACTTAGAAGCATAACAAACTAAAATCAATAACTATCACTAAGTCTCCACCACATGGGTATCAGCTACATAACAGGCAAAGATTGAGTGTAGAAATTTCATAAAATGCTTTGTCGTGTGTTTGGATGGAGAACTTTTAAAAGGCCATTCATTGTTGTAGAGAATTTTAATGTTTAATGACAAAAATACGTTGTTCGGAGAGGACATTTTAAAACAAATTAAACTTCTACGAATTTATAATATTAGAGATGTACATGTAAACACTCAATTATTCAACTGGATGTTAGCTTTTCTGTTTTTTGTTATGATTGTGTACACTCTTTTGAGCCTTTATATGCTCATGTAGTGTATTCTTTATGATTAAGTAAAATAATATTCAGTTCTATTTCTGTTAAGGTTTTCTCTGTTTTTCCTCATATCAAAACTCTGATATGGTATCCTGCGCCAGCAATTGTTCTGCAATGGTCCATTCAAACTCCCTCCCATGCGCTTCCAAATTTTTTCTCAATTCTATAGCTGAAAAATTTGATGATTCCAATTATCTCCTTTGGAAACAAGTTGAACCTCTCACAAAGTCAGACTTCACAGATTTGTTGTAAATCCAGTGATTCCTCCGTGCTTCCTTCCTGATGAAATTTTTTTGCTTACTTGGCTTCAATCAACACAGTCAAAGTTCAACTTGTCTCGTGTTCTTAGAGTCATCCACTCATATCAAGTGTGGGAAAAAAATTCATGATCACTTATTTGCCCATACCAAGGCGTGTGCTAGACAGCTTCAAGCTGATCTACATGTCCACTCCCTTCAAAACAAGACTACATGTGAATTCTTGGTACAGAATAAGTCCATTGTTGATGAACTTGCTAGAATCAATTGTACTGTCAAGCATGATTTCCTTCCTTCAGTGAACTACTCGCACTCCTATGAAAATCCTCACTCTTCAAGCTTGCAAGATCACAATAGTAATTTTCAAGGAAATTTTGGTAGCTCATCTTTTTTTGACGGAGGTGTTTGTGGCCATGGCAATGATGGAAGGTTTGTCAGCCTTCAATGTCAAATTTGTCTCAAATATTAACACACTGCTATCAATTTGTAAACAGGAATATGATACATAAAATTAATTTGATTATTTAAAATTAAAGAATTTCAACTTCCACCTAAAATGTAAGAATTTGAAGTTCTCCACATTTTCTCCTCTGTCAAATTTATCTCTTGTCTTCATATATTCTCTTAACCCCGGCCCAAGTTGCAGTTTTTGTCAACTCAACATTATCTTTTCAATTGATGTCGACAAAGTTTCTATCAAGTTAAGGTCAATCAGAGTTATTTTTAATCGTCACTGCCAAAGATAATTTATTTTTCAATATAACCTAGTTCAATTTGATTTAAGTTAGGCTTTTCTTTGTCAACATTAACGTGTTGTCTAGATTGATGTCAATCATGATTTTATCGATTGACATCAACTAAAATGATTTTTCATCCAATGTCAACCAGAATGTAAATAAGATTATTTGTTGATCAATATTAATCGAATTTTTCTCAACCAACATTGGAAATACTATTCTCCTATCGATATCATCCAAAGTTTTTCTATTGATGCCAATAAGATTACTGTTTTTCCCGGTGTAGATCAGGGTATTCTAATCAATGCAAATAGAAGTTATTTTTCAATAGACATTATTGTGCCGATGTAGGCCAAAACTATTTCTAGGTTGACCTTTGTGTTGAGTATGATGAAAATAGACATCTTGTAAAGTCTCACTTCTCTTAGGATAAGTAAGGGAGTGGGTGCTCATGGTTACATAATGGACTCTAGGTTCATAGTTTTAGTTGCACCAAGTCTTAACACTTTGAGCTAGTGTTGGTTTTCTTAAACTCTGTAAATAGTGTGTTGTGAGATGTAGCTAAGTTCTTGCTCTGGAGAGTGTGAGTGTATTTGAGGTCAAGGGTTTAGAGTTAGGTTGTGTGTTGTACAAATTTGTACATAGTAAATATTCTCTAGTTGCCTTTTGACAACGACCGTGGTTTTCCTCCGTATTTGGAGTTTCCACGTTATATTTGTTTGTGTATCCTTGTTATATTTTATTTCTCTATTGTTAGATGATTCTTACGGGATTAAACTACTGTGTTTTTTTCCAACAAGTGGTATCAGAGCTTATGGTTCAGTAGGATATTCTCAGAATGCTCTGTGGTTACGGTTTAGTTTGATCTTCCACATCAGAAAACATGAATCCTTGTTGATGGAAGAATCATCTATGTTTGTTGCAATTGCAATGAGAAATTGAAGGAAGGATCACTGTCAGCGCTATGTTGGCGCGATGAATTTGCAGTGGGGTTCGTGTTTCCTGGCGAGGGTACTCCTAGATTACGGAGGAGGTCATGGTTGTGTGGTGACTTCGAGGGTACTCCAAGAATTTAGCTACATCTCATAACACTCTACTTACAAGAGTATAAGATCTGCGGTGTAGCTTGTCCTTTCTGCAGGGTTGGAGCAGTGGCACGGTGGGGCGATTTTTTTGGAGTGTTGTGCAAAGGTGCAATAGCGTTTCCAATGAGGTGGAGTCACGGTGGTTCGAGTAATGTGACAATGAACAAAGTTGTTTCGATCTGTGGTGGTTCCGTGAAATGGTTCAAAGTGCAAGAAGGAGGTTCGTGGTTTCTTCATTTCTTGGTCTCGCGATTTTGGGTTTCTCGAACGGTGGTCTCGATTTCCATCTCCTTCATGGCTGTTGGTTTGAACAGGCGCGGTGGTGTGTTGCGAAGTTCACAGATCTAATGCGCTTTTGGGTTTTATTTCTTTGATCTGGTGTGATGCGAACTAGTTTGCTACAAGTGTGCAAACAACGCTCCGTCAATGGTGGTTTCGACACTGTGTTTGCGACTCTGATCTACTTTGTTGATGCACAGTGGCTCGCGGAGATCGACGGTGGCTGCAAGGTGCGGTGACTAGAGCTCCTCGGTGGGTTTCCAAAGTTTTGTGCAGAGCTATTTTGTTAGCGGTGGTTTTCCATCGTGGGTTGCAGCGTGGTTCCGATGAAGGGTGTTGTTTTTGGGTTATTCCGATGAGTGCTCGATGGATAGTTGGGCGATGAGGACGAAGGAACGGTTGTGTTTTTTCATATTGCTGGAGGAAGAAGATTATGACATGGCAGCTCCGGTTGAGAGTGGAAGACTTGACACATGGCGGCATCTGGTTGGGTAGATTATGAATGCTAGGATGAGTATTTCCTAGGAGTAATTTTTACACGGTTTTAGTTGCACCAAGTAAGGGAGTGAGTGCTCATCGTTAGATAATGGACACTAGGTTCATGGTTTTAGTTGCACCAAGTCTTAACACTTTGAGCTAGTGTTGGCTTTCTTATACTCTTGTAAGTAGAGTGTTATGAGATGTAGCTAAATTCTTGGTATGAAGAGTGTGAGTGTACTTAGAGTCAAGGGTTGAGAGTTAGGTTGTGTGTAGTACAAATTTGCACGTAGTAAATATTCTCTGGTTGTCTTTTGACAATGGCTGTGGTCTTTTCTCCGTATTTGGAGTTTCCATGTTATATTTGATTTTGTATCCTTGTTATATTTTATTTCTCTATTATTAGATGATTCTTGTGGGATTAAACTGAAGTGTATTCTCCCAACATTTTGTTAGGTTTTTATCAACCAAGTTCAATGGATCTATTTTACCAGATTTTTTTGACTGAAGTTTGTAGTGGTTATTTGGTGAGAATTGTTTGCAGGAATTGTTTTTCGAAGGATGTCACTAATGTTATTTGGTGAGAATTTTTGTATACAGTGATAATTAAAATGCTTTATCCAAATAGAAAAACTAAAGTTCAAACAAATGTGAATTGTCTTATCCAAACAAGACATTTAAAATTTTAAACAATTTCAAAGGAAAACAATTCATATTTAATGTATTTGAATTTCCGCAAAATTGTAAAATTCACTATCCAACCAAAAGGTTACTTAATGGGTGGGTCAACCACGTCACCAAGATTCATTAAGATGATAGTGTGCCTCTAAATGTAGATATGATGAAGACATACATTTAAATAGGCAAGTTTCCTATGCCAAGAGTAGGAAGTCCATTAACAAAATAATTGTTTACACAAAAACTTTGCTAGCCTCGTGAGTTTCGATCAGATATTAGCATTCACAATACTACTTCCTATTTGTGTTCTAGCAAAAACAATGCCAAAAAAGCAGGTATCCACCGGTGATTTATTTTTTTTTTTGACAAAGTGGCAATTTCAAATAAATCAGCATTAAATCCAAATGATAAGTGTACGAAGTCTATGAAAGGATACTTGTTATAAACTTCTCGTAAATGGTTTGACTTCTACAAAAATAGATCAACATAAAAGCACTATCTCAGTGTCCTTTGTAAGAGCTGTACACTGGCCATTCTAGAAAATGGTAGGTTAAGCACAACATAAAAATATTGAAAAGGCTGGCTGAATATTAATACATAACCTAGGATGAGATAGGCTAAATTCTTTAACAAGGTATACCATGAGACTACATCTCAGATTCACCAAAATTCCTTTGGAGAAACACAGACCCAGAACCAATTCAATGTATACAGAAAAAATAGAAACAAATGCAAATAAGGGAAAAATAGAAGAAAATTGGATCAAAGAGGATAAAGCTAAAACCTGTCATTACATCAGAGCTATCTTCATCCAGATGTAAATAGGAATTACAGGTTGTTGTACTTTCAAGATTCTTATCAGCCATAGGGTTCTTGCTTGTGGTTATTTCAGTTAATTTCATGTGATTACCCTTTAGGTCAGTGGGTTCAGAGTCAATGATCTCATGCAACAAATTTTCACCCACCTTGTGATTATCCAGTTTTTCACTAAGCAGTCCTTGCATATCATTTGCATCACTTTTCTTCACAGAATTCTCACAAAACGTCATCTGATCATGTTGCACAAATGATAAGCTTTGGTGAGAACTTTGATGCACGTAATTATATTTACCAGACACTCTATCAATAATGAACGAGTTTTGCACGCTAGTTGAAGCAGAAGAATCAGTTTGTGGACTGCCCTCGGGAGCTCTGACTTCATGAACAGCAGCTGTTATCAATTGAGTGTCTAAAACGGGACTTTGGATATAGGCATCAGAACTTACATGTTTTCTAAATGTCAACCCACCCTTAAGGTTTTCATCCCTGCAAACCACAAATTGATCTATGGAATCATCTAAACATAATTTTTCAGGCTTATGGAGCCCTGGTCCATCATGCATTAAAGCAGAACCTCCTTTTGTACAGTTCCTCAATACTGTACTTTCTTCTACACCTTCCATTTCATGTTGACCAAAACATTCATCTTTTGGACTACTACCTTGTAAAGGACCATCACTGCCAGGTGAAAGGAGCAGTTTCCCATGCAATAAATTAGCATGATTGCTAACTTCAAGTTCACAAATCTTTTGGTTTTCCATTTCTTCTTCATCAATTTGCATTGTTTTTAAATCCAGTTGCTTTTGCCAAAAGCATGCATTTTGTTCCTCATGCCTGTCTAAAAGAAGCTTTTTAGTAGTTCCAGAGTCGTATTCAGATTGTTCAAGTCGATACGATCGCTTTCGCCTCATCAAGTCCCGCAAAGAACCGGTAACTGATCTGTTTACTTCTTTCGAATCTGAAGCATTCTTGTCCTTGTTCCTTAAAATGCAAGCACTATTTCTAACTTCATTTATGGCTAGGTGATCTGAGCAAGCAGAATCTCCAATAGCACTTTCAACTGGATGAGTCACAAGTAAATTAGCTCGTTCTCCATCATTATTAACCTGATCAATCACAGACAAAGGCAAAGACCCCCATTTTTTATTCCTTCTATCTTTACTAATTGTACTCGTGCCAGTACTATGCAGAACATGGTACTCAGAGGCGCTTTTGAATTCACTGTTTATATCTGCTAGAGAAGAGGTTCCAGCCAAACTATCATATTGACCTGAGAACTCATCATCATTAGAACCATCAACTTGGGGTAATTTCCAATTTGATGAAGTTCCATTAGGACAATTGTAACCAAAGGAAAGAGAAGGCTTTTCCTTTGGTAACTCCAACTCAAGCATATCATCAGTTGAATCTAGAATATCCTGACACTCCTTCTGGGACTCACTCTCATAGGCGTTATTAGCTTCCTCCAACACTTTATCAATTGTTGCAGCAGGCAACAAGGGAGTCAAGATTGTTTCATAAGCAAGATCATCATCAGAGTTTATATCCTCTACAGCTTGAGAAGTTGCAAGCCACTTAAGAAGATTTTTCGCTTCCTTGTCAACAGCCTAAAAAGCAAGAAATACAGAAATCCAAGAGAAAATTTTAATAGACCAAATTGTTTAAAAGAAAATTAAAGGTTGAATGGTGCCATGATAAATATAACATCACTGTGCCTTCATTTAGTCCTTCAGATATTGTTCCAGGACTATTTTTAAGAAAAACAACAAATAAATTTAAAAGTAAGTCATGGAAAAAGGTACTGCTTTTATGTCCACCGATCCAATAATTTCAGTTGACTGAATTTCATCCATAGTCAACATTTCAAGATTGGCGTCAATCCCTTCTGTTTGCAATGTGGCATTTTTGCATAATGTAGCAGGTGGTGATGCTGATCCTATTATGTCTGTTTCCCTGAAACAATTTAAGGGTTTTAATGCTTCAACACATGAAATAAAGTTTCTATCATGTAATAATAAATCATATAATACAAACCTCGATTCCTTCCCAGAAGGAGTACAAAATAATGAGGTTCCAACTTCAGTGCATAATTCCATAAATTTTTTCTCAAAGTCAAGACCAACAGAGAAAAGTTTCATAACATCTTCTGGAAGTGGTTTGCCAGGATCAGACGGCATAGTAGCCTCATGAATCCCAGTTCGTTTTTGTTCCTGAAACAATTAAGCCAATTAATTTAGATAAAAACCAAACAAATAACATGCAGAATAGAGATACAGGAAGATCAATCATGATAAACTACCTCCCATATTGGTACAAGTGACTGAACCATGTTGATATCTGAGCATGTTTGTGAGAGAGATGAATACATTTTAAACTGCTGATTAAGAATCTCTGCCACAACAGATATGTTTTCGTAAGGAAAAAAACAGTAGCAGAAGATACCAATATTACATATTTAAGCATATACGTTTGCATGCACATTTGTGCTTGTGTCAGTATGGCCATGAAACCAGACAAACCATTAACAGAAGCATCTCCTTCAAGCTCACAGATGCTTTGGCGTTTAGGACAGTGACCTTCATCAATTGAAGAAGCACTGAATTTGCTTGTGGGTAACCATATCCACTCAGATGGAATCGTGGAAGACATCCAATATTTTGACTCTAAACATGCATGAGCAGGTAGATCTGCCTAATCAAAATATTACAGTATCAAATATAAATAAGGGACACATATATCATTGAAAAATATAACAGTTTGTTAGTTAAACAATACAAGAAAATTAGAGGGACTTGAAAATAAAAAATGTGAAAGTCAACACACCTTTGTATGCTGGCCATCAATATTTAATTTCTTTAAAGTGTCAGGTACTGGATGGCGAAACTTCATCTTTGATAGGTGCAATTGACCCATGCCATACAAGTTGTAATCAACCTAACACGACAAAAACAAAGTGTATATATCTACAACACAAGAAAAACTAGGCAAAAATGTGTTACACAATTTTTCATTTGGGCTGCAATCAAAGTAATTGAACATTCATGGAGAAATACATTCAGTCTGATAGTTCACATAAGTAGCCCTAGGAAATGTCAATAAACCAATTGAACATACTTGAATGATGAGAGGGGATAAAGAAATACATTATTAATAACAATCATGTTAATTACATTATTAACTCCTCTATTTGTAACAATCACATTCTCTTAAAAGAAAATAAAATTTGATGGAATGCATGTGAAGATTCTAAGGATTAATTTTTCCTAATTGCAATGGAGATATTAGAATATTTTTATCCTAATAATCCTCAATACAAATATCAAATGTCACTCCACACAAACCATTAACAATTAGTTATCAAAACGTAAAAAAAGAAATGAATAAATCATTAGACAATAGATTAATCAAAATTAACAAATAACATAAGTTCCAAGCACATGACAGCAGCTGGATGTTCCAAACCCAATCAAATAAACCCAAACCATAAAAGAAATGGAAAAACAGAAAATTATACTGATTAATTCCAGCGGATGAATGCAGCCAGGTAAATAAAAATTTTGGGGTTTGTGAGCTGCTATGCAAGGACAATGAATAATTTAATCATGATGTCATTTTTAGTTTAACATAAACCTTCAGATACAATAAATCATACGGATGTACATACCAGAAACTGAAGAATAAAGGGAATATGTGATTCATATGGCTGTAAACTTTTATCAAGAACAGCACCAGCCTGAAAAAGTAAAGCTTATTCTGTATAACATCAAATTAAATTGCAATAAATTCAATAAATACTTTCCACTTGAGAACAAAAAATTGCACATTTTGAACAAAGTGATAACCGAGTTATAGGCATCAAACTTATAAGAAATGTCCAGAAATTATACCAAGAGAAGACTAGCTGCACGAGAGACATCTTGAGGATAATATCTTAAGCACCGGTCAAGGCTTACTTTTTTTTGGGTAAGAATGTTTCCATGATTTAAGCAAGCATCATCTTAGCTTGTAGATACGAGTGGTATATATGCACGTGGAAACATCTCACAAATAAAAAATATGTACAAACTATCAGAATAGTGGATACAAGTATATCTTTACAAATAACTCCTCAAGTGAATGATAGCCATAAAATTTCTTTGCTCGTACAATGCTGCATCCATGTACATGCTGTCTTGTAGAACCAGCACTGCCTTTAAGCTGTAGAAGTTGCAACCAAATGTGACGCCGGATCTTTATTATTTAATATAAGAAACCGTATATATTAAGCATAACAAAGAAAGTATTGAAATAGAGGATACTAAGCACTTTCTAACTCATGCAAGGATACCTTTAAGGCTTTCTCAAGAGAAGCAGCTACCTTATAGGTGAATGCATCACCTGTGCACAACCAAAAAAATTAAATCCTCGTAACAAGAAAGTAAATGAAAATGTGAGATTTGTTTGAAGCATGGATACTGCAAAAAGTTAGATAAATCAAAACCGTCATCCAGATTATTAAAACTGGCCTACAATGTAAAAATACAGAAAAGAAAAATAAATAAAATTTGCATACAGCATATAAAAACAGTAAAAACTTAAAACATAAGTAACTTATTAATCAAAATCGTCAAAAGAATGAAATCAAACAAATTCAAATATAAATATGAAGATACTGGTAAATGTGACTTGTTATTACCTTGGTCCAGTTGAAGTGGTATATCCGAACACGGCACATATAAATAGGGTAAAGCCTACAATGAATAATTAGATTAAATAATTTAAGTGTAACAACAGTACAATATGAAAGAAACAGTCACACCTTCGCTTATTACAAAATAGAAAAACTATTTGTATTGCATTTATGATAGAAAAAACGATATCACTTTAAATTAAACTCAACGAGGAAAAGAGGGAAGTAAATATGAAACCATAACGAGTAATGCATAGTTTCTAAACCAAATATGGTTTACAACACAGAAATTTCACATGTGATCTTACTCGGTGCATGTGCAAGCAAGTTTTCTGGCCAGCAGGAGTAGAACCATACACTCTTATCACAGGAACCTCGTTTACCTCTCCACCTAAGTAAAAATATGAAACAATGAAACGCAAACTATTGCACAGTGAAATGAACACTAAAACTTTGAAACGCGGAATCAACCCTAAATTGTTGTTGTTCGTTCTTGGACAGATTTCAATTTTTCTTGGAAAGTGAAAAAAAAAAAACATAGGGCTGGATTCGTACCGTGGAAGCTACTATAACAGATATCGGCGTCAGGAATTGGCGGCGCCATGTAATAGTCGATGGAGACAATCCGAATGGTAAAGATCTCAGTACTGGACTGTGAATCTGACATGATTTACACTCACTTGTGTTCCTTCGTGGAAGAGGAGCCAAGAGAGAAACAAGAAGCTATGGTCTATTTATTTTGGCGGTAGGTAGTTAGGAGAAGTCTTTTTAACTTGAAACTTCTCCCTCACGCTTAGTTCTTTTTTTTCTCTTTTCGGCGCGCAGGGTTGTATGGGCCGAAATCGATGAGGCCCGAATCTGGCCCAATTTAATCAGCCATTCCTGCTTTACATGGAAGTTTCTATCTGTATCCCCTTTTTCTTTTTCTTCCTGCGTCCTTATAAAATTCATAAACTCCATTTTACCCCTGTTTATAAATGATCATTTTGTTCTTTACAATTGTAATTATTAGAACACCATTCAAGAAATCTTTAAGTGATAAAAAGCTTAAAAAAACCAAATTGATCGATCAAATCTCACATGAAACTCAACCTTTATGTAGAGTCGGGCGCCCCTACAACGTCGTTGGATGCCAATTACACAATGTCCCTCTGTTTTAATTGCGTCGGGTGAAATCTTAGTATCGTTGGGTGCAAAAGCAACAATGAGCTCATTGTTTTATTAGTGTTGAATGTCACTCATGGATTGTTGGGTGCGACTTGGAATTTCATTTCCATGGAGCTCTAGGGGCTTCGGCGTTGTTTGTGATACCCCGAGTACTGTATTAAATAATTATTATTTAAGAAAAATATATGAAATTAATTTTTTTTTTGTACAATCAAATTTTTCTTGAGAGAACACTAACAATAACATAACTTCATATCCATATATATATATATATATATATATATATATATATATATATATCAATAATTTACATCTATGTAATTGTTCATGAAATATTACAAAAATATATATTTGTATAATATTAAAAGTTCTATATCATAATAGAAGATTATCTATATTTTTAATATCTCATCAAGATATTAAAATTTATCCACGAATAAATCTTTAGAAAATCCACCAATAATATCCTGAAAAACTCTCACTAAGCAGGTTCTCCTTCTACTCATGCAACAGGTACATATGAAAGAAAAATATGAAAGGAGTGAGGTCTTTATAAGCCTTAAATATCAATCTTAATAAACTCAACAAACAATAGAGACATTGAGGCCTAGAATTGGACCTACAACCACAAAACTTGATCTTGTTTTACCAGACATATGAATCCATATTCCACTTTTGATGATCCATTATGGACATCAAAAGTTACTTTGGGAAGTGATTAGGTAGTTGAGTATTTCTCATAAAATATTAGTACAGTCATAATTATTTATTTCTCGATAATATTAGTCATTTATCGGCCCACAAAAGAGATATATACTCACTACCTAACCTTGACGATGCCGAGCAGGTATCGGATAGTCCCAAGTTTGGCCTATGAATATCCTAGTCCAGTGCGCTATTCTGAACTATCCAGATATTCACATACTTGGTAAAACTTCCTTAGACCCCACCATGGTCCCTGCCTTTCATCCCGTAGTGTACCAAATTGTGACTTCCCAAATACAAACACTCTGACATTGGTTTAATCTCAACTTATTGAAACCAGACTTAATTGACACACTCTTAGATGTTTTCAAAGGTTATAAAATGTGATGACTATCAAATCATGTTATTGTATAAACTATACACAAAGAATATAAAATAAAATAAAATGTACATGTAATTTTCTTTTATCCAATCTCACTTAACAAAATAATATTTACTTTTACTTTACATTTTTTTTAATTATAAAATAATGATAAAATACGAATCAAAGCAAGAACTTTAAATAAATAATTAGATAAGGATTAGAATGTTATAAATAAATATAATAGTAAAAATATAAATTAAATAGTACTAGTGCGTAACTAGAGATAAATAAAATAAAATAAATAAACAAAATCAATGCATAACTAGAGATTAAATAAAATAAATAAATAAATAGAATCAGTGCATAACTGAAGATAAAGTAAATAAAATAAAATAAACAGGACTAGTGCATAATTTGAGATAAATAAAATAAAATAAATAAATAAGACCTGTGTATAACTAAAGATAAATTAAATAAAATAAATAAGGAGGACCAATGCATAACTAAAGATAAAGTAAATAAAATAAATAAAGAGGATCAGTGCATAAATGGAGATAAAATAAATAAATATGACCACTAGAGATAAATTAAATAAAATAAATAAACAGGATCAATGCATAACTGGATATGAATTAAATAAAATAAATAAATAGGATCAGTGCATAACTAAAGATAAATTAAATTAAATAAATAAATAGGATAAGTGCATAACTGAAGATTAAATAAATTAAATTAAATATAAGAGCATAGTAAATGAAAATAAGTTAAATGGAAGTAAATAAAATATTATATGATTCAAAATAAATAAGAGATTAATATAACACACATAAGTTTATCAATTAATAAAAAAAAAGCTTAATATAAAAAAAACCTTAACCTCACTTCTCCTTAGCTTATTGATTGAAGGACACACTAATAATATTTGTAGAGAACTAGGATCTCTTCAAATCTTTGCTCTAAACTTTCTCTCTCTATTATCTTTTCCTCTCTCTCTTCTTTCTCTTTCTCTCCTTTTCTTTCTCCCTCTTCCTCCTTTCTTTCTTTCTCACTTTTTTACTTTTTTACTTTCTTAAGCAACTCACCTTCATTCTTTTTACATTTTTCTCTTTCATTCCATCCATTTATAAGCAAATCATGTGCAAATTTCATTAATGCAAAGATTCTCTTCATTAACCAAGAGACAAGCTTCATCCTTCTTTTTTTCTCTTACCTAATCACCCTTTCCTCATTTATTTTTCTCTTTCCTATCACATTCACACATACTTAGGTTCAAAGTGATAATTGCACGCATTAAATGCAATCTTATCACTTCTTATTCTCATGTTCCTATCTTCTTATCTTCTTCTTTTTTCATTTTTCTTTTCTTTTATCTTTTCTATTTTTTTCTTCTTCTTATCTTCTCTCTTTATCTTCTTATCTCTTAGAAGATTTCTTTTAATACACACACCTATTTAATAATATTTTAATTAATATATTTTTACACCATATTTTTTTAATATATATACACACACATACATATTTTATTAGTTTTGTTTTCTTCTTATTGTTATTTTCAATAAGTAAAAACTACATCATGATCAAATATATTTTTAATATTTAAACTACATCATAATAAAATACGAAACATTAGTAAAAATAGAAGATTTTCTAAGTGTTTTATTTAAAGTAAATAATATAGTTTATTAAAAGTAGGGATGTTACATTGTTCTACTTTTATTAAGTGACATAAGGGCGTTGAGCGCCACCTTGGTTGGATGCAAACCTTTTAGGCCTCTTTTTGGTTTGTACTGAGTGAAAATTTAGGGGCGTTTGGACGAAAGTTCTTAGATTCAAAATTCTTAGATTTGTTGCTTGAGTTAATGTTTTAATTTGTTTATATTTGCTATGTACATGTGAATGATTAGTTGAAACATAATTGAAAATGTATGAATGCGTGCTTTGAAAGTGTAGGGATGTTCGTAAGGAATGGATCCTATTGTTTAACGATGACAATTGGTGTATTGGATTGTGATTTTGGAAGGAGATTGATCTTGACTCTAGTAGTGTTTGACTCACATAGAGAAAAACACTTAGTAGCGAGAGTTGAAGGAGGTCTTTACATCTGGGTATGTGGGAGGGCAGACCCATACATAATCGATGTAAAGATTTACCTTGTCGTATTCGTATAGTGAGGAACATGGTTATGCTTTTATTTGATTATAGTTATAACTCTTGTGTGTTGGCAGGGGTCAAATGATGACAAATGCAAAGTCCCTAAGTTTATTCAATATATTAAACTTCCATAAATAGAGTCTTATGTTTTTTTTTTTCAAGTTGAGTCGTGAAGGCTAAGCCACTACAGCTAGGTTTGTGTGACATGTTGAGCAATTGACATATGATGTTTAAGTTGAAAATGATATTTTGTGGATGTTGTGACTTAAATTTCTATAGAAAGTAGTATATTTATAATTTACTCTACCTTATCCCGTGTTTTTTGTTGTAATATTTACCTGTGATGATCGTGTATTTTCACGTGAACATAAGATTGTGCAGATTCAAGAGAGAAGCAACACGAGGTTGCCTAGGTAAAAAATTGTTTAATTTAAGTTTAAATATGTAAATCTATTTTGTACATTGTTAGTCCTCTTATTATATTAGAAAGTTTATTTTGAAATACCTTTGTGATATGAATTCATTATTGAAGAATGTACGATTTATAATTTACCATACTTAGATTTTTATTAATCTTGTGATGACCTAGTAAGTAGAACTTTTCCATTATATTTGGATTGGTAATTAAAATTTTAAAATTTGTTGATAAATTTTGTTTTATTGATGAACTTCATTGGTAATTCAACATCTACGTATATATTAAAAAATATCTCAAAAATATTACTAATGGAATAAAATATTTGTTGTTTGATTGAATTTCTTTATTACCAATTTATGTTATTACATAGGAAGTCACACTTTTCACATATCAAGATGATCGAAGTTATCCATATATACACAAAAGTGATATAAATAACATTAATTAATATTAATGTAAACATTAGTTTATATTGACGAAAGTATCAATAAGCCAACCACCTTCACATCTTAAAAACATAACTCACATCCTCAAAGTAAACACATATTTAATCACTATTATACACTTCAACATATTTTAAATCTCCCACTTCAACAAAAATAAACTAGAAACAGAGATTTGAAAAAAAAATTATAACCACTTTACAATGCATAAAATCAATCCAAAAGCTTACAACATTTTCAACAAGATACAAACACTATTATACAATTACTTTTTATTTATAAACATCAATAATTTGTTTCTAACTCACAAATCTAACTCTAATTGGTTGCCTATGATTTAAGTGCAAAATCCAAACAAAACTAAGATACTAATTTATTCAAAGCTTTAACAAATTATTAAATTCATAAATTTCTACTTCCAACCTCGATATCAATTAAAGACTCAAGCAATTGAAAGTATCGAAACTCTATTTATCCTTTACGGAGAAAATATGAGAAATTGTATCAAACCTAAAGAGAATAGAGAGAATTATGATAATTTTTTAAAGAAAGAAATTTTATAAAATTGGAATGGAGGTCATTGGCCTCTTTGATGCTTATAACTAATGATGGCATGAAAACTTTAGGCTTTCAAATTCAATCACCTATCTGCCAAAATTATATTCAATTGCTCCTGCATTTGGGCCTTTTCCTTACACAAATTTATTATCAATTAAAAGAGAGTGATTATTGGCGTTTTTAAATAAGTTGCTCACACAATTAAATAATATTGTGTTTAGCTATAATTTCAAACTTAGTTTGATTATCTGTGTAAACAGGCCACTAATATTTCTGAGTGAAATAATATTATTCATTTATTTCTGTTAAAGCATATTTCTATGCTACGGGTGAATTCGAAAGAGGAACAAGAAAACAACTTGAAGCAGTAAAATTCTAAAATTAGAGAGTCAAGTCAATAATCATGAGTTCAACAAGGGTGGACTTGGTGTACGTGAAAAGCGGTGAAAGCTGAAAAGGAAATTGAAGTGTTTGTTTCACATTAAGCAACAAGTCCAAAAAAACTGAAAAATTAGCAAAACAGCCCCAAACATTAGTTTTATTATATTCCAAAATCACCCAAAATTTGAAGTTGTTGTCCGCTTTCCCTTTTCCCTCTATTCTCTCCTTTGTATTTGTATAGTTCAGTTCTGTTGTTGCCGACGCAACGTCTCTCGCACACACGCATCGCTCTTCAATCTCTCACTCTCACTCTCACGGAGAACGCGAGAAAGATCGCAAATGCAAGACATCTTCGGATCAGTTCGCAGATCACTGGTATTCCGCGGTTCGCCGGAGAGCGACGAGACCTCGCTCGGAGTTGGAGGAAGCCTCGTCGATAAGATCAGTTATTGTATACGAACTTCCAGAGTCTTCTCCAAACCTTCGCCGCCGTCGCCGTCTATTCCTGAGGACGCTGCGCCTCCGATCCGATGGCGGAAAGGCGAGTTGATCGGTTGCGGTGCCTTTGGCCAAGTCTACGTTGGAATGAATATCGATTCCGGAGAGCTTCTGGCGGTTAAACAGGTCAATTACTTTCTCCGTGCTTTGTTCGTTGTTGACTTCATCGTTAATTTATGCTTTCTAGTTTTATCTTCTTTTAGAATAGTTTTATTTTTTGGAGTTCAGTTCTTAGCATCTGCTTGTTTATTCTTTTTCGCATGATTCTTTATCGGAATTGGCTTTGTTAGGCGAGTCTGTCATTGCGATCCTCAATAATTTGAAATTACTGCGTTTATAGCTTTATCGCTTAAATTGATTTCGTTTTCTTGTCTGGTTTTTAGGTTTTGATTGCGGCGAGTAGTGCTTCGAAGGAGAAGGCACAGGTTTGTTGTCTGATCAAATCCCATTCCCAACTACTTCTGATTTCATCGACTAAGCCATTTGTTGCCAGTCAATTGTTGTAACTTGCATATTATAGACGTTTGTTAGTTGTTTATACAGTTCTAAATGTTAAACCGGATCGCTGTAACTTATAGATGTTTGATCTTTCCTTTTCGGTTAGTTGTTACAATTTTTTTTTTTTCACTAAAGGCATTACATATATTTTTTCATCTGAATTTTCCTTTTTGCTGTTAGCTGTTACAATTTCCTTTTCTCTAAAGGCATTACTATTTTATTTGTTATATATAGTCTTTCCTTATGCGGTTCTTTGATTAATGTTTTGACATACTACTGACAGGCTCATATAAAAGAGCTAGAAGAAGAAGTTAAATTACTTAAAGACCTTTCACATCCAAACATTGTTGTGAGTATGATATTCAATGGATGAAAGACACTTTAGGCAAAATTAGTTCAGACGACTATTTCTTGACTGACTATATCTTTATGCTGCAGAGATATTTGGGTACGGTCAGAGAAGAGGACACCCTAAATATTCTCTTGGAGTTTGTTCCTGGTGGATCCATATCATCGCTGTTGGGGAAGTTTGGTGCTTTCCCTGAGGCTGTAAGTTTTAGTTACTGAGCTGCTATACTTTATTTTTAATTTTTTTAATTTTATTTTTTATAAGGTAAATCAATTCAACTAATTCATTCAACAGGTAATAAGAACCTACACGAAGCAGCTACTACTTGGACTCGAGTACTTGCACAAAAATGGAATCATGCATAGAGACATTAAGGTGAATTATATTTCACTGATACTCATGTTATCTTGGTTCTTATCTAGTGGCTGATGTTCAAGTTGTAATTAATTTCAGGGGGCCAATATTTTGGTAGATAATAAAGGGTGCATAAAACTTGCAGACTTTGGGGCATCCAAACAGGTCGTTGAGCTGGTAATCTCAGTCTTATCTGTTGCTCTACTATTATTTATATTGTTTTACCTTTGTGAGGCTTCTTCTGTTTGAACATTTGTTTAAGCAGTTTTTTTTTTTTTTTTTTT
>Ga0214545_1003875_pt1 | contig 28310 bp, 25 predicted proteins | sample CNSS4metaG_FD_160064 | JGI IMG/M metagenome (GOLD analysis project Ga0214545, IMG submission 160064) | Root nodule microbial communities from cowpea collected in UCLA plant growth center, Los Angeles, California, USA - CNSS4 | ecosystem: Host-associated > Plants > Roots > Nodule | place: USA... | reverse complement strand
ATATATATATATATATATATATATATATATATATATATATATATATAGATAAAGAATAAAAGAATATATTCATCTTGTAAAAAAGATATAAGGGAAGATACTTGTGAAGATAAAAACAAGACATATTCTACTCGTTTTCATATTTTGAATTCTTCACCTATTTTGAAGGATGATACTAAAATTTCAATTGTTGAATAATTACATATGCATATGCAGGTGAGGGCTTTATATTTCCTCTTTCAAAGATATCTAAATTTTTAGTATATTATTTTGGTCCCTCCAACATTTATGGTCAAGATCTGCCACTAAATTAAATTAATATGAAGAGTAAATTTTTATTTGTTAACAAAGTTAAACATATCAAACATGATGAACCAAAAAAAAAAAAGAAATAGTTTTATTCAGAAAATTTTAAAATAACGGGGTTATTCTTAAAAAGGTGGTTAGCAACAATTATATTATAAAATTTTAAAATTTGAAAGAAAATTTGAAATAAAATATTTTTTTTATAATTAACAGTCATAAAAAATTTATATTATAAAAGTAAGATAATTTAAAATAAATATTTTTGTATAATTAAAATTATTTTTATAAATAATAGATTTGAATAAATGTAGATTAGAAACATTATAATTTCCTAATAAACTATGAACTTAATTGCTTATATTGAGTATGTTTTTCGATCCCTTTTCACATTTTCTGCTCATAAGACAATTACTTAAATTGATACTATAATCTGCCTACAAATAGAAAATAAGATTCTCAAGTGAAAATGATCTTAAGTGAAACAATTGAGTTGTAAAAATTATATGACTAAGCTATATTCTCTGTTGGATTTTTTTGGTGTTCTTCTCTACTAAACATTGATACTATAATCTGCCTCCAATTAGAAAATAAGATTCTCAAGTGAAAATGATCTTAAGTGAAACAATTGAGTTGTAAAAATTATATGACTGAGCTAGATTTTCTGTTGGGTTTTTTAGTATTGTTCTTTGCTAAACATTTGAAATACAATGATGTTAGTACATTAAAAATATTTTTAATATATTTCAAAACGTCAAAACAAGTGTCCATCAATTTATTTTAAAGATATAGTAGAGGAACAACACAAAAAAGTCAGTAGAAAATCCAAATTCATGGTGATTTTAGAGTTAAAGAAAATTTTAAGGTCATACAATATTTTAGTATTTTTTTAATAAATTTTCAAAAACTCTTTAGTTCAAAAAGTTAAATAATATTTTTTGGCCTATAAATATAGTCAATGAAAAGTATTCTAAAATTGCTCACTAAGATTAAAGTGTATTCATGTTGATCTTTTTGAACAATCCTTACACCTGGTGTGCCTCTACCTTTATTTCTTCCTTCATGTGTTGAGTTTGGGATACCAATGACTTCTGCATTTGATAAATATTGTATACAAAACTCAATTTCTTCTTCAACAATATATCTCTCAATAATATATGTTTTTGGTCGATAAGGATTCTTCACATACCCCTTCAATATCTTCATGTATCGCTCAATTAGGTACATCCATCTTAAAAACACATACCACATATTTTAATTTCCTTTACTATATGGACTATTAAGTGGACCATGATGTCAAAAAATGAAGGAGGAAAATAAATTTCTAGTTTACATAAGATAATGACAACTTCATTTCCAAGTCATTTAATGTGTTTAGCTCAATTACGTTCTGACAAATACTATTAAAAAATATGCAAAGACGAGTGATCCCTTGTCTTACATTCTAAGATAAGATGCCATGAATAGCCACTGGGAGAAGTTGTTGCATGAGAACATGTCAATCATGACAATCATGACATTTCAAGCAAACAAGTTTCAAATCTTCTATTAACTTAAGACTCTTAATATTTGAAGAGTATCCTTGTGGTACTTTCATTTCTCGGAGGCACACACAAAAACTTTTCTTCCCAGCTTTTGAGAAAGTATGACATGCTGGAGGCAAATAAGTCCGTTTACCATAAGCTTTTGGTTGTAACTCCAAACGAAGACCATCTCAACTAGATCTTTATGAGAATTTACATCATCCTTTGTTTTCCCTTTAATGTTTAGCAATATCCCAATTATACTATCACAAACATTCTTTTCCACGTGCATTACATCAATACAACGTTTGACATCTAATTTGGTCCAATATGGAAGTTGAAAGAATATTGAGTTCTTCTTCCATATGTTTTTCATGATAGGTTTCTTCAGTGTTTTTCAAAATGTGACATTGACTTGACACACTCTTTCATAAACTTCATCTCTAGTTACGGGTGGCGGTGCGGTTTTGTCCTCTTGACATCCATTGAAAGCCTTTTTCAACCTACGATATAGGTGATTACGTCTTAGAAATTTTCGATGACCAATGTAACATGTCTTCCTCCCATGTTTTAGTTGATGATAACTTGTATTTTCTTCACATATCAGACAAGCATAATGTCCCTTCACACTATAACCGCTCAAGTTTTCATACGTTGGAAAGTCGTTAATAGAGCAAAATAACAAAGCTTGCAAATTAAAATTGACATTTCAATATGCATCAAACACCTCCACTCCTTCATCCCACAACAATCTCAAATCTTCTATCAATGGAGCTAGATAAACATCAATATCATTTCCTGATTGCCTTGGTCCTAATATCATCATTGATAACATCTTGTATTTTCTCTTCATAGATAACAAATAAGGCAAGTTGTAAATGATCAACAAAACATGCCACGAACTAGGGATGGTAATACGGGCCGACTCGACCCACTATTGGCTCGCAAAATGTAGGCTGGCCTGGCCCGCAAAATGTAGGCTTGCGCACCTTGTATAAGTGCGAGCCCGCAAACCCGCAGGCCAGCTCGCCTTTTTCTTAAAAAAAAATCTTATGATAAAGCTTTCAATGTTCAACAATTTGGGAAACTTTAACAAGGTCACAAAATTAAGCAAATACTTTGGGAAGTTGTTGATAAATTGATAATTCAACATTTTTGTCATTTTCATATTTGTACTTTGACATACATGATGTATTATTCAAATTTTAGTACATTCAAAAATACATAATACTTGTCGTTTCTAGTCATACAAGAATTTGGAACATTCATGCAAAAGTCCAGAAGGAAAGTAAATGATATACACAAGTGCAAGTTTTTTTTTTTATGCGGGTTGTGGGCTTTAGGCTTCTAGGGGTCAAACTCTTACGGGCCAATGGGCTCAATGTCCTAGCTTGCTGCTACGTTTTTTTGATGGGTCTGCCAGGCCAGGCCCATATTGCCATCCCTACCATGAACTATGTTTGCTACTTAAGTTACCGTAAGGATTCATGCCATCAGTTGCAAGACCAAGCCTCAAATTTCTTGGATCACTCCCAAACTATGGATAGAGAGTATCAATTTTCTTCCATTAAGGTGAATCAACTGCATGTCGTAACAATTCATCACTCTTTCTTCCATTTGCATGCCAAAATAAGGTCTTTTGCATCATGAACATTGGCAAATAAACGTTTAAATCGTGGTATACCATAACTCTTTTGTTGATGACCCTTCTTCATGTTATCTTCATCGATGTCATCATCCTTCACTTTGAATCGTGACACCTTGCATCTTGGACATTTAGTCAATGTTTTCAAACTCTTTTCTATACAATATAAAATCATTTGGACATGCATGTATTTTCTAGTACTCCATACCCATCAGACATAATATCTTCTTCGTCTCACAGTGACGAGTTGATAATGTATTACCATCTGGGAGCATTTCATGCAACAATTCAAGCACTTTAGTGAAACTTCTATCGGTCCACCCATTTCTTGCATTGACGTTAAATAATCTTAATATTGCTAACAAACGTGTGAATCTTGTACAATTGGGATATAAAGATTTTTTTTTGACAAACATGAATCATACACGTGTGTGCGTTTAAAATTTTTTTCTCCAATATCATCGATCACATCCTCTATGCGATCTTCAAAATATACATTTGACTTTTCATATTGAGGTATGGTTGAGAGGTTTACAACTTCACCATGTCATGTCCACGTTCTATAACTCTTTAAGAAACAGTCACAAAGAAGGTGTTATCGAATCAACTCAATTGGTAGTGGTTTCCCATTCAAACAATTAACACAAGGACAATTATATTTTCCATTAACGGGTGTTGCATTTCGTTGAACGAATTCAAGAAACTCTTGAATGTCATTCTCATACATATCAATGATTTGACTATCATGCACCAACTTCGATCCATTACTACACAACATAAAAACTTTGTTTATGCTTGCATTCAATATTCTCCAACTGTCCAAATGAACAGTTGAGGTTTATAAGTAACGATTTTCTTTATGATTTTCTTTAATTTTCAAATCATTAAAGATAAAAGTAGGATTCAATTTATACATTGAATCTTAAATGTGAAATTAAGGCACAAAACATCTTTAAATCATTCATTAAAAAACACTTCAATTAATAAGTTCTAAAAACATTGCCGAGGGTCAATCACCCTCTGACTCAACCAACACGTTCAATACAAAACAGTGAAACAACAATTTTAAATGGGTGCATGAGGGTGGAGGCCCTTATAAGGGGTTGAGTTAATTTTAAATGCTTTGGATGATGGCTTTAGGGTGGTGACTTGCTGAAGGATTCCTTCAGCTGTGCCTTAGAATGACATTCCTTGCAATGTGGCTCGGAATTGAGGGTAAACACGTGGTGATCCCGGGTTGTGGCCTGGTGATATTGGAAACCGGTGTGAGTGTGCGAGTTGTGGCTCGTACGGATGGTCTCCACTTGATTGGGTAATCGTAGGTTGTGGCTAGTGATATTGTTAATCTTGTGTCGAGAGTAAGAATTATGGTTTGTATTGGGAACTCCACCTGGCGCTACGAATGGTGATTCGTAACAAGATAGTCACGCGCATGTATCTACAAGTTGTGGCTTGTAGATGGTGGAACCATGAGTTATGACTTGTGGCAGCAAATGATATCTTAAGGTCATCATTTGGAGATTTAGAATATGTATGAACATGGTTGTGGCCATGTTTTCTGGAATAAGAGAATTTAGGTTCTTCGATGAGAGTGTGTTTACTTTATTATGTTAGCTCACCCTATCTGCTTGTGTTTGGTGATGATTATGTAATTCGTTACACGAGAGCAAATGATATTGGAGGTTGAGCTGGTGAGGTATAGTGCCATAGAGGGGCAGCATGGGAGTTTTATATTATGGATTAAATCTACAATTTTGTAAACAAGTTTTACTATTACTTTTTGAATATGTAAACATTAAGATAAAATATGAAATTTTGGTTTTTAATGTAACATCCCGTTAGGATATTACGGTTTTATAAATAAATAAAAGAAGAAAAAAAAAATAACAGCGCATCTAATAATACCTCATTTTCCCAAAATGTGGAAAAATTTAAAATTTATTAAATAAGCATAATAAGTTCATAATCTATCTGTTCCAAAATTAAAGAACAATGTTATAAAATCACCCCTCAGGGTTTACAACTGTTTCAAAAGAAATGAAGAAACATAAAATTCCCCAAGTCGAACCCCTCTCCGCGACTAAGCTCCACCCGAGCCACCTGCATCAACAACATCTGCTCTCGTGTACCGTCTACACGATCATCGCCAAACACACGTAGATAGGGTGAGCTTAACAGATAAATCATATATATATATATATATATATATATATATATATATATATATTACAGATATGTACATGTTCATATACACACATATTACCATACATAACTTGAATTTTCCACATTATTCTATTCTTTAATTCCTAGCATCTGACCCCCAATCAGATTATTCGTGTTCTACATCATCTAAGGATTTCTTCAAGGTGACTTGCTGCCATAGGCCACAACCGATAGAGCACGTGCGGGAAAACATGCTACGGATCATACACCGCAACGCTAGGTATAGTTCCCATATACAAACATAGTCCGTATCGTCCCAAGACTACCAAACTTGTCAGCCAACAACTGAGGAGGGCAATCTATCTGGACCCATCCGTACTGGCCACAACCAGCACACTCACACCGGCAACACTCGCCATCCCGAGCCACAACTCAAGAGATGCTATTTCGAGCCACAACTCAAGGAATACCACGTGCTTAACCCCTATCCCGAGCCACAACTTAAGGGATACGTTCCGAGCCACAACTCAAGGAACACCAGCAACCCCACCTTTAAAGCACCACTAGACGCATTGTAGATCATAGATACACAATCAAAACTCAAAGCTGCAGCAGTATAAATCGCTTGGCGGGGACACGTGCCGCCAGGCACTGCTTATTCCCAGACCGCCTGGCGGGTGCCGCGTACCGCCAGGCGCACAGCGCCACAAAACTCTCCTCGCTGCAGGTACCGCCTGGCGGTATTATTCTCACCGCTAGGCGCCTACGTAACATGGGCTCACTATTTGCACAGTCATCGCCTGGCGCCACAGACCCGACCGCCAGGTGCTGCACTATCATACTCTCTCTGATTTCTCCTCTACCGCCTGGCAGAGTCGTTCCCTCCCGCCAGGCGCTGTATCAATATAGTGATCACCTCTGGTTTATGTTCTCTGTCTCAGATTTATCTCAATACCAATGAGTTTCTGGAACTAAATATAAAGCTTACCATATTATCCTACCATATTGTTTCTCAATAATTCAGCCAACAACAATGTACTCTAACCATCTATGTCCTCAATCCCAACAATCCCTATTCTAAAACTTTGTTATGAGCCATACTTGAAACCCCAAGCTTAACAGAGTTGCTAATGCCAATTTAAGTATTTTGTTCATCACTCTAAGCACTAACAGTTCACTACTTAATAGCTTGCTCACAGGTTCTCTTTTCAAGGCTTGCATATATGCTAAACCAACGCGTCCTCCCATGCCCTTAACATATTAAATTCTTATACTTGCTATAACAATCAACTCACCCATCACACTCATACCATCTGATTAAACTGGACTTAAGCTTCCTTCTGGTTATTGACAATTCTTGTATTCAGATATTCATATGACCTATCCCAACATACTGGACCGCAATATAAATAGAACATCTCATGACCTCTTAGTTTCACGACCCCAATTTCCTCCCAATGAACTAATTCTTTCCAGACCAACTGTCCAACCCCTCAACATTCATCTCGTCAACGCAGCGTGGTAACTTCCGTGTCGGCGGCTAGCGGTAAGGTGCGTGCCGCCAGGCGGTACACTCCATCTGCCAACTCCAGATTCTTTTCCAGAACCCGTGCCCCTACCACTTATCCTACTTTGCTAATTCCCTTCACTCTCCATTCACATTCAGAGTAATCCAAAACCTAGTCACATTAATCATCAGTTTCTACTGTAATCCATAACACTTCGCGTTCAATCATACCACAGGATACCACAACGTTCAATCAAACAGAGATTCATAGCACTTTATCATATTGGCACTCTACCCTATGGATTTCTACAATATAATGACTCAATTCATCAATCATTCGGTGGAACTACATTTTGTTCCCGATCAGAATCACTCTAGAACACACAGAACACCAAAACCAAGCCAATTCCACTCGCGTCGCCTGGCGGGTATTCATCACCGTCAGGCAGTTCATCAAAAAAAACCCAGAAATAGTTATCAGTTTGCGTCGCCTGGCGGTATAGGGCTTCACCGCCAGGCGGTCCCTCGTGGCAACCCAGAAACACCCAATTTTTAACATGAGCCGCCTGGCGGCTATGTGTAGTCCGCCAAGCAGTTTCTGGAAAACTCCCAGAAATCAGAAAACGCAAAATTTAAACAGAGCCATTCATATCTCATCATCCCGGGGCTGATTCCAGTAGGTTTCTGTTAACCTTTCCAATTCCATCCAAAGTTAACATTAGCAAAAGAAAGATAAGTTTCATTTAGACTTGCCCAGGTTTGAACCCATGACCACTTAATCATCATTCAAGTGCATAACCAATTCAACCAATCATGTTTCATGCTAACAATCATAATTCAGACATCATATCATACCAGAACATGATTTCACAGATTTAAATAATAAAACAATAACACAAAAGTTAGCATACATAAGACTCGAACCCAAGTCCTCTCACACAATTAAAGTACTCTCAACCACTTGAGCTAGTACTTTTCCACGTCATACCAACCATAATTTAATGTCATAATTATTTCCCCTCCCGCATTTATTAATTAATTATTTATTTAATTAATTTAATTCTACGGGTCTTACATTTAGCACTTTTAATAATGTGATATTTTTCGCGCTTTGGGAAAGAGTATTGATAATAAATGCGGTTCATTATTTGTATTATTTTTTAAAATTAGTAATATTCAGTCAAGATGTTACAAATATAATCTTAATTAAAATTTTATTCTAATAATCCAAAAAATTAAAATTATATAAAATTTAAAAAAACTAACCGTTAGGAGATGGAAAACTTTCCTAGTGTGTTTGAACTGGTGTAGAACACCAATGCAAGTAAAGCAACACTTAGAGGAGTGTACATCACAAACAGAAAGGGTGAGCTTATAAATAAAAATAACATATAATATAACAAGATAAAAAAAATACACCCATCTATTTCATCCTAGTTAGTTCTTGGCTCAAAACCTTAATCCCCCAAGGCTTTCCAACCTTCACACACGTATAGTTAGCCCTGGACTCAGGATTTATGATGCTCACACGAACCTGCCAGCTCGTGGTCCTGCCTCTACGAACCTCCCTGCTCATAGTCTTGCTCTACGAACCTCCCCACTTGTAGTCCTACTCAACGGATCTACCCGCCCGTAGTCCAACACACGTGATCCATCAACTACGTACCTCCTCGCACGCAACATCTCTCAAGTGTGAGCACGGAACATACAAACTTATCTCACTCGTATCCCCAAACGAGAGAAACTAGATATGAACCTTCCCGCTTATATCATCACGTGTTCACCACCATCCATGAACCTACCCGTTCATTGCACAACATCTCCTGGTCCAATTCCGCATCAATGCGTACAAACAACACATCCAAAATTGCATTAATCTCACTTATGCTAGAAGCCTTCGCCCAAGCGACCAGGCATGTCTCGCTTAAGCTAGGCTCTCTTGCCTGAGCGAGCTCAATATAATGGCACTCTACGAATTCTCGCTAGGGCGTGTCCTTCTCGTTTGGGCGAGATCACCCTTCGCCCAGAACCACAGTCCCTCGCTTGGGCGGCGAGTTAAGTAGAACACACGAATTTCCATGATTTCTCGCTGAGGCGAGGAACTTTCGCCTGAGCGAGATGCTCTGTCGCCCAAAATAGGGCTCTCCGCCTGAGCGAGATGCTCTAGCAGAACCACACAACCCCACAATTTCTCGCTTAGGCAAGGAACTCTCACTTGAGCGAGATGCTCTATCGCCCAAAACACAGGTTCTCCGCTTGAGCGAGAGGCTCGAGCAGAATCAGGGTCGAGTCGTTGCTACTTTCGCCTAGGCGAGCCTTGCTCGCTTAAGCGAGAATAGCAGATGTCTTCCCTCTTCACGCATGCAAACACCAGCAAACAATGCCAAAACCACATCTCAATCATTACCAACAATCTACAACAGTGCACAAGTCTTATGAACATGACTTAAACCCAAATTGACCACCAAAATTCGAGATTGAACCATAAACAACATATAGTACAGAAAACCCCCATCATATTCATACAATAGCATAAGAGACTTTTCACAAAACCTAAAAAACAATCAAATCTCTAATCCCATCACATAGAGCATGAAAATTCATGGCACGCAAGCATAAAATCATGAGGGCATGGTTCTTAATCATACACATAACCTAAAATACGAAATAGCTCCCCTTACTGGGAAATCCTTGCCCCTATTGGTTTTCTAACCTTAGCTTTGTGATACCCAAGAACCCTCCTTCGCTTTTTCCAAAAGGTTCAACTCTTCTCTCAACCCAGACTCAATTTTCTCCTCTGAAATTTGTCCTCCTTCCAGCACTCTAGGTTTTCCAGTCTCCAAAACCCTTCTAATTGCCTTTTTGTTAGGGTTCTTAATTATGGATAATGGCCAAAAATGAAAATGGTCTTTTAATGAATACAATTGCCCTTCAAAGACTATTATGGCTGTTTTTCCCAGCCTCCCTTGGCTGCCCATTGCCACTAGGGTTTCTCTACTCTTTCACATTCATGCCAAAGTTAAGTTTAGCATAAAAAGAAAGAAGTTAATTTTGATCTTAGCAAGGTTTGAACCCACAACCATTCAATTACAAAACAAGTACACAACCAATTCAACCAATCATGTTTCGTGATAATTTCTATAATTTTAAGATTACATTATCACTACTCACATTCAATCATATCATTAAAAGTAAAGCACAAAATAAAATATCACACAATTGGCCTACATAAGACTCAAACCCAAGTTCTCGCACACAATTAAGTACTCTCAACCACTTAAGCTAGTACTTTTCCACATCACAACAATTAACATTAAATGCCATAAAGGATTCTACTACCCGCATTTATTAAATAACTAATTATTTAATTATTTAAATTTCTCGGGTCTTACAACGACAACAACAAGAAATGGGGTTTTTGCGAAACCACCTCCTCCGAGCAGCAAATAGGTGCAACTAGTTCGTGAGGAGAGCAACGATGTGACAAAGACTCCTCAACTATGCAATGGTGGGGCAAAAGGAGAACGACAACACGACCTTTAGCAACGCGAGTGTGGGCTGCACGAAGGAGGTATACGTGAGGGTTTCAAATTAGCAACAGTGGGATGACCTTATGAGATGACGGTGACTTCAACGAACGGTGGAATGATGATAGGCTTCGAACCAGAGCCCCAAAACGCAATCAAGCTCGAAGAAGAAACAAAGAAAAGTGCAAACTTGAGGAAGATGAAATGAGGAGAACCTGGCGCGCCCTGAATTAAAACAAATACCACATCAGTTCCGCCTACTAACCGATGTAGTATTTGCATTTATTCAAAAATAATATCTTTTTGATTATTTTTTTACAAAATAATCGATATTACATTAGTTACTATTATAACCAATGTAATAAAGTTCGCAAGATTTTCAAAATTACCACCACGCAATATATTACAACGGTTTTTATATAACTGGTGTGATAGCTTGTTGTTACATCACATTTCTTCACTAGTGGATGATGCACTTTTCTCATTTTGTTTCAAGGTACATATTAGAGAAGTTGTTAAATTTATCACTTTTCTTCTTACTAAAGAAGTATTTCTTTTTCCCATATCTTAACTTTATAATTTTTTTTACTTGAAAAATATTTTTGCCCCAGCTTGCATAAGTCCTATTGATATTAATGCTCAGGAAACCCTTAACACTTTAAAGTATGCAAATTGTGCTCACAACATCCAAAACAAGCCTGTTATAAGTCTCACTTTTTGATATTTCTTTCTCATTTTTAAGCTTTTATGAAAAAAATTAACATTGTTTTACTTTGTGCATCAGGCAAACAGACACGTGATAATGATAAGCATGTTTTGGTCCCTTACCTATCTTCTACAACAGACAAATACCTTTGCCATTGATTCTTCTAATAAACATTGTGATGGTTTTCATGCCAATAACCTCAATTCCTAGAAACATGATCCATGTATGTACATGAATTGTAGATTAGGATACACTTTGCACAAATTGTAGGTGATCAATTCCCAACCAAGTTGTTGATGCTCCAATGCAATCAATTCTTTAACAACAAGTATATTGGATAGTTTGTAGTACAACAAGGTTCATATACATAGGGATTTGCTAGAATACACAAAGTCTAACTAGTTTGGGTTCAATAAAATAGTGATTGAGTTGCATGAAAAGTATGAGACTAAATTTATGGTAAGAAAATAGCGTTGATATAATAATATCAAAAGCTAGATTAACACATATTCAATAAAATATTTTTTCAAGATAATGAAGACGTGTTGAAGCTTGATTTCATGACCTTTTCCCTCTCTTGTATTAGTTCAATTACAAAAATCATCCATGTCCTAGGAGTTCTCTTTAAGTGTAACTCTAAGTCCATTCTTGGCACTTAGAGCCTAGGATCATCAAACTTCAGTATGATTCCTCAGTGACTGCTTGAATGAATCACCTACATTAAGGTTAGGACTCTATAACCAGTTAGAACCTTAGATCTATTCCTAGCATCTAAAAGTAGGAGGAGAGTTAGTTGGACCACAATTTGGAACCTTAGATCTACTCCTTAGTCATTTTCTTTATTTTTCCACTTTAACTCTTTGATTGCATTGGAATATGAAAAAAAGCTATATTGGGATGAATTTCATATAAATAAAATAGAATCAAGACAAAATAAATGCCAAATTCATCTCAAAATTAACTAAATTTGAACACTTATCACAAGTTCCCAAGGAAGAGGCTTCCCAAAGATGAGGTTGTGCAGGTAATAAATTAAAATTATGTATACTGCTGAGATTTATCTTGTCAACTTTGTGTTTCTAATGGCCAAAAGTTAGAGTGACCAAAATGAGCATCCAAACAGACATATTCAGATTAGTATTCCTTTAGGATGTTTATTAAAATAGTTGGAACTATTCCTGTAAGGACAATAATATGATATTGTGAGGCTTGAATCTTATCTTACCCCAACCTGGGAATCCCTTAGACAAACATTCTTTAACTATATGTGGGTTGTCTTCGCGTGCTTTAGCCGAGTAGAACATTGGAGAGAGGTTACATGTAGAAAAGACTCCAATGATCAAGTCAGTGAGATCCCTCAAAAGTCAAATCTCAGTTTTTGTATTAATGAATTGCATATCTTTAATTGATGGGGTTCACTTGTATTTATAGAATATTAATCATAATTTACCTGGCTCATGGGTTGAACTTCTATTAGGCTTGATGGGTTTATTTTGGGCTTACATGGGTCTGATCATGGCCCACGTATATCAGGCTTATGAGTTGATTATACAAATATATCTATTATTCTTAAGTTTAAAGTAGGCGGCTCTTATCGGTATGTAGCCTTAACCGTTACGTACGCATGATCTTTATATATAGTTAATTAATGAGTTAGTTTGAATAGAAATATTAATTGACGGTTGGGACCGAATATTTAATTTTTGCTGATCCTAGCTGCACAGTATAGTACAGGAACCTATCTCTCGATTAAAGCCAAATATAATCATCTTCATTTGCATATACCTAAAACAATTTCATGGTGCAATCGTACATATATCAAGTATATGAGGTAGAAGTTAGATTTATTTACTCTTAATATAAAAAAGTTCACAGTGTTAATAGTATGAAATTATTATTAAAAAATTTATTATATATGATAATTTGTTGATGATACTGAAACTGTTCTACGGTGAGTTATATTCCTTTATAAACATCTATAGAAAAAAGTTAGACAAAAATTTATACAAATAACTATATTTGGAATAATAGAAATGTATAACTTGTTTAATCTGTTTGATTTTCAGAAATAATAATGTTAAAATTAAGAATGATTTAATTTTGAGTTAGAATATAAAAATAATTAAACATGAGTCATTTATAAAAACAATTAAACATGAGTCATTTGTAAGTTGTTTTGTCATTTAAAAGTACTATAAAAGTAAAAATTATATATATTTTTTTTCCGAGTCATTTATAAAAACAATTAAACATGAGTCATTTGTAATTTGTTTTGTCATTTAAAAGTATTATAAAAGTAAAAATTATATATTTTAAAACTTATTATATATTTTTTCGGAATTTCTTGTGAAAATGTTAGTAGTAAAAATATACTTACATAGTCATTTCCGCAGAAAAATTATTTGTGAATTTGGTTTTGCAAGAAATTACTTGCGAATTTAAAATACGCAAGAAAATTACTTGTAAAATTTAGGGTTAAATAAGTTTTTTTTCCTTAACTTCTAGTGAATTTTAGAATTAGTCCGTTTCGAAATTTTGGACCTATTTAGTCCTTCATCTCTCGAAATACGTGGATTTAGTCATTTTAATCAAATTTTGTTAGGTTTATTTGATGTTTCGTACACATTATAGGATTGTATTTAAGTTGTTTATACTGTTTGACACATTTTTCTTTTAATGTTAAGTCAAATATTATTATGATACATGCTTTAAATGTCAAATAAACTTAACAAAATTTGATTAAAAGGACTAAATCCACGTATTTTGAAAGATGAAGGACTAAATTGGTCTAAAGTTTTGAAATGGACTAATTCCAAAATTCACTAAAAGTTAAGGGACTGTAACACCCCATTTAATTAATAAACGTAATTAAAGGAAGTGTCACACCAAAATAATATAGTAGCGCAGTCGTGGAGTTTAAACATAACTCCTTACATTTATCCAAGGCACACAACGATGCCAAACTAAACCACATACAAATATTTAACAGTAATAAAATGAAAATTTAAAGGACAACCAATACATGGGCCATAGCCCTAAAATAAGGCCCCAAACAGTAGAATCCAGCCCAGGTGGGCTACGCAGTGAAACCATCACCTCTTTGTGGACTACGGGTGTTTCTCGCATATGCTCACATCAATAAATTGATGATTATCGCAAAAAGAGAAAATCACACATACAGAACATACAACAAACAAATAAAGGGTAAGCTAGAGTAGAAAACAGTTGATCATACAATCACATGCTATTTCACAGTCCAAGCAGTATATGTCATCCAAACATGTTATGACTCCCCAAGCAATACACTTGACTCAGACTCGACTCATCCGTATACATATAATCTAGTCGAATTCAGCGGATATTTGCACTTGTGGTGGATTTTCCTGCTCACCCCCGAGCTAAGTGTTACAAGTGTTACAATGTCTCAATCCCCTACACACAAGGTTAGCCCTTAATGAGTTTCAGGCCTCCTGCTACTCTCACCACAAGAGTCAGTCCGCTCTATGTGAGACTAACTGACTCCTTAGAGCGTCAGGATACAACCTTACCTTGAATCCTTACCAAATTATATAGATGAGGCACCACCATGAACTCCCACTAACAGGGGTCATGGAATTACATCCCGACCCCTGAAGCACCACCAGGAGGTCTCACCTAGAGGCTCATGGATTTACGTATTGACTACATACCAATCATAATCAAACAATAAAGGAATACTCATCATGCATATAAATCCCATGTCAACCTTTGTAACCAATCCTCATTCATGTCACATGTGGAATCCATACCAACTCATTCTTCCCAAATCCATGAATATAGAATTTCCTCTCATACCAATACCATGTCACTTTGATAACCAACCATCCCATATAAAATCACATGCCAAGATCATACCACACCTATCATTTACAACCTATGCACCATATCATTCATGCATATTCATTCACTTCATGATATTATATAATAATCCAATCAAATACATGCCCAACATCCAAGAATAGGGAGAACATCAAACCAGGACACACTCTCGCCCAACTCGTCGCTCAGGCAGAAAAGTCTCGCTCAAGCGAGAGAGACTCTCGCTCAGGCGAGCTCCTTTCGCCTAGGCGAGAGCTTGAAAATAGGAACAATGGCCTTCAGCACAGTCTCGCTTAGGCGAGACCCCCTTCACTTGAGCGAGGCATTCACTCGCTCAAAATAAGGTGTGGTCGCCTGAGCGATAACTCGCATGAAAGGGGCCTGGGCGAGCCTCTACTTATCTCGCCTAGGCGAGAGAAGCTCGCTTGGGTGAGATTACCAGTTCTCGCCATTGTTCGCACCTGCATCAGCCATACACATATACTAAACAAAATAACCAAGCATCCCAGGCATCCGTAACAGCACAAAATCTCATCAAGAATCATGAAATCAAAAATAGAATAAATCGCTACCGCATCAGACAAAAAGGTTCTAGCTTCCCTTACCTGGAAATGGCTAGAACAGGACCTCGACTCTAAATAGTGGGGCACGACAGCTCAAGGAACAACTTAAGGAGCTGGAAAAATTAAAGGAATAGTAAGGACATAAGTTACCCAGAGTAACAGTAGTAGAAAATGCAAGCACGGGATAAGGAAACAACTTACGTGGAAAAGAAATGAACTGGTTCGAACTTGCTTGACCAAGGTGGTACCAAACCCTAGCAGAGAGGGAGAGACGGCTGCAGCTCTAAGGGAAAGGAGTTGTTTCTGAAAGTGAGTAGAATGAGTGTGTTAGGGCAGACTTAGAGTTTAGTTTCTCCTTTGAGTTAGCTCTTAGGCTCATTAGATTTGGGGCAACCCTTAAACATAAGAGCAGAAAATATTGGGCCTTACATGGACCAAAAACATATTTAACCCTAAAATTTAAATTTGCAGGAAAAAGTAGATGTTGTTTTTTAAAATGAATTTTTTATAGGAAAAATTTTCGAATATTTTTCGCTGCGAATATTTTTCATAAACAATTTTGTAAAAAATTTTCTATGAACTTTTAAATTCTACGGTAACTAATTATCCATAAAAGTATTACCTACCAATCAAATTTTGTAGAAAAATGACAAGAAACACTTTTTCTATAAATGTTTCTAAGAAATCTGCAAGAAAATCTCCATGAAATATGAAAAATTCTAAAATGAAAGAGATGAATAATACAAATTAAGAGATAAGTAAAGAAATTCAAGACAAAAAAATGGATAATTAAAAATCAAAAGATTAAAATTGTGAGAAAAAGGCACAAGAACATAAAATATAAGATGAAACATACAATCAAGATTTTATTTTAATAGTAATTCTTTATAGGGTTAAATATATTTTTGGTCTTTGACTTTCATTGAAAATTGGAATTAGTTCATCTTCGAACTTTGCCCAATCTAGTCTCTCAACTCTACAAATACGTGAATTTAGTACTTTTAACCAAATTTTGTTAAGTTTATTTGATGTTTCAATTGTGTTTCATGATAGCATATGAATCACCGTTTTGACACATTTATGTTTCAATGTTAGATAAGGAACGTGTTTGATACGTTAAATAAATATAACAAAATTTGATTAAAAGAACTAAATTCACACATTTTATAAAGTTGAGAGACTAATTTCACACATTTCAAACATGGACTAATTTCAATTTTCACTTGAGAGTCAAGATACCAAAAACATATTTAATGCTTTTTTATAATTATAAATATCTTTATAATTATATTTATAATTACGAATAATATTTTAATTAAAAGTTACTAATCACTTAGACATGTTTGAAAAATGGTGACATCTAACGTAAGTGATTTTTTTTTACAAAAGCAATTTATTAAAATATTTGGTAATGAATAATGCCAGAAAGTCAATAAGATGTTCACACTTAGTTCAAGGCAGCTTCGTGGATATTGCACGCTTCTTCGATCAATTATGTAATCTTCTCTTATTGTTTGACCCATTACAGCACCTACCGATTCCTTCACAATCTTCTCAACAAGTTCCATTTTTTACTTCTGAAAGTAAAGTCTTTGTTACATAATTACCATCATGACACAGCTACCATCTTCATCATCATCTTCTTCTTCTTCCACTTGTGAAGGGAGCCATGATGTGTTCCTCAGTTTCAGAGGCGATGACACTCGAAGTGGCTTCACTGGCAACCTATACAAGTCTCTTTGTGACAGGGGAATTCACACCTTCATGGATGATGAGGGGCTTAGAAAAGGGGAAAAGATTGGACCTGCTCTTTTCAAGGCTATTGAGCAGTCTAGAATTGCCATTGTTGTTTTGTCTGAAAATTATGCTGACTCAACTTACTGTCTTGAAGAACTTGTCGTGATCCTTGACTGCATAATGAAAAAGGGTCGACTGGTTTGGCCAGTGTTTTACGGGGTTACTCCATCTTATGTGCGGTTTCAGAAGGGTTCTTATGGGAAAGCATTGGCCAAGCATGGAGAAAGATTCAAGAATGACCAGGAGAAGCTCCAAAAATGGAAGCTAGCTCTTCAAGAAGCTGCTGATTTGTTTGGTTCGCATTTCAAACTCAAACAAGGGTACTCATCTGTCTTTGATTCTTACAATGTTGATTCTGTTGTTTTTTTCTTTCTTTTAGTTTTCTGATATATTTCAATATATTCGAGTAACAAAAATTCAGGAAAAGAAGTTCATAAGTCATAATATACTCCTTCACAAAGATATACCGAGATTTGAATTTGTAAATGAAACTGGGCATGGATTTGATGCATTTGGGTAATTTTATATGTATTTTGTATTTGGGTAGGTATGAGCATGAACTTATTCGGACAATTGTTGAAGAGGTTTCCAAAAAGATAAATCGTAGCCCTTTACACGTGGCTAATTATCCAATTGGATTGGAGTCTAGAGTGCAAGACGTGAAGTCCCTTTTGGATGTTGGATCTAATCGGGGAGTAAGCATGGTTGGGATTTATGGAATCGGGGGAATAGGTAAGACTGCAATTGCATGTGCAGTGTACAATGCCATTGCCGATCAATTTGAAGTTCAGTGTTTCCTTGGCGATATTAGACAAAAATCATTGAAGTATGATTTAGTACAACTTCAGGAGACAGTACTTTCTGAAATGGTTGGGGAGAAAAGTATTAAGTTGGGGAGTATTAATAGGGGAATGGCAGTTATGAAAAGCAAGCTTCAAAGAAAGAAAGTTCTTCTGATTCTTGATGATGTTGATAAATTGGAGCAATTAAAGGCACTTGCTGGTGATCCTTCCTGGTTTGGTGATGGCAGCAAAATCATTGTCACGACAAGGAACAGACATTTTTTACGTGTACATGGTTTTGAAAGAACATACGAAGCAAAAGCATTAGATGATAAAGAGGCTCTTGAGTTGTTTAGTTGGCATGCTTTTAAAAGCAATGAAGTTGGTCCAGGTTACTTGGATATCTCTAAGCGTGCAGTATTTTATTCCAATGGCCTTCCATTGGCTTTGGAAATAATAGGTTCTAACTTGAATGGTATAACAATGTCTGAATGGGAAGCAGCATTAGATACCATTGAAAGGATTCCAGATGAAGATATTCAGGAAAAACTAAAAGTAAGCTATGATGGTTTGAAAGGAGATGAGAAGGAAGTTTTCCTTGACATGGCTTGTTTCTTTAGAGGCTACCATTTGAAAGATGTCATAAGTTTATTGCTACAAGGTCGTGGTTTCTCGCCAGAGTATGCTATTCGGATGCTGGTAGATAAATCTCTCATAAAGATCGATCAATATGGTTTTGTGCTAATGCATAACTTGGTAGAGGACATGGGCAGAGAAATTGTCAGGCAAGAATCACCATCAGAGCCTGGAAAACGGAGTAGATTATGGCTTTATGAGGATATTGTTGATGTTTTAGAAAATGACAAGGTACGTGTACTGTTATGTTTTTCTGTTGCTTATTTGAAAATATAGAATCTTGGAATGAGTGGAACTATAACATATAGACTGTAGTCTACGTATTTTATTGAGCAACATTGCAGGTTTTTATACAGCAAATAACTGAAAGAAAGATGATAGCATAATAACTACCAAACTGGTTCCTAAACAACAGCAGATAAAACAATTTTATCCTGTCAGTCAATATGACTTTTATTTTCCTAAAGAATAGCATAAAATCTGATTTTCAGGTTGTTAATTTCCAATAGTCATTCAATCAACATTTTCTTTTTGCACTTAGACAAAACTGTTTTGACAAGTATACCATAGGGTCATGATTCTTAACTTCTTTTTTGAAGATGTATTCCTAAAATTGGTTAATAATTGGACAATTTGTTTTACGACTTGGAAACTTGTCTAAATTTGTACATGATATTCTCGACAACTAATAACTTGTTAATATTCTTTTGACCGAAAAGGGAACAGATTCAATTGAAATAATCATGCTACACTTGCCAAAGAATAGGGAAGTTCTATGGAGTGGAAGTGAGCTCAAGAAGATGACAAACTTGAAAATGCTTACTATTGAAAATGCTGACTTTTCTAGAGGCCCTGAACATCTCCCAAGTAGTTTGAGAGTACTAAAGTGGCGGGGATATCCTACACAGTCTCTGCCACCTGAATATGATCCAAGGAAACTTGTTATGTTAGACTTGTCTATGAGTCGCAATATATTGGGCAAACAACTCCACCTCATGGTATGCACAATGGATATCTTTCTTGAAATATTTTGTTTGTTTTATATATTTATATTCATAAACTGCATTTTGGAAATTTCCAAAACTAATTATTTTTAGTTTGGCTTACCAGAAGTTCGAGTCTTTGAGTGAAATGATTTTAAGAGGTTGCAGATTCATAAAACAGGCACCTGACATGTCTGGAGCCAAAAATTTAAGAAAGCTGTGTCTTGATAACTGCAAGAATTTGGTAGAGGTTCATAATTCCATTGGAGTTCTTGACAAACTAACATGGTTCACTGCTATTGGATGCACCAGTCTAAGGACTCTTCCCCAAAGCTTCAAGTTAACATCACTTGAATATCTGTCTCTCAGAAAATGCTCAAGCCTCCAGCGTTTGCCAAACATATTAGAAGAAATGAAACATATGAAAAATCTTGACCTTTGTGGAACTGCTATTGAACAATTGCCATATTCGTTTAGGAAACTCACTGGGCTTAAATATTTAGTACTAGACAAGTGCAAGAGGCTTAATCAGATCCCAATAAATATTTTGATGTTACCAAAACTTGAGAGATTGACAGCTGTAAAATGTGGACGATATGTAAACTTGATCCTTGGTAAAAGTGAGGGACAAGTAAGATTGGCTTCATCTGAGTCTTTGAGAGATTTTAGATTAAACTACAATGATTTGACACCCACCAGCTTCCCCAATGTAGAGTTCTTAGACCTAACTGGCTGTGCTTTCAAAGTCCTTCCTGAATGCATCAGCCAATGTCGATTTCTAAGGAATCTAGTTTTGGACAACTGCAAGGAGCTTCAAGAAATCAGAGGGGTTCCTCCGAAGATAAAATATCTGTCGGCAATAAACTGCACATTATTGTCTCATGAGTCTCAAAACATGTTGTTGAATCAGGTAAGGTTTCTTACTCTCTTTATAATCTCACAAGCGCAGTTGTCAAATGCATGTTGTGAACTGTTAAAACTCATGATGCTTTTTCTACATATTGTGGCCAACAGAGATTACATGAGGGTGGAGGAACAGATTTTTCCCTTCCAGGAACAAGGTTACCAGAATGGTTCGATCATTGTACTAGGGGGCCATCCCTGTCTTTCTGGTTTCGTAACAAATTTCCTAGGATGACTCTAGGTGTTGTTGGAGTTTTAGACAAGCAAGGCAGTTTTCCCATGTCAAGATTTCACCTGCTCATCAATGGCATTCAAAAGCTGCATTGCCATTTCACTGTGCAATCAAAATTAATCACATATCATATATTCTTGTCCGATGTGCTGCTCAAGTCCTACGATGGTGGATTGGAAAGTGTGTATGGGGAGGATGGGTGGAACCATGTTGAGGTTTCATGCGTAGGACCAAGAGTCTTTCCACATTCATGCAGAACCAAGAAAGGAATCATTAAATGGATGGGGGTTCATGTTCACAAGCAAAAAACAAACATGCACGATATCCGATTCATAAATCCTTGGTCTCCAAAAAGAACACACAGTGAAGTTTCCAAGCCTGATCTGCAAGAAAGTTTTCAGTCATTGCCCAAAAGAATCCGTGTATCACATCGCAAGGAAATTTGTGAGGCACCACAGTCGAAGCAGCATGAAGCTAACAGTGGTTATCATGGTGTATCACAGAGGCTATGGTTGGCAATTTGTAGCATTGCGGCTCCTCTAAATGTTAAAGTACTGATGTGGAATATTTGCCAAGATAATTTGCCAACTTTTGAATATCTTTTCAGGAGAAAGCTTGTACTGAGTCCACTCTGCCCCATCTGTGGAAAGGAGCCTGAAACTGTTGAACATGTGTTCCTGTTTTGTCCATGGACACGACCCCTTTGGTTTGGAAGTGATTTCCAGTGGTGCGTTGATGCTAAAGAAGTTCAAAGCTTTCAACTTTGGCTCTGGCACAAACTGATGGAGATTCAAAGGGTATATCCAGAAAATGCCAACCAAATATCTGCTCAAGTAGGAAGCATTTGTTGGTCTATCTGGAAAGGAAGGAATGAATTTGTTCTTGAAGGCAAACCTGTCAATCCTTTGATTTTAAGGTAGGGCCTCTGTGTAAATGATGAGAATAATTTTCACATTTTAAAGGAGATCTGCATGTATTATGTATCTCTACCATCCTGTGTAAATGATGAGAATAATTTTCACACATGCCACGAAAAATCATGATCATAACAAGGGACTGCCCTGTTTCCATTAATGCTCACATTGCTCTCACCACTCTAGCGCAAACGTACACTCTGGCCAACGTTTCCCTCGCCCTGCATTGTGGCTATACTAGTTTCACTTTCCTTTCACTCTCTCACTAGTACCATCTGCAGTACTTGTTTTAAGGTATCAAGAAAGATTTCTGAAAAAGGTGAACTATATTCTCATGTTTGATGTGTTATAGAAATATTTCCAAGAGGAGAAGAAAAACATAATATAGACATGTATAAAATTGACCTAACAAACAAAACAAGATTTTGACATATACTTCACCATGTGTTTGATGTAGATAACTATAAGAAACCTAGTCATTGGCAAATAACTAACTATAGGAGGATTTTGACATTACTTTTAACATCTTCATATTATCGATCTTTGAACAAAATTTTGCTAAGCATATATCAAGCGAACCTTTATACATTTTCTTTTGAGATATAAGAAAATCCATAGTTGATACCAACAGCTTCCATTTGCTTACCTACACAATTACGTTAAAGGATAAGTGATATTCCAACAATGAATTTAACCAATACAAAAACCAGAAAGACACTCAATTATTCTCTATGCATTAAACTTAGCTTTGACCTTTCTTTGTTCGATTAAAAAAAGTAGCGGAGCATACATGAAGAACCGTTTCCATCGTTCTGAAGTGGCTCAGTAGGGCTACAAGCATGACTACGTACTATGCACATATTAAACTTTGAAACACGCTCATTACAGCATAGCAAAGTGGAAATAGGACACTATTTCACTATTTAGAAACACTAAAAACTGAGATCATGATGGGCCTGAGTACGTTTCAGAATCTGAACTTGAATCTAAACTTGAATCTGAACTTGTATCTGAGGTCTCATCGCTATCTTCTTCATCCGAACCTTTTGTCAGTGTGGGCAACCAATATTCTAAATTATCTGCAAGATTCACGTTGAGATCACACAGCTTCCTTTTCCCTGAATTGTTGCAATTGTTCTCCCTCCGTTTGTTTGATATTTCAGCATTCAGAGACCACCTATCACCGTATTATAGATTATGTACAATGAGAAAGAAAATGCTGATCTTACAACCTTGTAGTGTATGGTAGAAAGATAATTTTTGCTTAACAGATCTTGAAAAATTATCATTTAATATATATATAGTCTTTGACTTAAAAACTCACACACCATTACCCCAATTAAAATAGTCTTAAATTATCAATTCTTGTATCATAAAATAATTTTAGTTAATTTTAATAGTATGTAAGAGAGTTTTGATGTTTACGTTAAACAAGATAGAATTGAAATCCGTATTGAAATTAAAATTTAAAAAATAGAAAAGTAAAGAAGAAAAGGTACCCAGTGTGTTGGTGAGGGTGAAGTTTGTTGACGGAGGAGAGGGAGGAGTGTGGGTTCACGGGGGAGCGGCTAGAACAGTGAGATTGCGATGTTATCCGAGTGCGCTTAACGAAACGAAGCAACGTCTCGTCGTTTTCAAGGATACATGAACATTCTCTGTTGCTCAAATCGAACAAGTCAAGCTCCGGCCACAAGAAGGCACTGATTAATTTGTCACCTGTTCTAGGAAAGAAATCAGCAATGATAGCACCTCCACACATTCTTAATGCAGAACAATTATGCTGCAACCAATTGGTCAGAAATGTTATCGTATTATATGAAGATGTGAATTCGATTCTTCTGCTGATAAATAATGAGGGTGAGGTCGATGTCGCAATCAAAGAAACTTATCTCTGTGGGCATGGACTGTGTAAACTCTGTGTGCCGGTACATGGAAATATCACTCCATTGCATTTTGAAATCACACTACGTAGAAAAAACGATACAAAAGCATATTGTGGGTCAACTTTGACAAATCTGATTAATTTATTGTAGTTATGAAGGTGTTAGGTGAGGGATGAGTGTTCTCTTAAAAAATATACTTAACAATAATATTGGTCTAAACAAAAATGATTTTTTGAAAAAAACTTCGGTGATAAAATTGACAAAATTAATAAATAGGATAACTTTTTAGTTTTTTATAAAAGTTACAAAAATAAAGTACTAAATCGAAAAATTTTATTAATTTATTTTTGTAACTTTTATTAATTCATTTTTTTAGCAGAAAGAGGATAATGAATAATACTGATTGTTTTAGCTAGGTTCCTAATCTCCGAAAAATTGTTAACTGTTTATAAGACTAAATTTAGGGTGAACTACCACTTAATTTATTTTGAAAAGTACATTAGGAGAAAATAAATAAATAGTAGATAAGTGTACCAAAAGAGATTAACCTTAGGAAGACATATATGAAAAGTGCATCTATCATATCGGAGCACACTAATCACCGATCATCTAATAAGATATGATAATAAGGTATGATAAAAATATTTATAACTACTAATATTTATAGGTAAAATTCATTATTAATACTAAATATATGTTTGCAATTGTGGATAATAAATACAAGTATTTTAATGATTTATCGGTTTACTTAATTATACAAGTTCAAGTTAATTGTCAATAATGGTTAATATTCAAATATTTTTTTAAAATTAAGTTATCAATGGGGAGTTGCTTAAATCTTAATTTTATATATATTTTTGGTCGACCTTAAACAAGTAGACGGGGTCGACCATCAATCAACTGAACCAATTTTTGGTCGAATTGACTCTGTTGATCTTTGATTGGGTTGACTTGGTCGATCCTTGGTCAAGTCGACTTGAACGATCTTTGGCTGGAACTACATAGTTGAATTTTGACTAGGAATGAATTAGTCGACCTTCAGTTACGTTCGGTTGGGGATGCCTCGGGTTGATCATCGACATGGGATGATTCGAGTCAAACTTTGATTGTGGATAACTTAGGCTGATCTTCAATCATGGTCAACTTGGCCGACCTTCGACCTTGACTAAGTTGGCTGAATTCGACTAATGTCAACCTTCGACTGGGCTAACGCAAGCTTACCTTCTATCCTACATAACTAGCAACTTGCGTCGTCCAACCACATGTTAGCCCCAATTTGGCCTACATTACTTAAAATCCTAAAATCTAGCCGCTCTAGTACAATATATCGTGTGTGTTTCTACTAAGTAACTTGCTCATTTGCTTTCTTCTACGGTCCATCCAAAAGTAGCTCACTCGTTTGTATCCAATCTATATCCAAAAGTAGCTTCATCATTCACATTTCTTCTTTTGTTTCGGTTCACTTCAAAGTCATCACTAGTGTAGTAAAGGGTTTTGGTCACGGTTATTTTGGTTATTTGGCATCGGTTCTACACCCAAGGTATATGAAAGAGAGGTAAAAAAGAATAGTATTTCTACCTAGGTTCCCAACCAAGACAGAAAGGTCCACATTCTGCTTCGGTTGTGAGTAGAATTGAGGCAAAATACCATTTAAAATTTAAAAAATAAAAACTAAAGGACTTATTGGCTTGATTGTTAGGAGAATCGAGGCAAAATAGTAAAAAAATAAAAAAATATTAAACCTGAATTGGACATTATGCCTCTTTTTAACCATAATTGAGGCATAAAAGTGATAAAAATTAAAAAATATATATATTAAATTTGAAATGATATTAGGTCTCAGTAAATTCCCCTTTTATGATTCAGTCTTAGTATGAACCGAGGCAGAAAGTGGTCATGTTTTTTAAATACAATTCTTATTTCTAATATATCCTACACATTAAACTTGTAAACAGAATACCAGAAACCAATAAGAAATAAAACATTATACTGCTTAAACCAAAAAAAGACAAAATACTTAATGTGTTATTCATTACAAGATCATATCCTTACAATAAATAAATGTTGTACATACTATTGTACATTTGTAAAATGTACTTTGCACAAGCTAACCTTAAATATTTAATGGACTTATGAGAAATTGGTGTAGTAGTGTCAAATTTCTACACACAAGACAATAATTTTTCTTGATATTCAGGTTACACGAAATGAAAGTGAATATCAATCACAATCAAATAGGTATCCAAAGATCAATAGAAAATTCAATTGACAAATATTCATGAGATTTAAGACATGTGTATTAAAATATATATGCACTACACTATGTAAAATTGATTAATCTTCTTAAATTGTCCAACTGGACAATTCAAGATTCAATACTTATAAATTATTATTGTCTCCTCTTATATAAATTTAAAAAATATGTATATAATTCAAATATCTTGGAGACAGTAAATAATTTTTATATTGAATCTTAAATGGGAAACTAAGGCTAACTCAATGCAACAATAATTTCAAATGAAACAAAATAAATCAATATATTTAATCAGTAATATAAACTTTTCCATAAATCAATATAATTATTCATTTATCAAACATACAAAAAATAATTATAGACTCATTCAAAATAAATTTTGAAGATGAAAATAGGAACCTGAGAGCGTGAAACACAAACAACAACAGAGAATGGAATCCTAAGCACTTTGAAAAGATGCACAATCTCAACCAATGCAATAATACTTGAATATTAATGCAATAGTACCTATATCATTGGCAACAAAAATACCCAAATTTTACCAACAATACGAACAAAGACACAAACTCAATCAAAATCCCAAAAAAAAAAAAATCTTACACTAACTCAAATCTTAACAACAAGGGAACATTAGAAACTCATGCAAAAATAAAAAACTGCAAGAAAAAAAAAACACTAACCAGTGGTGGTTTTTGAAGAATGAGCAATTATGCCTGTGGCAAGCGCGGCGATGGCGCAACTATAGTAGCCTCCATCCCTCTCACCAGCGCCGACGCAACAACGGTGGTTTTTGAAGAATAATAGAAATCATCTCCTCCCAAGCACAAGTCTAGTGGCAGCAACGACCTCCTCCCACAACAACAACCTCCCCCCTCCCAAAAAAGCAACAACGGCGACAACAATTGATGCATGATGTAGCAACGACAACAGCTGTGGACGCATGATGCAGCAGCGACAACAATAGTGGACATGATGTTGAAGTGACAAATGTGATGCAGAAGACGTGAAGACCAGAGTTGGCTCAAGGGAGAAGAAGATGCGAAGAAGATCTGTCAAATTTCCCCCAATTTTTATCCCTAGAATGAACATTCTACTTCTAATCAATTGAAAATCGGGGCATAAACCCATATTCTACTTCGATTTAATGAACAACCAGGACATAAAACCTCATTCTGCCTCGATTTAATGAACAACCAGGGCTTGAAACCTCATTCTGCCTCAGTTTAATTAAACATCGAGGCATAACACACGTTTTATCTTGGGTATATACCCAACAAAGGCCATATAGTACTAAAAAAATAATTAAAGAAGTTTTAATATTTTGAATTAAATCAACTTACCTACCTCGGGTACATACCTTTTTGCTTTGGTCCTTTTGTGAACCGAAGCAGAATCTTCATCGTTCAAATTGGAAAATTCAAAGTAGCGGGAATTTTGAAACTTTTGACAGGCATTAGGCTTCAGGTTCTCTAGAATTGAGGCCTAAAACCTTTTCTGCATTGGTTATTAGAACAACCGAAGTACAAAAGTTTGCTTAAATTTCAGAAATACCATTGCGTTTTGATATGCCTCATTTTTTCAAAAACTGAGGCCTAATGGCTGATAATGTTAATTTTTACCATTATCCAAGCTACATTTTATTAACAAAATCATCTTTTCCAAAACTTTTAACCTACTTAATCCTCAATTTTACCTTACTTTTGTAAATAAATACATTTTGGATTACATTGATCTAAATATACCATTAATCCCCATTTTTGTGTTTATTTATAGATTGGAAGCTTTGTTCCAAAAATAAAAACAAATGAGTGACCTAGAATAGCAAGGAGAAGAGCAAAAATGTGAACAGGAAGTGCTTGGCGACACCAAGCCAGCGCCAGGCGCAAGAGGCCGTCACCGCTAGGTGCCATCCAAGCGCCACAGTCGCTCACCGCCTGACAGAACCTGAACACCGCCGGGCGGCAGAGGCAGAGTTTATGCACTGTTTGATAGCTAGCGTCTAGCGGTTTCTGTTTCTATATATATGGGTCCGCGCAGCATTTCCACGATATCGTTATGATCAATTAATGGGACTTGGCCGGAAAGTGTTCTTGCCTCTATCATTAGCTCGGGTAGTCGCCGTTTCTGGTGT
>Ga0214545_1003873_pt1 | contig 28311 bp, 28 predicted proteins | sample CNSS4metaG_FD_160064 | JGI IMG/M metagenome (GOLD analysis project Ga0214545, IMG submission 160064) | Root nodule microbial communities from cowpea collected in UCLA plant growth center, Los Angeles, California, USA - CNSS4 | ecosystem: Host-associated > Plants > Roots > Nodule | place: USA... | reverse complement strand
TTGGTAGCTCATGGCCAAATCTCCTATTGGGCTTAGTCAAGCCCAATTTTATCAATTTAACTACACATTGTTTGACTTATTATTCTAGAAAAACAAGGCCTAAACAATGGCCCAATTTAAATCTATACTACTTCCTTCATGCATCATCTCATATTTTAGAGATTTCTTTAGCCCATGTGAATAATGTAAAAAGCCCATGATTACTTGATCATCTTGTGAGAGGCACATGTGAATCTTTCTCATCATGCTTCTAGTGATTGGGCCTTGATGTGGGCTTGGGCTTGTTGATGCACTTGAGCTCGGGCTTGTTGGGGTCACATCACAAGTGTTCCTCATTGAGATGAACAGGAAGCAAATAAACATTCCTAAGGTGCCAAGGCTTTTGTGGTTGAGGGCTGAAGGCTTTGAGAGCCTATTTCAAAAACTCAAGCATCAAAGGTTGAAGTCATTCCTTGAACTTTTAGGGAAAATTTATCCAGACTTGGTGAAGGTGTTTTTCACCAACTTGGAGTTCAAAAATGATGTGCTGGTGTCAAGTATCAAGGGTGTCCGCATGGAGATCAACAAGAAAGCTTGGAAAGATGTGGTTGGACTCAAACCAAAGGGTGTATAAGTGAGAGAAGGTGAAACTAGGGATGTTCAAGAATTCTACAAGGTCCAATATTATGGCCAATGCTTGAGGAATCCTGGTACTGAGATCAAGCACTTTCATATTGGTGGACTCAAGGTGGATCAAAGGCTTCTTGCTATGATTGTCATAAAAATCATAGTTCCACATGGGAGCAACCACTTTTCATTGAATGAGGGAGATTTGAACCTCATGTACTACATCCAACACAATGCGCAAGTGGATTGGATCTGTGTGATTCGTGATCACACGCTCAAGGCCAAGAGGCCCACGAATTTCAGGTTGCCATATGTGGTTTTGGTGTCTAAATTCATAGAATACTTTAGGATTGATGTAGAGGATGAGCTGGAAGAGTCAACTGGACTACTGAACCATACCTCAAACCAAAATCTGCACAAAATGTGCTTTCTCAAGGTGGGAAATGGATTGACAGCTATTGATGTTGTAGTTGGTAGTGCACATGACCATGAAGCTGGCCCAAGTGGTGTAAATCAAGAGGAAGAACCTACTGTAGGACCCATGGACCTTATTCCCTACAACCCTCTAGAGGACAAAGGCCCTGTGTACACACAATTTGAGAAGATGGTGCTGAATCAACTGCATGAACTCAATGTGTCCCAACATGCACATCATAACTATTGCAAAGAGAGATTCAATGCATTGGATGGCCAAATCCATGATATTCATGATCTGCTGACTTCATTCCAAACCAGAAATGATCCTTAAGATGACTAAGTGTGTTGCCTTTTAGGATCATGCATTGCATCCATGTGTTTATGATTTTTCAGTTTGAGTTTTGTCAGTTTCAGTCGGTTATTTTTTATTTTAGTCGGTTGATTGTATCAATTTTTGTTTTTATTCTCTGTTTTATGTCCATGTTGGTTGTAACATGCTCTATTATTAATGAAATATTATCCTCTGTTTGTTTTCTTTATGCCCTTGTTCTATTTGATGAATCCAAAAGGGGGAGAAAAATTGAAATTGATCAAATTGGACTATTGGACTAAATTGGAAGCATTAAAATTTGAATTAATAAACAAATATGAAATTAAAAACATATTATTGATAGGGGGAGCATATGCATTTGTATGTGCTTGTTATCTTGTGTGTACTGCTCTTGGAAACAAATTTCAGGTTCAAAAGTTCAAGCTTGGATGGCACTTCATCAACTTAATGGTATCTAACAAATGGAAGCAATTTGCAATGGAAGATAGAGGTTGGCTTCATCAAATCAGAGAGAATGTTGACATATGAAGCCTGAGTGGTGTGTCTCATGAAGATTTGATGAAGCTTTGTTGAACTACTTGGAGCCATTGCTTTGGAATCATGCCTACATTGATGAAGTTATGGAGATTTGATGGTATTCATGTTGAACAAGCCTTGAACGCGTGCCTTCCACATGAATAAATTATTAGGAAAGAATGCTTGATGTTTGTAATTCATAATGTAGACCTTGTAGCATTATTTTGATGTATTTGGTCTTTATTATGTTTTTTAATCTGTTGAAATGTGTTCAACAGGTTAAGATGTGTCTTTTAATCTGTTGAATGATTTTTCAACAGGTTAAAAGGTTGGTTGCAATAGTCTTAAACTGTGACTTATTCAATCAGTTAATTTCACTTAAGTCAAGTGAAATCAACCAATTTATTTGGAAATCAACTTGTTGAATTTCGTAACAATTTGACTATAAGTGCTGTGATTTTCGAAAGAGAGGTACCAAGACCATTTTTCACCACGAAATTGTTTTGGAAACCTTGGAAATCTCTCTCTTTTGTGATCATTCAGATTACAGTTGTTGAAGATTGATCTTGGATAAATTCTTGGAGCTTTTTGCTTGTGTTTGAAGGTTGGAGAATGTGTTTGTGGTAGGCAGGGTTGTGCTACCACTGAGGTTTAATCTTTCTCAAGCTTTGTGTGTGTGCCTGGTGGTTTTCCAGGTCTGCAAGAGTGATGAAGGCTTGGTTCGGGATGGTCAAGGGATTAGAAAATAAATGATGAATCATGCCCAAAATCTTCAAAGAGATCTCAAATTAGCTTCAGATAGTGGAATAAGAATTCTTTTTGTAATTTTTGTAATGTTTTTTTTGGGCTTTATCAGACCTTTAGTTGTGTTGGGCTTGTTGGTGTTTTGGCCCATAGTATATAAGCCTTTGTGAGACACATTTGTATTCAGATTTGAGTTTTATGAAAATTTGAGTTTTCTCTCAAGTCTCAAGGTTCTCCTTAGAACCACCGATCCTTATCTTTGAATCTCCGATTCAAAGTGTCGGATCTTCCTCACTTATCTTGGAATCTCCTCCAAGTGGTGTGGTTTCCTTTCGTCCCGCATCTCCATTGATTCGACGTCCCCCATCTTCCCCTCCATCGATTTTCGTTCTAGGGTGTTTATACCAAATTCTTTCTAAGACGAAATTCACTCCAAATCCGAGACAATCCTTCATCAAAGAGGTGCCTTTTTGTGCTGTTGTGATTCTTGTGTGATTCAAGAGTCTTTTGTGTGTTTTGCTTATTTTGAAAGTGTAATAGTGTAAACTTTGTAAATCTTTTAAAATAGTGCAAAGTCAGGCTCGGGTTTCCTTAACAAATTGGATGTAACTCAGGTTTGAGTGAAATAATATAAAAGTCTTGTGCTCCAATCTTTTCTCTAACTCTTCTCTCTTGCATAATCATTTAAATTTTAAAGAACTTGAATTTAAATCATTTTTTTTTCATATTCCTGAGTGTTTTGATGATATCTACAACATTGAACATGTTTGCATAATCAATTAGAACCTATCTTAACTGTTATTTTTCACTGTTCTTGCTCCAAATTGTAAATCTGCATTTCTGTATTTTTTGTAGTATTTCAGTCGATTGTATTTTTGTTTTTCTATTTTTCTGTTTATCTGTTTAGTAAAATCAATCGACTAACTCTGTTTTTGACCGATTGAAAGTATACTGTCCAATGGTGTTTGCATCCAAACTTGGTGATCAAATTGATTATATTAAAGATAGTTTTTAGCCTTTAAAGATTGCTTAAATTTTTAACTAGTCAATTCAACCCCTCCTTCTTGACATTTCAACCATTTCAAAACTAACATAGTTGTGTGTTGATGTTGTGTATTGGTAGCTCAAATTGATGTACTGATGTTGTTCTTTGTAGCTGTGAGATGAAATATACCAAATTTTGTGTTCGGACACATACGAGTTAGAAAAATTGGGAGGGGGGGTTTCTTGAATGTGTGTGATTTAAGATGAAATTGATGGAAATTAAGAATGTAATGTGGAATTGGAAATGTTTCTGACTTACATAAGGCATAAATGGGTTTTAGGTTCATTTGACGCTATCAAATTGTAGAATTTGCATTTCAATGTTTTCCAAATTTGACTTATCTTGCAAAATTTTGAATTCTTGATTCGTTAACCGTCGGGTTGAGCTGAAATTTTTTAAGAAGGTCCTACACATATGGTGCTTTGTTTTGGTCATCATGATCTTTGTTTGAAAGTCTATAGTGAAAGCGGGTTTTTTTGGAAGGTTCCACTAGATTTGGTTGTTGACAACTTTGGACTTTGTCACTTGTTTAGTTCATAACTTTATCTATAGGTACCCAATTAGATTGATTCTTTTTACATCGAGTTCTTGATTCAATTATCTTTCAGGTTAATGTAAGATCATAATTTTTTGATCTTTGTACAAGTTTCACTTTTATTTTTTAGAAATCCCCTAACCAATTTTCATATGTGTTGTTAATCTATTACGTAAATTACTTGGTGATTACTTGAATGTGTGGGGATTATATGAACTTTTGGAATATAATTATGTATGAAATTGTGATTATGATGACCTTGTCAATGTATATGTGTGTTGTATATTGATGATATAATGTATGATACTTATTTAACTGTGAATCAAAAATGATGAATAGATTTACAAGGGAAAATCCTTTTGAAGTATGTGTGCTTTGGTATGCGTTGATGTAAGGACTCAAAATTTTGAAGTTTATCTTGACACTCTTCTAATCATTCACACTCATGTAGAGGAGAATGAATTAGGAGTTGAGAGTAGTAGGAGATCTTGGTTGGAAGAACCGTTTGTAGTTCTAGGAACCTTTATAGGATTAACCTTGTGGGTGGAGGTTATCCATCACAAGTGTTAAACGTCCAAGTAGTTCTACCTAAATGCTTGTTATTTGAATAATTGAGTCTAATGGGTCTTTTATGATGTGGCTTGTTGCTTATAATGGTGTGAATTACTCATATCCCTAATATAATTTAATTTATGATTAATGGAAAATTTGATTTTATGTTATCTTACGCGCTCTTGTGTGTGGGATTCTTGTGCTGATGTTCTTCTTTTGCAATGATCACCAATATTTGGTGTGAGGAGATGAGGATTTAGATGTTGGCTCCAGTGGCGGATCTTAACCACAAGTTTTGGAGGGGCCAAATAGTATAATTCTTTCATCATTAAATTATTGGATCATTAGTATAATGTTTTAAAAATTGGTTCCTCTAACTGAATAATTTGATCTTTAGTTTAATGTTGTGAAAAATATAATATATCTTGTTTTCATCTTCACGAATAATTTCACTTTTATCATTTTTGAATAATGAATATATTCTTTTATTCTTCATCAATATACCTATTTTTAAAATAATATTAAAAATAATTTATCATACCTTACTAAAAAAATTGAGAAGTGTAAATATTAAAGAAAAAATATAGTATAGTTAAGTAACAATTAAAATTCGGTTATGAAAAACACATAATACATTGTTTTTTCTTTTATATTCATAAAAAATGAATATACCAAAGGCTCATGAGATAAAAAAACAATGTTAGCTATTAAATTAATATTTCATTATCAAGTAAAATAAAAGAGAATTACTTTTCTTTTCTTCGAAAAAGAAATAAGACAAATGAGAAATGAGAGAAAAAATAATTATTTTTTTCTTAAAAAATAAAATATGAGAGTGAGAGATAAATACAATTTTTGTAAAACTAACAAGACAACAAGAAATGACATAAAACATATCTTAATAAATATTTGGTTTAATTATTATTTTTTTATTATTTTTTAGGTCAAATATTTTAAGTTGGTCCTCCAATTTTGTTTAGTTTCAATTTGGTTCTGAATTTTGAAAAAAAGGTGAAATTTGGTTATTTTCATTAAATTTCTTGAAACAAATCAATGTTTTTTCATTAAACTTAAAGTTGCAAATAAAGATAGTTTGTTTTGTTGGTATAATTAACATACTCTCACTATCAATCTTGATGAAATCCTTGTTCCGCTTTAACAAATTTAATGAGAATAACCAAATTGCATCAATTTTTCAAAAGTCATAACCAAATTGAGACTAGAAAAAACTTGAGAACCAACTTGATATTTTTAGATGAAAATAGTGACGAAAAGATTAATTAAACCTAAATATTTTTATTCTTTATATATTAAATTTTATGTTTTATTATCTATTAACATTAATTGATTGTATTTTATAAAAGAAATAAAAAGTTTTCATCCATTTATAAAATATACTACTTATAATTTAAAAAATTTTAAAAAATTTTAAAAATTTTAAAATTTTTTTAAAATATATATATTTTAAAAAAATTCAAAAATCTTTGGGGGGGGCCATGGCCCCTCCCAGCTCCTTCTATGCTCCGCCATTGGTTGGCTCCCCTAACGATGGTGATGGTAGTGCAACTGTTTAGTTCTTTAGAATTTCTTTCATTGTTAATTTACATCTTTTGAAAAACTCTTGTAAGGTTCTTTTGCCATTTTTGGCTAGTGTTTTAGATTATGGTAGTATGCCAATTCTGTGTTTATGTCTTGGATAATTGTAATAGAAACTCCTAGTGTATGATTATTTGCTTGAACTGTTCAATATATGATAGTTTCTTATAATAGATTTACTCTATTAAATGAGATGTTACATTTAATCTTTAAATTCGTATTTTTGTAAAATTTTTCTGTATTTTAATCGACTGTTTTGAAAAATTCTAATTGACAATTTTGTCATGTTTCAAAAATTTTTTCCTTACAATTTTGGGTAATTATTGATTCATATAAAATGAATAAATTAAAATAAAATATAATCCTTCATTCAAATAATAATATTAAACAATATTAATATTATTAACATTAATTATAATAGAAACTATAGTAATTGATTAAAATCTATAATGATTGATTAAATAATAATAATTATAATAATAATTAAAGAAGTTTGAATACAATATAATTAAGGACTAAATTAACGATAGTAATAACAACGGTATTAATATTAACGATTAAAAGAATAAATTAATAATTAAAGAAATAATTTAAAATAAAATATAACAGTAATATTAACATTAATAATTAAGACATAAAGTGTGAAATTATGAATTTTTTGTTCAAAGTCAAATATATGAATGTTTTTAATAATTTATATTAAAAAAATCATATATTAAGATGAAATTATGACATGTAATAGTGCTCCAATTTTCTTCTTTAACAACTTTGTAGAAAAAAAATTGCAAAAGTTGTAAGTTTGAAATCCAAATTAAGTTCTCTAAAATCTAAATTCCAATCACGGATAATATAGACTACTGATTCAATAATTAAATTTAAAACGATCTAGTTAGGATTTTTTTTTTTAAAATAAAAACAAATTTTTCTACACCTATATTACCTCTTAATAAAAATTAATATTTTAATTTTCATAGTTGATTGATTTTAATATATTTATATTTTAAAATAAAAATGCTCTTTTTTTAAGTTTAATAGATATAAAATACAAAATAGAATTTTTGTATATCACCACCCATTAATTGTAACATCCATTTAATTAATAAGGTTAATTAAAGGAATGTCACGTAGAACAATATTAGAAGTAAGGTTCTGGAGTATAGATACTACTCCTTACAATTTTTCAAGAGGAATTCAAATAGGAAAAAGACACACCATGATCCTAATAACATAGTATAAATATAACTCAATAGTAATAAAAAATAAAGCCCAAAGACAAGAAATACATGGCCCATAGCCCTAAGGAAAATCCCAAACAAACGGAAATCATTCCAAGTAGACTATGTAGCGGAACCTCCATCACCCTAATGATCACGGGGAATTCTCACATCTGCTCACATCAACAAGTTGATTATCATCGCAAAAAGAGCAAAACCACACAATAGAACACACACAAACAAGAGGGTAAGCTAGAGTAGAAAACAATTTTCAATATAGTTATATACAATTTCACAATTCAAGATGCATATGCCAACCAATCATGTTATGACTCTTCAAACAATACACTAAGACTCAGACACGACTCATCCGGATACATATAATTTAGTCGGATTCAGCAGATGCTTGCACTTGTGGTGGATTTCCCTACTCACCCCCGAGCTGCTCACCCTCGAGCTAAGTGTTACAATGTTTCAACCCCCCACACACAAGGTTAGCCCTTAATGAATTTCAAGCCTCCTACTACTCTCACCACAAGAGTCAGTCCGCTCTATGTGAGACTAACTAACTCTTTAGAGTGTCAGGATGCAACCTTACCTTGAACCCTTACTAAATTATATAGATGGGGCACCACCATGAACTCTCACTAATAGTGGTTATGGAATTACGTCCCGACCAACTGAGGCACCACCGTGAAGTCTTACCTAGAGGCTCATGGAATTACGTCCTAACCAAATGAGGCACCACCACGAAACTATCGTGGAACTATGTCCTAACCAACCTAATCATCATGCTTCCAACAATCCATATAGAATCATTTACCATGCCAAAACCATGCCACTTTGATAACCAACCATCCCATACAAGTCACATGCCAAGGTCATGTTAAACTTATCAATCACAGACCATAAACTTAACATCACTCCAGATCTGGTCGCCATCCTAGAGGGTCAAGCCAAGATGCAACAGGAGCTAGCTGATCTGAAGAAGCGCAGCGTTGATGAGATGGAAGCACTGCAACAGGAAAACTCTCGCCTAAGGCGAAAGATCGAAGCCGATCAAACTCAAAAGGGAAAGGCCAAGGAAGCATATGAAGCTGTATGGTCCCCGGCTTTCCAACCCACTGAAAAGGAAAGCGAGTATAATCCTACCCTACACACCTTCACCACCACCCAACAAACTCCCATTGTCTCAGCCCATCCCACTCACTTCCCCTCCACCCTCCCAGGGCACACTGCGACTCCCACCCCCGCCGCTACCCTCCATGCCACTCATGTTCCCTACAACATGCCCACCACTATACATACTACTCATATCCCACCCTACAACCCTCACCACCTCCATACAACCCACATCCCTCCTCACAACTTCACCTCCACCTTTCCCACCCTTGTCCACCATCCCATCCCCCCTCACCCACTCCCATCCCACCAACCCAGACGTCGTCACTCTTTCACCGACTTCATCGCTAACACCCCCCTCCCCACCAAGTGGGAACCCTTCACACTGGAGCAAATTCATGCTTTTAAAAGTAATTGAATCAATCCACAAGTTCAAGTTAAAGTAAGGAATTAAAATTTTGCAGCAATTCTCGCTTAAGCTAGATTGATCTCGCTTAAGCTAGATTGGTCTCGCTTAAGCTAGAAATTCTCGCTTAAGCTAGACTGGTCTCGCTTAAGCTAGACTGATCTCGCCTAAGCTAGAAATTCTCGCTTAAGCTAGATTGATCTCGCTTAAGCTAAAATCCCTCGCTTAAGCTAAACTGACAGATTTTCACTGGTTTCAAGATGCAAAAACACAAAATCCCAACCAGCAAAAATTTAAGAAAACACAAGCAAGTTGTATAAAACGTTGGCATCATATTGCATGCTTTAAAAGAGTAAACAAATCAATCATGGGAGCATACAAGAATTTAACAACTATCAATCTCGCACAAGCAAAGGAGCTCTCGCTCAAGCGACAGGGGTCTCTCGCTCAAGCGAAAAGCTTTCGCTTAAGCGAGATTGAAAACAAAGAGTACGAGTTCTCGCTCAAGCTAGCCCATCTTGCTCAAGCGAGAGGCCTTCGCTCAGGCGAGCACTCCAAACCATAGTGGGCGAGTTACTGTGATTCTCGCTTAGGTAAGAGCTTATCGTTTGGGCGAGAAACAACTCACTTAGGCGAGCATAGCAGATCTCACCTGCTCTCAGGCATGGAAAGCCAAAAAAAATCCATCCAAAAATAGTACACAGATTATTTTCACACCATCAAAAGCACATCAAATCATCAACAGCCACCAATAGAACTAAAACAGGCATGCTATTTATAAAAGTATGAAAAATCCCAACTTCCCTCACCTGAACAGATGCTAGTGGAAAGCACAAGCACCTACGACAACGAACCCAACAGTTACAGGAGCATACTCAAGAGTTGAGAACAGTGGCACAAAATGAAAACGGGATTACTACGTGAACCCTAACGTGAACCACGAAACAAGCTGGAGAAGAAAGACCATGAGCGGAAGAACAACTTACGTGGAATAGAGAATGAGGTTGAGCTGACTTGAATCTGAATGAGCTTCGAACCTTAGCAGAGCACTGTTTGAGGGGAAAAGAGAAGAGGAGTAAGGTGGCTAATTTTGCAAAGTGGGCAGAACATGAGAGGGTTAGGTTAGTTTAGGGATGCCCTATGGGCCAACCTTAGGCCCAATTGACTAAGAGAGACCCTTAAATTTTAGGACAGAATTAAAATGGGTCTTACATTCTCCCCAACAACAAAAATTTTCGACGTCAAAAATTCACCAACGAGATAGGAAGAAAACTACATTTTCCTCATTTCATCCGCCAACCACCACTTAGACATGACTAATAAAACGACTCCAACACCTATAGTCATTGGAAATTTTGCCTTTGTGCTAAGCGATATGTGTTCAACTGTGTAAATTGGTTTAGTCACTACTCTTGAAGTAACTTCCAACCTGCAACCTTAAAACTGGGATGCTTCTTTTTACTTGCCTAACCAACTTGTATCTGACATACCGACTCATCTACCATATGTGTGACATCCCAACCGGATATTACAGATTTAAATAATAAAATAAGGAAAAGTAATTAAGCCGCATTTAATAAAACCTCATTTCCCAAAAATGCGGGAAATTAAAACTTTATACATCCATGATAAGTTATTAATAGTCAAACTATTCCAAGGTTCACCTTTACAATTTAATAACCAGAAAATAGTAAAATTCAATAATTCAAAATTAGATGAAATTTAAATAACATGCTTTATAAAAATCCCCATGTCACTGGCCCCACTCTCCGCCACTATGCAGCTTCTGGCTCACCTGAAACATCATCTGCTCCCGGATAAAAAGTTATCCGATCATCGCCACACACAAACAAATAGGGTGAGCTATGCACATAAATATAAATAAATATGAAATTAAATCCCCAGCCTACTCATAAGTAATCATTTGTTTAGTTTCGAAATTCCCTCTTTCCCACACTTATAACCAATATGAGTTCATGCATGTACTCTAACTTTGGGATTTCATGTGCTTCCACGACCCTCCTCATTTGTGGTCCAACCTACAAGCCTATCCCGCTTGTAGTCCTACTTCACGGACTCTCACGCCCGTTCATCCGAACTCCTCGCTCGGACCCGGACACGCATACCCGCCTTTACTACTATGAACTCTCTCGCTCATAGCATTCCCAAGTCGAGCATGAATTGAACTCCCTCGCTCATTCATCCCAACAAGAGTACCTCTGGTGAACTAAACTGTTAACGTTCTGCATGCAGTCCACCCATCACGAACTCTTCGTTCGCGACTCACTCCAAGCACATCCCAAAATCCTATGGACTTAGTCCTTCAAGCCCGAACATCACCAACACAAGCATAAAATCCCTAGAGTTTAGGAACAACAAACACACCAGTTCAAACAGCTCACACAAACATAGAAACGCATCATTCTCGCTTAAGCCAGGGACCTTCGCCCAGGCTAGACCTTCAGCCTCGCTTAAGCTAACCCACCTCGCCTAAGCGAGCGTGTAACAGTGGTTGTACGACCTCATCTCGCTTAGGCAAGCTTTTCTCGCCTGAGCGAGACCTTAAGTCGCTCAACACACAAAGCTCCTCACCCGGACGAGGATTAAAAAAAAATATCAAGTCTCATCGCAACCTCACTTAGGCGAGCCATTCTCGCCTAAGTGAGTGAATCTATCGCTCAACACTCCAAAACTTCTCGCTTGGGCGAGAAGTCACGCTCATAACGTCCAAGTTTCCTCGCGACCTCGCTTAGGCGAGCCAATCTCGCCTGAGTGAGAGAACGTGTCGCTCAACCCTTAACTTGGTTGCCTCAGTGAAAAGCTCAAACCAAAACCCTAAACGAGCTTCTGCAACTCTAGCCTAGGCGGGAGAGACTCGCTTGGGCAAAACTTGCAGAGTTTCGCCACTGTTCATGAACCAAAAACACCCAAACCAGACCAAAACGCAATTCACACATTACCAAGCATAAGATAATGGCAAACAACCATCAAAACATGTTATTTCATCCATTCAAAATACCCCAATTCGAGATTGAATCATCTCTAATCATTCCATACCAAAACCCTCATTCTCAAACAAAATAAAGCATCAAAATGTTTTGCAACCAATTACAACCAAGCCATTCTTAAACATAGTGCACACAATCCATAATTCATACAATACAGATTTCTATTGAGATTATAATGACACAACCATACACAAATCATGTAATTTACACATGCAAAGGACAACTCCCCTAACCTAGAGTTCTTGATTAAAATTAAGAAGAAAAGGATGCTTCTCCTTCAGCCTTCTCCCAATTCACCTCTTGTGCACCCAAAACTTGCCACTCCCAATTCACCTCTTGTGCACCCAAAACTTGCCACTCCCAATCCAAATTTCGTTCTCCTTTTAAGCCAAAACACACCAAATGCAGAAAACCCTTCTTTCTCCCTAAAACGAAAATTGGCTTTATTATGGGTTTAATGCCTATTCAATCGTAATTACAAGGTGGTTTTTCAAACCCTCTTGGCTGCCCCATTCTGCTAAGGTTCTCTCTACCTTTTCACATTCACTCCAAGCTAAATTTGGCAAAAATAAAGGTTAATTCATGTCTATCAAGGTTTGAACCCGTGACCTTCCACTCATATGGCCAAAGCACAACCACTATGCCAATTCATATTTAGTGATAACTATCATAATCCTATAATTATGATACCACTCACTATTCACAAATATATTAACAAAATGATAATAAATCAAATAACACATAACAAGCATACATAGGACTCGATCACAAGTCCTTTCAACACAATCAAGTACTCTCAATCACTTGAGCTAGTACTTTTCCACATCACATCAACCAATATTTAATGCCATAAAGGCTCTTCCTACCCGCATTTATTAATTAATTATTTAATTAATTAATTTTCACGGGTCTTACAATATGCTCTCCACTACCTCTTGTAGGTTTTTATCAAAGTCTCAGATGACTTCAAGTCTCAAACTAAAGCATGTAGTTATCACTTCACATCACTTTGTTCTCTCCTTTTAGCATCACTCCATTGACTTGATCATTCTTGAGTTTTGGCCTACTACCCCACCATCAACACTCTTGACCATTTTTACGTATAACGACACTCATAACATCTTACTTCCTTTGTTGGCTTCAACCAAGGCAACAAAGTTCCCAACCGAGTTATTCCAGTTCCAATTTAAAACTATCAACTGATTCCATCGCCATATCGTTTTGGCATCCTGTCCTCATTTTTGATCCCTTAACTCGTAACCATCATTCCACCAAACCATAGAACCCTTAACTTCCATTGACTCCAAATCTCTAGTCTGTTTTGCACTAAGCAACTCTACGATACACCTCAAACTAAGATTGCCCAATTTGGCTTTTTCCCAACCTCTTTGAGAAACTCACTTGTCCTAGTCGAATAACTAGACCAAGGAAATCTCTTCACATCTCCTCCTCCCGACTTAGGCACTTACTTCTCCAGCAACTCTTACTCTTACCTTATAAGGCTCAAATCTTGAATTCTCTTCTAGAAATAAACACCTACCCTTACTTCCTTACTTTAAGGTTGGTACCCTAACTTGAAAACATAATTCAACCACCTCTCATTTCCTTGGTCTAACTTCCTCTGTGCAACCCTATACTCCCAACTCTGAATGATTATTACATTCTTTTACCCGATAATCACAAGAAGGAAACCTTTTATTTTTTATTTTTATTTTTTTTAAGAACTGGTCTTCGTAGTAATCACTAGGTCATGAGTAAGATAGGTCTTCTCATGCACCTTTTACCATTTCTAAGCATCATCTGCCATCATCCCGCTGTGCTACTCTGATCCATACACAAGGTCAATTGTTTGTTTACTCAAAATAATGATCATTTCATGTCCGCCATGACAAGGAAGCAATCGCCGTTGAGAAACCTTCCTCGAGACCCCTATAAAACTTGTAGAACCCCTATAAACTCCTCTTTTGATAGCCTTAGCGTTCCATTTTCTCAACAATATGTATCTATCCTTTTAAAATCATATTCCTTATTAGTCACTCCAACCTAAGTCAATACTCTTTTTGAACGGCTTGACACATCACAACTTCTTTTTGAAGATTCACCAAACTTGCAGTCATCCTAGTGATTATACTGAGTTTATACCATTATGTCTCTAACAACTCTTTCACTTGTTTCTCTTCACAATCCCAACATAAATCCTCTAATTAGAAGCTATTAGCACAAGTTCGACTTCAGACCCAAATGCAAAAGTGAACTTCACCACTCCAAAGCAAAAATTCTAATATTTACTTAAGAACAATCTAATATTTTTCGCTTGCCTTTCTCGTATAATCTGATTCACATAACACCTTGTCCTAATCTTTCAGCTTGATCCACACTTGTTACACCACTACTGACTTATCTCTTTAAATCAAAGGATACTATTTCGTTGGGGATCACATCTCCTAAGAATGAGATTAAGAAAACAACCAATTCACCCTTGAGATTATATCCCAACCTTGCAAAGGAAACAATTCAAATTGGCTTTGAATTTAAATCCTTTGGTCACCATGAAACATGAGACACACCCAAGTAAACTTTACTTGACCGCAACTGTAGCAAACCACCATCTCAACCCCAACTCCCTCTTGCAGGCACCCATGACTCCTCTACCATATGAGCGACACGAAGAGGTATACGATCCCAAACAAAACCAAACCCATATCCCAAGCACTATTTTTATACCTTGTATCCTCGAATTTGATCATTTGCGCTAATCACTTTAGCACCAACTATCGTATACACCATTTCAATTTCTGCAGACTTTTCTTCTCCTTTCATTTTTTAGTGTATTTTGCCCCCCACTAGCTCTTGCCATTCCTAGAAGATCAAACACTTAGGTTTCTTGGTCTCAGCCCAAGGTCAATTGTTCTGCTCATGTGAACTACTTTTCCTTGAAACATCCTTCTATAAACTTCAAAGACCAATCATCTCCTTCTGACTATCCAACCTAGTACGAAACCTTTATGCCACTTCATTTTTATCCACTTATTATTTTTCCCTTTACTTAGGAAACATCATCTCACTTGAATGATTCATAAGCTCTGCTCCATCTTAGCCTCTAACTAGAGATTTGTCGTCTTTTTACACCCCATGGTCTTTATCTTTCTTAGCTTGTTCGATGCCAAGCAATTTCATTATTTTCTGCAACCTAGGATTTTGCTAATTGCTTTTCTTCCACCAATCCAAGAAAACACTAGATATGGCCATACAACCATATCTAATGACACTTCTCTTAACATCACATGTATCTGTATAACTCTGAATCTCGATATTGCCGGAATGTAGAACGAAGTTGATTTTCCTCAAACGTTGTTACACTTGCATGCACTGATATCTCCCATATGTTCTAACCTCTAGATTCAACTCATTTTGGAAAACTTGCGGTATTTGATCCCAAACTTATCCTTGAAGCTCCCTTAGTCCAATTGTTGCTAAACTCCAACATCTTTTCTCAAACTATTAACCCAAACTTAGCTTTCCTTGCTCAACGGTATACATCACACATTAACTTCCTATCTCTGAGGCAAGAAGTTATCTTAGAGACCCAATCCAACACTTGTAAAGGAAAGCAGGCTAAGTTGACATTGGATATGCATTCCCTTATTTCTATATACACCAGACACAAAGTACAGAGGCATAACAAGACAAACTAGAACATACGAAGCAACACTCCATCATCTACAGACAACCAAACCTTTTTGTCTGTCACCCTTCTTACCCAAGCCAGTAAAATTAAGAAAGGAAAAACAACCTTTAATCTAGTCATGAGTGTGCACCCTCATTACTTTATCAAGGCGTTTTTCTGTTCTTAAAACTTTTCGTTTTACTAACACACTTGACTACACATGACTACTCACACCCGCGAGGCATGACAAACCCAAAACCTTTGGTCATCCTAAGGACAAACTGTTCTGATATCATAAATGTAACACCCCATCTAATTAATAAGGTTAATTAAAGGAATGTCATGTAGAACAATATTAGAAGTAAGGTTCTCGAGTATAGACACTACTCCTTACAATTTTCCAAGAGGAATTCGAATAGCAAAAAGGCACACCACGATGCAAATAACATAGTATAAAGATAACTCAACAATAATAAGAAATAAAGCCCAAAGACAAGAAATACATGGGCCATAGCCCTAAGGAAAATCCCAAACAAACGGAAATCCATTCCAAGCAGACTATGCAGCGGAACCTCCATCACCCTGATGATCACAAGGAGTTCTCACATCTGCTCACATCAATAAGTTGATAATCATCACAAAAAGAGAAAACCACACAACATAACATACACAAACAAGAGGGTAAGTTAGAGTAGAAAACAATTTTTCCATATAGTTATATACAATTTCACAATTCAAGATGCATATGCCAACCAATCATGTTATGACTCTTCAAACAAGACACTAAGACTTAAACACGACTCATCTGGATACATATAATTTAGTCGGATTCAGCCGATGCTTGTAGTTGTGGTGGATTTCCCAGCTCACCCATGAGTTGCTCACCCCCGAACTAAGTGTTACAATGTTTCAACCCCCAACACAAGGTTAACCCTTAATGAATTTCAGGCCTCCTGCTACTCTCACCACAAGAGTCAGTCTGCTCTGTGTGAGACTAACTAACTCTTTAGAGTGTCAGGATGCAACCTTACCTTGAACCCTTACTAAATTATATAGATAAGGCACCACCATGAACTCCCACTAACAGGGGTCATGGAATTACGTCTCAATCAACTGAGGCACCACTATGAAGTCTCACCTAGAGGCTCATGGAATTACGTCCTAACCAAATGAGGCACCACCACGAAACTATCGTGGAATTATGTCCTAACCAACCCAATCATCATGCTTCCAACAATCAATATAGAATCATTTATCATGCCAAAACCATGCAACTTACCAACCATCTCATACAAGTCACATGCCAAGGTCATGTTAAACTTATCAATCACAGACCATAAACCATTGTACTCATATATCCATTCGCCCAATTCATGCTTTTAAAAGTAATTGAATCAATCCACAAGTTCAAGTTAAAGTAAGGAATTAAAATTCTGCAACAATTCTCACTTAAGCTAAACTGATCTCGCTTAAGTTAGACTGGTCTCGCTTAAGCTAGAAATTCTCGCTTACGCTAGACTGATCTCACTTAAGCTAGAAATTCTCGCTTAAGCTGGACTGATCTCGCTTAAGCTAAAATCCCTCGCTGAAGCTAAACTGACAGATTTTCACTGGTTTCAAGATGTAAAAACACAAAATCTCAAACAGCAAAAATTTAAGAAAACACAAGCACATTGTATAAAATGTTGGCATCATATTTCTTGCTTTAAAAGAGTAAACAAATCAATCATCGGAGCATACAAGCATTTAACAACTATCGCTCAAGCTAAGGAGCTCTCGCTCAAGCGACAAGGGTCTCTCACTCAAGCAAAAAGCTTTCGCTTAAGCGAGATTGAAAACAGAGAGTACGAGTTCTCGCTCAAGCTAGCCCATCTCGCTCAAGCGAGCGGCCTTCGCTCAGGCAAGCACTCAAAACCAAAGGGGGCGAGTTACTGCCATTCTCGCTTAGGTGAGAGCTCCTCGCTTAGGCGAGAGCTTCCCTTTTGGGTGAGAAACAGCTCGCTTAGGCGAGCATAGCAAATCTCACTTGCTCTCACGCATGGAGAGCCAAAAAAATCCATCCAGAAACGGTACACAGATTACTACGGTGAACCCTAACAGGAACCACAAAACAAGCAGGAGAAGAAAGAGCATGAGCAGAAGAACAACTTACGTGGAGTAGAGAATGAGGTTGAGCTAACTTGAATTTGAATGAGCTTCGAACCCTAAGAGAGCACTTTTTGAAGGGAAAAGAGAAGAGGAGTAAGGTGGTTGATTTTGCAAAGTGGGCAGAACATGAGAGGGTTAGGCTGGTTTAGGGGTTTTGGGATGCCCTATGGACCAGCCTTAGGCCCAACTGACTAAGAGAGGCCCTTAAATTTTAGGACAGAATAAAAGTGGGTCTTACATTAATTCTCTAATTTCTTATATTGATCTCATTTTTTTTATATTCTTTAATTTATGATTTTTATTATATTAAATATGAAAACTGTTATTTACTTTGTCATAGAAAATTTGACCTAATAGTGAAGTATTCATAGTAACACAGATTTTGAAAAAGTTTATATATACAAATGTTGAGGTAAAAAGTAAGTTGGATGTTGTTGTGAAAGAAACCAAAGCCAAGATGATATGTTACACAAATTGAGGAACACATTAAAAAAATTAATATTAATGAAAAGCCAAAAGACCATTCTCTTATTGAAAAAAGAAAACACTGGTAAAAATGTATTTTTGTTTGTAGAGATGGAGGTTGTACCTTTTTAAGGTTTTTAGATTCTAATAGAATAAACACGAATTTATCAAAACTGTGCATGGTCAGCCAAACAGTCATTTATGATGGTTATCTAAAAGTGGTAGAAAGTAAAAAAGTACTTTTGTTACAAAACCCTAAAACCAAAATATCACATCATATAGGAAAGTAGAAACAACTTTGCGTAGAGATGCAATCTTGACCTTTTTGCTTCTTCATAATGTCCAAATAGAAGAGTATTTGACCTACTAGTTCAGATGTTACATCGAATGAGGAAGAAGTTAAAAAAACACAAATGTTCAACAAAAACATTAGAAGGAAAAGAGTATTTCCTTTTTCAATATGCTATTTTAAAAGTTATTTAGATTTTTTACAACATGAAATGATATTTGAAAGCTCCTTCAAGATGCTACTTTGAAATTTAATCTATGACTTGATATGCGCCAATGCAGTAAGAGCCAAAAAATTGAAAGGCATTATGCTCATAATTAATGTTGTGTGAAGTTCACTAATGTATAGTTTTTTAGAATGTTAAAAGTTTGTCATTAGCACTGACGAAAAGGTTATTCATTAAGACTTTCAAAAAGTTATTTAACTTGTTGACAACATTAACTTTTCTTTCAAAGCTTCTTCAGAAGTTATGTTGAAATTCAAGAAAGTTGTATGAATCAATTGTTGCGTAACAACATATAGTTGTATATCATGTGTTTTTTTTATTTAAACTTCACCGAATGTTTTTATAATGAATAATAAATTGTTTATGTTCCTGCGGAGAACAAACAAGATATGTCAGACACAAATATCACCTTACCTCAATCCGCAATCTCTCTAGTTGGCTTCTCCTCGGCTCGTGCATGCCATCTGTTGGTATCACTGCTTGGACCCATGGGGGGTTACCTGCGGAGAAGACTCTGACGATCAAGTCAGCCAAAAGATTCTTAGAAAGTCAAATCTTGTGATTAAGGGATTAATGAATGCGTACCTTTAATTGTTGGGGTCCATGCGTATTTATAGTTTATTAATTACGTTTGACCTTGTCATGGGCTAGGTTATTGATTGGGTCGTAGGTGGGCCTAGGGTTGGCTAGGCCCCCTAAATTCAATGATTGTTGGTCTTAGGGGGTTTGTCTCAATATTCTAAGTCTGGAATGGTCGGCAGATGTCGTCCTGTCCTCTGAAGTAGGCGGCCTGGTCTGCTTATGCTAGTTTGTTGATTCATTTGGTAATTGTTTGTATAGTCGTGTTAGGCCGCCTAGGTGCGGTACACCCCACCCAACCAACTAGCCATGACCCACAACCTGCCCGCATTGACGTCACCCCGTCTGTACCCCCACTACGCGACACAATTAACACCATCTATGGAGGCTTTGCTAGTGGCGACTCCACCTCTTCAGCTAGAAAGAAACATCTCCGCCAACTCCAATCCATTAACCACATAACCCACTCTCACCACAGACGTCGCATGCGCCTCATTACCTTTACAGATGATGATTCCATGGCGTCGACCACCAACAGGATGTCCCCATGGTCATCACAATCAAACTCAAGAACTACGCAGTCAAAAAGGTCCTCATCGACCAAGGCAGCTCGATTGACATCCTATACTGGACAAAATACCAGAAACTCCAGCTTCCCTCCAATGTCATGATCCCCTACGATGAACCTATTTATGGCTTCTCTGGAGAGAAGGTCTCCACTCGTACGTACATAGACCTATACACTGTTTTTTGAGAATGCACTCAAACCAAAACCATCCCCATTTGTTTCCTTATCGTCGACGCGCCTACATCATACAATGTTCTCCTCGACTGACCATCCCTAAACACCCTAGGCGTTGTCGTCTCTATGCCACCCTTAGCCATGAAATTCCCATCCCCGTCTGGTGACATCCTTACCATCCACAGCGACCAACGGCTCGCACGAGAATGCTACATGGCTAGCCTACGTCCACAACTACCCATCCTGCAAACAAACAACATTGAACGCCCACCCGTCTCTAACATAGCCTTATCCGGTGATGACTTCGACCGCAGAGTAAGACGCGATGTATTTCACGAACTATTCGATGACACTATACCCTTGGAGCTCCCTACTGGACGCACCCTCAAGTTAGGCACCAACCTCCAACAAGAACAGCGTGATATCCCGACACCCACCCTCATCAACAACACCGACCTCTTTGTCTGGTCAGCCGCTGACTTACCTGTCGTTGACCCTCAAGTTGCGGTCCACAAGCTCTCCATTTATAAGGAAGCTGGATATGTCTCCCAGAAGAAACGAAAGCTGGGAGAAGAACGTCGACTAGCAGCGAAAGTCGAAGCCGACAAATTACTTAACGCATGCTTCAACGAGGAAGCCCACTACACCACCTGGCTTTCCAACGTAGTTCTGGTCAAAAAAGAAAATGGAAAATGGCGAATGTGTGTGGACTATATGAATCTCAATAAAGCTTGCCTCAGAGATGCTTATCACTTACCCAACATTGACCGGTTAGTTGACGCTTATCAGCAACAAGGTCCTCGGTTTTTTAGACGCATACTCCAGATACAACTAGATCTCAATGGCCACAACTGACATGAACAAGACCGCCTTCATCACTGACGATGCTAACTACTTTTTCAAGGTCATGTCTTTCGGCCTAAAAAATGCAGGAGCAACTTATCAACGGTTGATGGATAAAGTTTTCACCCTTTATATGGTTTAATTGTTTTAAGTTCCCCACCCTTACCACAAGTAAGCGGTCTGGATTGAACACCCTTTATATGGTTTAATTGTTTTAAGTTCCCCACCCTTACCACAAGCGGCCTGGGTCGAACACCCTTTATATGGTTTAATTGTTTTAGTTCCTCACCCTTACCATAAGTAAGCGGCCTGGGTCAAACACCCTATGCATGGTTTAATCGTTTTAAGTTCCTCACCCTTACCACAAGTAAGTGGCCTGGGTCGAACACCCTTTATATGGTTTAATCGTTTTAAGTTACCCACCCTTACCACATGTAAGTGGCCTGAGTCGAACACCCTATATATGGTTTAATTGTTTTAAGTTCCCCACCCTTACCACAAGTAAGCGGCTTGGGTCGAATACTATCACTTTCATAGCATACACAAACAAAAGTACTCAAAATCCTCTACAAATGCCAATACTACTTAATCAAACAAAACAACCTATAAATCACTGTATCGGATAAATAACAAACTTACACCAACATCATTCAAATAAGCACGATCCTACAATACAAATTATCGATATCAACCAAACAACAAATAGATCTCGAACATAATCCATATTAACAAACAAAAAAGAACAGTGTACGACTTATAACCGTATGAACCAGAAACCAATGTATAAATTATTATAAACTTAGGCTTAGAATCAAATAAGAATCATAAAACAAAAGTCATAAACTGCTTCCTCATCAACATTCTCCACCACCAAGGTGTCATCAATATTTGTGTTCGGCCCCTTCGCCTTTCAACCTCTTCTTTAGGACTGCTTCCGCCTCGCTTACAAGCTTACCGTCAACCACATCCTTGTTCACATCAAACCTAAGATCTGACACGTCAACATCTTTCACAAAGAACTCCGTTTGTTGCACACCTTTCTGAAAACCATTTATATGCTCTTGAATTATGCAAGCTTTAAGGTTATAAGATACACGAAGCGTCACAATGAACACGAAACGTCACAATACTTAAAACGGCGACGCAAAACCCTTCCGATTAGACCTTTAACATCTGCCACATTTTCACCTACCACCACCTATTACAACTTTAGCCTTAACATTGTTCATCACACTTTTATCGACAAATTTTAAGTTACGTAAGTACTGACGAATTTTACCGACAGAAAAATCTGTCGACAATGCAAATTTGGACGGGAAATTTTCCGCTTCTTTTACCGACTAATTTATCCGTCAATAAAATTTTTTTAAATTATCGACGGATTTTACCGACGGAATAATTTGTCAAAAATACAAATTTGAGCGAGAAATTTCCCGTTGTTTTACCGACGGATAAATTTCTCGGTTAAAAAAATTGGAATTACCGACGAATTTTATTGATGGATTTTTTCGTCAGTAACTAAAATTTAAAAATTCGTCAGTGAAATCGCTGTGATTAGGAGAAAGCTTTAATTTTTTAAGGAAACTTTAGAACTTCGCAATGCTTACAAAATCTCACCACTTTAAAACTTAGTTCTAATAATCAAAGAACAATAACTTGTGATGAGAGAAACAAAATGAAGAACAATGCAACGACTAATATTAAGCGAAATACGAGAGATAAGAGAACAAAGTAAAAAAAAAAAACCTTATGAGAGATGAGTTTGTGACTGAGAAGACAAACCTCCAAGTTGGTGTTTCAGAGAAGCCTCCATGTTGGTGTTTCGGTGTTTAGGTTCAAGTTTGTGTTTAAGGGTTTAGATTTAGGTTTGTGTTGGAGTATTTTATATGCGAAAGAAAATACCAAAGGATGTGAAGGGAAAAACCAGTGTTTGAACCAAAAAGGAGATAAAAGAGAAATAAGAGGTTCGAAGCTGTGAGTGAGAACACCAGAGGAGAAGTCTTACCATTTCATTGTGCATGTTTTTAGTGTTCAGAGAAGAGGAAGTTGTTGAGAGGTTCTAACCTTTGAGTGAAAAGACGAGAGCAGAAGAGAAGAAAGAGATAAAACAGAAAGAAGCGGTTTTGAGGTGTGAATGAGAAGACGAGATGAGAAGAGTGAGACGAGAGGTTTAAGGTTTGGTAGGGTTAGGTTTACTATACACATAAATATATGCTGTTATTAGATTTTTTTTTTGAATTTTTTATTGCCATGAAAAAAGTAGATGATAACACTTATCCTTGGAGGGATCTTTCCTTTTATAGATGTAATTTTTTTAAAAAAATTAAATTTAAATTATTTGTTGCATGATAACTGACATATCTAAAAATTTCCTTTTTGTGGATTCTTAATTGTATATTTTTATAGATGTGTATGCCCTTAGTAGATTATGAATACTGTTCTGGATCTACTCAACCACAAACATTCGTACATTTTCATTTCCAAAATCAATATAAATCGCCCTTACAAGAAAAATCCATCAATAATATATACTTCATCTCACTAAGCAATAATAGGACTCTGCCAACAACTACAAACATAGGGAAAAACTCGTGGAACAACATTTGACTCGCCCAACAACCAAATCACCATGAGCTCTGTGGATGCTTCACCAAATACTTTTGCGGAACAACTCAAACCCCTAGTAGCCTTTTTTACGAGGCTCGCCAAACGAGTATAACAACTTGAACTTTCTAGAATTAAAATTTTTCACTTTCGCTCGATGGCTAACTAGTAGACGTAATGAGTTTGCATACTTTTAGAGGTTCCAAAATATTATTTATACATGTACACAATAACTAATAATAATAAATAATATATGTATAGTAATTAAATATAAAAATAAATAATAAAAATAATAAATAATAATTAATAATGTACTACACCTAAGTGGCTTAGGCCGCTTACGCCTACTTGATTGGTTAAGCCGCCTACATCAAAAGATAAAACGAGAACTTGTCAACTATTCCAAACTTAGGGTATTACAGATAAGACCCCTAGCCCTACGAGTGATCAAACTAAGGGCCTGGGCCAGGCCCAAGCCCACCTACGACACATAACGATGGCCCAGCAGATGATGTGGCCAAGCATAATTAATAATCTATAAATATGCATGGACCCCAGCAATTAAAGGTACGCATTCATTAATCCCTTAATCACGAGATTTGACTTTTTGAGAGTTCTTTGCTGACTTGAGCGTCGGAGTCTTCTCCGCAAGTAACCCCTCTTGGGTCCAAATCGGTCCAAGCCGAGACATCAGCAGCTAGCATATGTCAGCCGGAAGGAAGCCTATTGAGGAGATTGCAAGAACAAATAATAATATTAATATTAATTATTAATGGTAATTTCAAATAATAGTAATTATTATAAAAATAATAATAATAATTTAATATAATATAATATAATTTATCTTTTTATTAATTTTTTTGTTAATATTTATTAAATAATATTTTTAAAATTTAATATTTTTAACTAATCAAAAAATTATTTCATATATTTTAACGATCAATGCTATTTTAGTAATCTTTAAATTTTATTATTAAAACATTCTTTTTTTAATCTATCACACCACTCAAATTACTCACTAACTACTATAAAATTCAACTCCAAATCTACTAACTTTACTCTCTAAATCCACTCAAGGAAACACACGTATTCATCCACTCAAATTAACACAAATTCATCCTTACACTTTCCCCCAAATCCATCTTCTAAAGGAGAACACACTCTAATTGTCTATTATCCAGATCCACAAACTAGCTTTCACACTACAAAAAATATTAAATTTAGCGGAGGTTTATTAGTGGAGGATGTATTAACCTCTGATAATGAATACACATAATGAAGGTTTTTTCATTCGGGTAAGTGTCGTGGGTTTTTGTAAGAAATCCGGTAAAGGTTTGGGGGGCTTTTGTAAAAATCTCAGGTAAGTGTTGGGATGTTTTTAATCAACTAGCAATAAATATCATTTTTGTCACATTCTCATAATCTCCTTTGTAAAACCCAAAAAAAAATTAAGTAAATAAATAAGTATTTATTTAATAAATGTGAGGAAAAGAATCTATAAAGTAATTAATGCAGAGAGCTGTGAACAAGGAGTAATGGAAGCTCAAGTGGTTATATTCACACTACACCATTTAAATTCGTGCTAGCATTCAATTTCAACTTATGAATAGCACATGCTCAAATCAAATATAAAGCAACAACCCTCTAACCACTTAAGCACATGATTCTATGCACCAATGCAAATTAATATAGTACTTCACACCTCCTATGCAACAATTTAATTTATATTGATACAAATGCATTCACCAATAAACCAATTCTCAACATGTGACTAACCCAAAGGAACATTCAAATTCATAGAGACTTACAACATAACCCAATCATGCTTCCAACTCATGCCACATTCCTAGTTACTTGAAATTATCAAGAGTTTATTCATGCATTTTAAAGACTCCAAGACCAGCAATCATGAGTAACTTATATCTCTAGCTACTGACCCCCAAAACAAATCTCTGTCGTGCAATGTGAAGAACTACATGTTATGGACCACCTGTCAAAATTTCACCTAAATCGGATGGTTAACGAACCGAAAAATGTAGTTTTATGAAAGCTGTGCAGACTAGTAAAACGGTGGCGCCTAACGCCCAAAAGTCAGGAACCTGGCGCCTGACGGTATAAAACCAGCGCACGGCGGTTCCTGCTGCGCAAAAAGTACTAAAAACAACATTTTTTCATGAAAAGAACACCAACACACATTGCCTGGCGGCAACTCTTCATCGTTAGGCGGTTCTTAACAAAAACCCAGAAACTAGTTGTTTTAACATTAGTCGCTTGGCGACTTTGAAGGCCCGCCAGGCGGTTTCCCGAAAATTTTCAGAAATGCTAACACAGGGAGAATTTGATCATGCAAAGGCATTATATTCACGCATTATACGATGAAAAATATCACATAATTAATATATCTTCAAAGCAAAAGCATGATAATTCAATTTCTATTAACCCGCATACCAAATCAAAAGATTATCAAGCACCCAGAGTATCCCATACATCAAAAGACTCAGAAAAGTAACCAACGCAACTTTCTTCCGTGTCGCTTGGCGGAACTATCATTGCCGCCAAGCGGTTCATACCCCTAACCCATAAATTAGGTTCAAATCTCATGTGTCGCCTAGCGGGTCTTCAATGTCGCTAGACGGTTTCTGGAAAATTCCAGAAACGTGAAGAAATCCAGAACGCAAGAATAAAAGAGCAATCATACATCATAAAATTCACAAAATTACAATAATTACAATCAAGCATTAGTTCAACTCCCCTAACCTGAATTTCCCGCTCCAAAAGTTCTTTTAGAGTCCTTCCATTTTTCACAAATGATCTACCTTTTGATCTTCGTCTTTGAGCACTCATTTCAACCTTCTAACTCCCTTTTGGTAGCCACACGAAAATGCCTTCACCAGGACCTTACTCTCACCCCTCTCCTCCATCATTAGCCTTATTATTTCTCCCTCAATTGCCCAAAACGAAAAATCCATTAAGGAGGAGTTTAATGTACATCAACTCTCCATTACTTGGTGGTTTCTCAAACTCTCTACCTTCTCTGTAGACGGCTAGGGTTTCTGACCCTTCTCATCCATGCCAAAAATAATTTTAGCAAAAAGAAAACTTAATTCATGTCTACCAAGGTTCAAACCCACAACCATGTAAAACCAAGTCAAAGCACCACCATCAAGCCAATTCATGTTTCTTGATATTTCATGCGCACCATGCTTTATAACCTCTTATCCCACAACCATGCTTGTATGCAAAATAATTAAATAATAAAAATAACTCACAAATGACATTCACAAGACTCAAACTCAAGTCCTCCCCACACTGTTAACATGGTCTACCACTTGAGCATCATTGTTCCTTATCTTCTCTCTCCACATTAAATAACTTAGGAATTCTCGTTGTCGCATTTATTAAATAAATAATTATTTATTTAATTTTCCCGGGTCTTACAATATCCATATTATACTTATAATGTTTCAAAAAGGCATCTACCAAATCCATCCAAGAACGAATGCCAGACGCTTCCAAATGTGTATACCAACTCAATGCTACCCCAGTCAAACTTTTTTGGAAGAAGTGGATTAGCAAATTGTCATCATAAGCATAGGCAGCCATCTTTCGACAATACATGGTTAGATGACTTCTAGGGCATGTGGTACCTTTGTACTTTTCGAACTCCAAAACTTAAAAGTTATGAGGTATTGTTACATCACAAACTAGGCTTAAATCCACAACATCGCCAAATTCATAGTTTCCATCTCCCTCAATGGCTCGTAGTCGTTCTTCCAAAAATTCCAGCTTAGTTTTGGTTCCCTCAACATCAGCAGATACGGCTTGCATAGTAGGGTGTGGTGTAATCTTGCCCATAGAGTCATCATCGATAGTTGTGTTTAAAGGCTTGGGCATTACAATCTCTCGGGGTCCCACAAAGGTAGCCCTTTCATTCCCTAGAGTATTGATTGGGAATGAGAAGGAAGCATGCTCAGCCTCTGAAAATTCTCCAATATGTGAGGTGTAACCTGATGGCAATCCGTATGCCGGGAAAACAACAAGAGCGCCATGAGTTCTTTCCTCATCTTTTGCCGATGAAGCTTCTATTTTTGCCTTTAGGGACTTCAAGGCCTCCAAGATTTGACCTATGATGAGTATGCATTTTTGCCCTCATTTAATGTTTAATTATGGGTATTTAATTGAATTTGTGTGCTTAAAGATTGATTTAGTTGGGATTTCCTATAATTGGGTTTATTGAGCATGAGATACAAAAACATGTTAAAAATAGCTTTTTAGTTGCATAAATGTTCTTTGGATATTTTGAGGTGTGTTAGTGCAACTACAGCTAAGTTGAGCTCATGGAGGTGTGGAAATAAATTGTTTAAAGCTTCATGACACCTTAAACATAAATCCAAGAATAAGAAATTAGCAAAATCACAAAAATCCAAGCCAAGCATTGCATGAAGACGGCAAGAAAAGCTTGAAAAAGTTAAGAAGTTTTGCTAAACCAAGAAAAGAGCAACAAAAAAATTGGACGTTGCGGTTTTTTCTATCTTTATGATAGAAGATAATTTGGGAAAAATATATCTTTAGATATTTTATTTGATATTTTTAAATAATTATCTTATTTAATTATATCATAAAATATTAAAAGATAATAACTACCAAATCTTTTTA